>OHFB01000718.1_pt1 | contig 15690 bp, 19 predicted proteins | sample 1567461 | NCBI WGS metagenome assembly OHFB01 (sample SAMEA3879566, study PRJEB24766) | human gut metagenome | biome: human-associated habitat; feature: feces | place: USA | collected 1985/1987
CCCGCAGTGCTGCAAAGGGAGAATTTCTATCCACGCCCTCCGCGAGGAGGGCGACAAATTCATTTATGCTTGTTTTGCCTGCTGATATGAATTTCTATCCACGCCCTCCGCGAGGAGGGCGACTGGCACGACCTCGAAGATGAGCGCAAGGCTCTCAAATTTCTATCCACGCCCTCCGTGAGGAGGGCGACTTTGGGGTCGTCCCGGCCTCTGCGCACGCTGCCTTATTTCTATCCACGCCCTCCGTGAGGAGGGCGACCTTCAATTACCGGTCCTGCAAACGCAAACGGAAATTTCTATCCACGCCCTCCGTGAGGAGGGCGACTTCGCTGGGCTTTTATCTTGAATTCGACTGGAGGTATTTCTATCCACGCCCTCCGTGAGGAGGGCGACGCACTGATGAACCAGTCCAAGACCATTGATATGCCATTTCTATCCACGCCCTCCGTGAGGAGGGCGACGGCCCAACTCCGGGCCGGGTACATTTTTCACGGTATTTCTATCCACGCCCTCCGTGAGGAGGGCAACCTGCTCATCATAACCCCGCAGTGCTGCAAAGGGAGAATTTCTATCCACGCCCTCCGCGAGGAGGGCGACCAGCGCCGCACGGACGGTCATCGGCTTCGAAACCATTTCTATCCACGCCCTCCGCGAGGAGGGCGACTGGCCAGAATTGCGGCGTCCAGCACGGTGCACATATTTCTATCCACGCCCTCCGCGAGGAGGGCGACGGAAAACGGTCTGGGCGAATTTTCGGACCAGACAAATTTCTATCCACGCCCTCCGCGAGGAGGGCGACGGTAAAGCTGCAAGAACTCGGGGTAATCTTTGTTTATTTCTATCCACGCCCTCCGCGAGGAGGGCGACCCAGCAGGGATGTTGATGGTCAACGTATCATTGGCATTTCTATCCACGCCCTCCGCGGGGAGGGCGACCAGCCTTCTGACGCTTCTTTGTGCAATCGCTACAATTTCTATCCACGCCCTCCGCGAGGAGGGCGACTTGGAAAGATTAAGTTATTCACTCAGCCAAATGGTTTATTTCTATCCACGCCCTCCGCGAGGAGGGCGACGACATCATCCAAGACTACGTTCTGGAGGGCAAAAAATTTCTATCCACGCCCTCCGCGAGGAGGGCGACGGGCGGTTTTCGACGATGGCCTACCGACTTGCAAATTTCTATCCACGCCCTCCGCGAGGAGGGCGACACAGTCTGAGCGTCGATGCCAAGCGGGAAATCATCATTTCTATCCACGCCCTCCGCGAGGAGGGCGACGTTTCGGCCAGTCCGATGAACTTTCCGTTGCTGTCAATTTCTATCCACGCCCTCCGCGAGGAGGGCGACGTGTCGCTGGAACCGCTGGACACATCTGTGTAGGTATTTCTATCCACGCCCTCCGCGAGGAGGGCGACCTTGCCATAATAGGCTGGATAACAGATGCTTGCTATTTCTATCCACGCCCTCCGCGAGGAGGGCGACGCTCTTGTCATCCTCGTCTGCTTCCGTTTCGAGAAATTTCTATCCACGCCCTCCGCGAGGAGGGCGACTTTATTACGCCACGTTGTCTTAGTCGCAAGCAACATTTCTATCCACGCCCTCCGCGAGGAGGGCGACGGTGTGTAAATAAGTTTGTTTACTGTCTATATTGTATTTCTATCCACGCCCTCCGCGAGGAGGGCGACGTAAAAGGGATTTAGTTCAAGGTATATCGCCCATTATTTCTATCCACGCCCTCCGCGAGGAGGGCGACGCCAAGGCCATGCGGCAGGAGATCAAGGCAAAGTAATTTCTATCCACGCCCTCCGCGAGGAGGGCGACCGTCGCTGTGCCCTGCGCTCAGTCCTCGCTGTAGAAATTTCTATCCACGCCCTCCGCGAGGAGGGCGACCCCGCACCCTCCAGTCCACCATCAAGGCATACGTCATTTCTATCCACGCCCTCCGCGAGGAGGGCGACTTGTGGCCTAAGTGTACCGCATCGGCAGAAACCGATTTCTATCCACGCCCTCCGCGAGGAGGGCGACCTTTGCCTTCATGCTGGCAATGACAGCCTTCGCATTTCTATCCACGCCCTCCGCGAGGAGGGCGACCGTACTTGGTCGGGATGGTTTCCAGCCGGTTCTTATTTCTATCCACGCCCTCCGCGAGGAGGGCGACGCCCATGTAAGCTTTCGCCACAGCCGGGTCGTCAATTTCTATCCACGCCCTCCGCGAGGAGGGCGACGTCACAGTGCCCTGCAGGATGGTGGAGCCGACCGATTTCTATCCACGCCCTCCGCGAGGAGGGCGACGCACGGACGACTTCAATCGTGAGGTGTTCGTTGATATTTCTATCCACGCCCTCCGCGAGGAGGGCGACCGGCACCGCCCCTCAGCTCCAGATGGCGATCAAGATTTCTATCCACGCCCTCCGCGAGGAGGGCGACTGTGCGTCCTCGGCCCTCGCCTTCATGCTGCACATATTTCTATCCACGCCCTCCGCGAGGAGGGCGACCAGCTGACCGGCTTTTTCTATGACAGCCACCACAAATTTCTATCCACGCCCTCCGCGAGGAGGGCGACGTTACCGTTCTCAGCAGGGCCCGCGATCTTTTCCCATTTCTATCCACGCCCTCCGCGAGGAGGGCGACATGTACAGGCCATCAATGATCACCAGTACATCCGGATTTCTATCCACGCCCTCCGCGAGGAGGGCGACGGTAGCAGCAGAGCCAAATAGAGAGGCTGTAGATGATTTCTATCCACGCCCTCCGCGAGGAGGGCGACGCGCCGGGCACATCGCCTTGTTCGATAAAACGTTATTTCTATCCACGCCCTCCGCGAGGAGGGCGACGTGTCGTATCCGGCCTTTGCCTGGTTATAAAAGCATTTCTATCCACGCCCTCCGCGAGGAGGGCGACCAAATCCGCATATGACGACGGCGTACAGTATGGCCATTTCTATCCACGCCCTCCGCGAGGAGGGCGACAATTCGACCCATTTTCTGGTAAGATGTTCTCACTTATTTCTATCCACGCCCTCCGCGAGGAGGGCGACCTGGCGCAACTGGCCGATGGTGGTAGGGATAGACATTTCTATCCACGCCCTCCGCGAGGAGGGCGACCTTATTTTCGCGGTATACGTTCACTTTTTCTTCATTTCTATCCACGCCCTCCGCGAGGAGGGCGACACAGGGAGATCAGCTCGCTGACCCGGTTGTGCAGGATTTCTATCCACGCCCTCCGCGAGGAGGGCGACGCGGTCGTGAGGTTGAGCATACCCTGCGACGTATTATTTCTATCCACGCCCTCCGCGAGGAGGGCGACACTAGGTGATATTTTGATGCTATAATGTAGACATATTTCTATCCACGCCCTCCGCGAGGAGGGCGACGGTTGACGGCATCCTCGCCGACACGGTCAGTGTATTTCTATCCACGCCCTCCGCGAGGAGGGCGACTACGTCGACGGCCCCGTCAGCGTCCAGTTGGTAGAATTTCTATCCACGCCCTCCGCGAGGAGGGCGACTAAGAAAGGAGCCATGCCAGATGGCCAGCACAAAATTTCTATCCACGCCCTCCGCGAGGAGGGCGACCAGCACCGAGCTGGAGGACATCGCCCGGTGCGTGAATTTCTATCCACGCCCTCCGCGAGGAGGGCGACGCGGCGCATTCAGCTGGCTCCAGAAGATCTACAAATTTCTATCCACGCCCTCCGCGAGGAGGGCGACCTTGAGCGAGCGCCGCCACTGGCACATTGGGCACAAGCATTTCTATCCACGCCCTCCGCGAGGAGGGCGACGATGCGGGCGAGGCTCTGCGAGTAGGTGGCGTAGTTATTTCTATCCACGCCCTCCGCGAGGAGGGCGACACGTCGACGGCCCCATCAGCGTCCAGCTGGTGGAATTTCTATCCACGCCCTCCGCGAGGAGGGCGACCTCAACGGCAGCACCGAGAGGGCCAAAGTCTGCGCGATTTCTATCCACGCCCTCCGCGAGGAGGGCGACCGCCCTGGGCTGTTATCTGTGTGTAGGAATGGCGATTTCTATCCACGCCCTCCGCGAGGAGGGCGACCAGCTCTGGAGGGCGATAAGACCTACGACCGGGTATTTCTATCCACGCCCTCCGCGAGGAGGGCGACGCTTTTGCGGCTGTCCGTGGCGTGGATAAGGATAAATTTCTATCCACGCCCTCCGCGAGGAGGGCGACCTATTATGATTGCGTTTCCGCAGTCCGCGTGGGACATTTCTATCCACGCCCTCCGCGAGGAGGGCGACCTGGAGCTTGTGGATGCGGTGGAATCATCCTCAGAATTTCTATCCACGCCCTCCGCGAGGAGGGCGACTTGTAGCGGAGCAGACCATATCGCCCGGTGACGAATTTCTATCCACGCCCTCCGCGAGGAGGGCGACAGGGCGAGCTCTACACGCCGCAGAGTATTGACCTATTTCTATCCACGCCCTCCGCGAGGAGGGCGACCGCTCGTCCTGGATATCCTGCGCAATACGCTTGGCATTTCTATCCACGCCCTCCGCGAGGAGGGCGACTTGCTCGCCGGGCGGATGCCCTGGCTTACGAGCGCATTTCTATCCACGCCCTCCGCGAGGAGGGCGACGGCTGGGCGACCCGAAACACGCCTGCCATGTGGCCGATTTCTATCCACGCCCTCCGCGAGGAGGGCGACCTGCACCCGGTCATAAATCCGCAGATCGGTTTTTATTTCTATCCACGCCCTCCGCGAGGAGGGCGACCAGCCGCTCACCGTGGGCGATCCGTCCGGCCCGATTTCTATCCACGCCCTCCGCGAGGAGGGCGACCTGCGTCAGCGTGACGGTAGAGCCACCGACTATATTTCTATCCACGCCCTCCGCGAGGAGGGCGACGCGGGCGATTATTCACAGCAGGGTTTGGGAGTACATTTCTATCCACGCCCTCCGCGAGGAGGGCGACGGCGGGCTTCTCGTTGATGAACAAAACCGGGTTGATTTCTATCCACGCCCTCCGCGAGGAGGGCGACGCGTATAATCTGCGCAAGAGTGGCCGGTATCTGATTTCTATCCACGCCCTCCGCGAGGAGGGCGACCCTTTCTGATAACTGCAAACGGCGCATATTCGGGATTTCTATCCACGCCCTCCGCGAGGAGGGCGACGGGCGCAAGCTATGATGAAAACCAACCGTCAGTTATTTCTATCCACGCCCTCCGCGAGGAGGGCGACCAAGCTGGGAAACCACCGCCCATGAGCTGATGAAATTTCTATCCACGCCCTCCGCGAGGAGGGCGACCGAATTAGTTTTGGGCTTCTGCTCAGGCAATTCAATTTCTATCCACGCCCTCCGCGAGGAGGGCGACAATTTCTACGATGGAGGACGACATGGCCGGGGTATTTCTATCCACGCCCTCCGCGAGGAGGGCGACCTTTCGACATCTTGCACAGCGGTGGAGAAGTTGTTATTTCTATCCACGCCCTCCGCGAGGAGGGCGACCATGGTGACCTCGCCATCGAGGGAGAGGCTGTTGAATTTCTATCCACGCCCTCCGCGAGGAGGGCGACCCGTGGAGAGTCGTTTTTACACATGCAAATCATGCATTTCTATCCACGCCCTCCGCAAGGAGGGCGACTTCCGCAAGATCAAGACGCTGCTGAACGGTATCATGATTTCTATCCACGCCCTCCGTGAGGAGGGCGACGGTGTTGCCCTCGGTGTTGATGGTGGGGCTGTTATTTCTATCCACGCCCTCCGTGAGGAGGGCGACACTGTGCCTCAGATTTACTGCTGATTATACTGTATTTCTATCCACGCCCTCCGTGAGGAGGGCGACCTGCCGATCAAATCCCAGTCGATGGTATCCACCATCATTTCTATCCACGCCCTCCGTGAGGAGGGCGACCATCATCGAGAGGTGACGGGATGAGAGGTAGATCATTTCTATCCACGCCCTCCGTGAGGAGGGCGACCTGATTCTCTGGAAGCTCTGAATAAGGGCTATGAGATTTCTATCCACGCCCTCCGTGAGGAGGGCGACCCGAAGCGGTGACGAAGCGGTGGCAAACGGAAAAATTTCTATCCACGCCCTCCGTGAGGAGGGCGACCCCGTTCCTTTATATGGGATAACGCCGCCTGCATATTTCTATCCACGCCCTCCGTGAGGAGGGCGACGGTCTTCCATGACGCGGGAGATGATGGTCTGCGGGAATTTCTATCCACGCCCTCCGTGAGGAGGGCGACGATATCAATCACGCCTGGATCTGCGCACAGAGCAATTTCTATCCACGCCCTCCGTGAGGAGGGCGACAGTTGGAGCTTGCCTTTCGGCTGGTCGGGGCAAATTTCTATCCACGCCCTCCGTGAGGAGGGCGACGACTTTGCGGACGCGGATGAAACCCCGGAGATGATTTCTATCCACGCCCTCCGTGAGGAGGGCGACGCAAGGACATCGACCGGCCCGCGTGGGGATACATCATTTCTATCCACGCCCTCCGTGAGGAGGGCGACCGTATCATCGGTAACGGGGAAGCACAGAGTATTATTTCTATCCACGCCCTCCGTGAGGAGGGCGACAAGCTGGATGCCATGATTGAAGCAGCAGTTCACGATTTCTATCCACGCCCTCCGTGAGGAGGGCGACAAGTAAGGCGGTGATTCCCAATGCTGGATATGGTATTTCTATCCACGCCCTCCGTGAGGAGGGCGACTGCTTGCTATGGTTGATGATCCGGGTGAGTACAACATTTCTATCCACGCCCTCCGTGAGGAGGGCGACAGGATCAAAGATCATTGTGGAGCAAGACGGAGTATTTCTATCCACGCCCTCCGCGAGGAGGGCGACTACCCGCGGCATTGATGTAGTTGATGCGGGGCGTATTTCTATCCACGCCCTCCGCGAGGAGGGCGACCCACTTTGCGCCGGATGCAAGACCACCGAAAAGAATTTCTATCCACGCCCTCCGCGAGGAGGGCGACGCGAGCTGGCCCTGTGGGATGAGGAGAAGCTGGCAATTTCTATCCACGCCCTCCGCGAGGAGGGCGACCTGCCGTAGCTGCCACTGATGGCTTTGCTGAGGAAATTTCTATCCACGCCCTCCGCGAGGAGGGCGACCCAATGCGGCCCAGCATCCCGCAGGAATCTTTGAAATTTCTATCCACGCCCTCCGCGAGGAGGGCGACGGTCGTTGGCCAAGAGAATAAGAGCGGCCAAAGTATTTCTATCCACGCCCTCCGCGAGGAGGGCGACAGAGACGCGCCGCCAAGGGAAGCTTGTGCGCCAAATTTCTATCCACGCCCTCCGCGAGGAGGGCGACGGTGCTGCTGTGGTTCGTGGCTGCCCTGATGGAATTTCTATCCACGCCCTCCGCGAGGAGGGCGACAGCAAAAACGGAGAAAAACATCTCCGCTTTTGTTTCATTATAAAACGATCTGCACAGATTTGGAAGAGTTTTTCCAAAAACATCCAAAAAACAGCTGCGATCTGCACAGAACGGCTTGAAAACATGGTGCGAAGGAGACGGAAAAGAGGGGAGCGCTTTCCATTCGCACCGAGGGAGAAGGCTAGAAGATCAGCACGTCTCCGGATTCAAACAGGGGATGCACCCCGATGTGCTCGACCTTGGTCTTATAGTTGTTGCCCAGTTGATAAAACCGCAGACTGTCCAGATCGGGGTCGATGAGGGCGGCAAGCTCGGACTTCAGAACAGCAAACTGCGCGGCGTCCAGCAGGCACTCGAAGACAGAATTCTGCACCCGCTGCCCGTGGTCCACGCACTTTTTGGCGACTTTGCGCAGGCGTTTGCGCCCAGCAGCGGTCTCGGTGTTGACATCGTAGGTGATCAGGACCAGCATAGACGACCCTCACTTCCAGAAGAATGGCGGATACAGTTCCAGATCACCGCGCAGAGTCCGCGCCAGAAGGAGCGCCTGTACGTAAGGCACCAGTCCCCAGGGCAGTTTCTCTTTCAGGAAGGGATGGGTGATCTGCTCCTGCTTTTTGGTCTGCCAGGCTTTGAGAAACGCGCGGCGGCCATCGTCGGTCAGGAGGACAGCACCATTCTCCTGTTTCTGGAAGTGCTTCGCTGTCAGCAGTTTCTGGTTGATGCAGGACAGCACGAACCGGTCTGCGTAAACGGCGCGAAGCTCTTCCATAAGGTCCAGCGCCAGACTGCGGCGTCCGGGACGGGCGCGGTGCAGGAAGCCGACATACGGGTCCAGCCCAACGCTGCTCAGTGCGGAAGCGCAGTCGCGGGCCAGCAGAGAATAGGCAAAGGAGAGCAGCGCGTTCACATTGTCCAGCGGAGGCCGACGGTTTCTGGACACGAACGGAAACGCTTCATGCTGCTGTAAAATGAGGGAGTCGAAGCAGTCAAAGTAGCGCTGCGCTGCTTCCCCTTCCAGACCGCGCAGCTGGTCGAGATCGTCGCACTGCTCGATGAGCGGGAGCGCCGCCGCAAGCTGGGCACTCGTGCGTTTGAATTCCTCTACGGGTACGCGCTGCGGGTGGTCGCGGGTGGCGCGTTCCAGTACCCAGCGGGCGTTGTAAACTTTGCCAAGGATGAAGTACCGCGCATAGCGGCAGCTCAGCGCTTCGCTGTCGGAGATGCGGTACTGGGTCTGCCGCAGCAGGACATTGCCACGCTCTTCGCCGACGGTGCGCGCCAAAAACTGGCCGTAGGGGCTAAAAAAGCAGAGGTCGATGCCCTTGGCCGCGCATTTGCCCATGAGTGCCGGGCTGGCACCGGAGCGGCTGAAGCAGACGATCCCTTCCAGCGTGTGGAGCGGGACCCGCCCAATCTCGGTCTTCTGGCGGCTGACCACGACATTTTCGCCGTCGAGCGAAAGATAGGCGTCTTCCGAAGTGACGTAAAGCTGGGTCAATAGCTGTCTCATGGCGTGTCCTCCGCTTGCACTTCGTCCAGATAGGCTTTCAGGTAGGCCTTGGGGTCGGCGCGTTTGTACAGTGCGGGCAGGCAAAGCTCTTTGAGGGAGCAGGCGTTGCAGAAGGTTCCCGGCTTGACTTTTGGCGTGTAGCCGCGGGCGAAATACTGGTTCATCTCGTCGGCCATGGCCTGCGTTTTTTGGCGCAGCGCGTCCGTCAGCGGGACGAGTTCCCGCCGTCGTGTTTCCTCGTAGAAGAGCGCGGCCTGCGGGATATCACAGGCCAGCATCTCTTCCAGAGCCATGGCCTGCGCACAGAGCTGCAGCCGGTCGGCGTCGTTCTCCTTGGCGCGGCCATGTTTGTACTCCACCGGCATGGGCCGCCAGCGGCCTTCGGTGTGCTGCAGCGGGATGCCCTCCGGGTCCGCCCGGAATTCCACAACGTCGCAGTCTCCGCTGAGCCGCAGCCGGTGGCTGACGACCTTCATCCCTCGTGTGATGAGCAGATCGCCCCGCCGCTCGGTCTGCGCGGTGTTATGGCAGCGGGTATGTTCCAGCCGCCCCTCTGCAGTGCGAAGGTTCTCAGACCATTGCTGTTCGAGGTAGGCCAACGCCCATTGTCTTCTACAAAAGGCAAAGTGTTGAATACCGGACATTTGCAGATATTCGTCAGTGTTCATCATACACTTCCGGCGTCAGACCGTCCAATTCGTCGCAGGTGATCTCGTAATCCTCTGCGCTGTGAGGTGTCTCGCAGGTTGACTTCACATGCAGGCAGCGGTGGACCTTGGCGGAGGAATACTGTCCGCTCTTGCAGTTGTGCTCCCACCAGTACAGGCGGATCACCTCCATGCTGCCGTCCGGCCGGGCAGAAGACGTGTCGTTCTCAAATAATGTGAGGAGAGCCTGCTTGATCAGGTCAGCATCTTCCTGCGTGAAGCCGGTCTTTTCGGCAAGCTGGCAGTTGATGCTGCCAAAGGTAGTATAGACGCCGAAGTCCACACGGTGCTTCATGCCCATGGTATCGCTGGATTTTTTTGCACCGGATACGCCGTTGACGCTTTTGGTGATCTGCAGGCTGCTGATTTCGACGGGGTCAACGCTGAACGCCGGGTGGATGGATACGGGTCCACGCACACCGATCGAGACACCGTCGGCCTCGCCGCCATTCTTGAAGGCGAACACCTGGCCGAAGCTGCGCACATCCAGCCAGGTCTGGCAGGCGACTTTTGCGTAAACATCGGCGTCTTTTTCTTTTTTCAGTGCAGGGATGGAGTCAGCACGGTCTTTCAGGCTTTTGCAGCCGTCGATGCAGCGGTCATTGGACTGCACAAAAACCGGAGCGCCGAGGTCCATCATGCGGTTGCGGATCTTTCGCTTCAGGCAGACATCCGAGATCTCGCCGTAGCCTTCGTAGGTCTCACGGGGGCGGTTGCCATTGAGCGGGTCCCCATTGGGGTTTGCGTGGCGGACGGAAAGAACAAGGGCAAAGTCGATCTTATGGTTCAAAGTACTCATAATAGTAGATCCTCCTGTTATTTATTCTTCACTCGGATTGGAATTCTTTTTCGATTCTTCGTTTTCACGGCGGAAGGCCATCAGCTGGCTGGAATAGCCAAGGAGATAAAGTTCGCTCAAGGGTTTGTTGGTGAAGTTTTCTTCACCGAGCTGATCGATCAGATCCAGCATGAGCTGATAACGGCGTCGGCTGCCGTTTTTGGACTGGATGCGGCTCAGATAGGGCGTGAGCTTGTTTTGCAGCAGAACGGTCGTTTTGGCGGGTCGCTGTACGAACATGACCTGTGCCCGTTCGGCATTCGTTGTACGTTTTTCATCGGTGGTCAGGTTTTGTGCATAGCGTTCGACCTGCTCTGCGCAGGCGAGGATGCGGCCGAACAGATAGCTGCGGTCGCGGCAGGTTTCATCCAATGCCATAGAATAAGATTCTCCTTTCGATCGGTTGTAATAACCGCAGATCAGCGCACAGGCGATGCTGCGGGTCTTGCGGGCTTCCCAGGGTTCCAGCGTGACGCCTGCCGTAGCACGGCGTACAGCGCTTCGCACAAGGTCATAAGGCAGCGGCTTTCGTTCTACCAGACAGGGAACAAGGCGCTCCAAAGTCTGTTGCTTGAGTTTCTGATCGACCTTTTCTCCGTAAGCAGCTTTCGCGATGTCCTCCGGAGCGGGTGCTCCGACAAACGAAAAATGTTCCTGCTTGGGTTTCGTTCCGGGCTGTGCCGGTGCGGGGCGGGAGCGGTATTCCAAAAGCCACACAAAGGTCTTGTGCCAGTCAACGATGTTTTCCAGCAGCCGGGAGCCGCTGAGTTCCTGATAATACCGGACCGAAAGGCGGCCTTTGGCACCAGAAGGAGAGTCCAGGATCAGAACGGAAAGCTGGGAGGTGTCGGTCAGCTTCAAGCGGTATCCATGGATCGCCCGATTGAACTGCCGCGCAATGGTCTCGGCGGTGGAAGCTTCCTGTGAGGGCATCAAAGCAAATTCTGGAATCTCCATGTCATCGAGATCATCAGCAGGGGCATTCTGCGCGAGATCATAGGTATCATCGCAAAGCGAGGGAACCGGTTCATCCTGTGTGCCCCAGACCAGGATGGATTCATCACCAAGATTTGTGCCCTGACGGCTGATGAGCCAGCGCAGTGCACTGTGGGCTTCCTGCGTGGTGCGATAGCCGATAGAAAGCGCCTGTCGTGGGTTAAAGAAACGCCCGCGAAAGGTGAAATTCGTTTCGTCATTGCTGGAAATCAATTTTGCACCATCTCCGGCATTGCGGATCTTTTGTGGGCTGAGCATGGAAATCGCGGTTTTCTCACCAAGAACAGTGCAGTAGTCCTGATCGGTCAACTGTGATTCATAAAAATGCAGGAAACTGTCCCAGAGTTCGGGTGTGCAGGACAAATCAATGTTGTTGACACGAAAACGGATGAACGATTCAGTCTGGTCTCCAGAAGGAATGGCGCGAACGATTTGGGGCGAAGCATCTTTTTCACCTGTATATTTTGCGGGAAGTCTGCCAGTTTCATCTGTGAACAGGATGCCTTTTGCAAGAAGATCGGGAATCAGGCAGCCTTTTTCGAGGTAGTGAAGTACAGCGCAGACCAATGGGTGGGAAAATGGGGAAGAACACCAGCTGAGAAGCTGTTCGTGATATTTCTCCCAGCCTGGCTCCTTTCGCCCACCATAATCGGAATAATTGGAAGCGATGTATTGAAGTTTGTCGGCAAGTGGGTGAGGTACAATGCCAGAAGTTCGTGCGGATGAGCGTTCAGTGCAGGGGATGATCGTGGTTTGTTCATCCTTACGCAGGACAAAAGCGTTCAGAAAATTGCCGTCGAGGTCGAGCTCTACCTGAATCTGTGCCTGCTGGGTGGTGTGACCGACGGGCAGGAGGGTGGCACGATTGGGTTCCTGCCTGCCGATGAGGTCAGGTTCTGCCCGGCGGATGTACTCATAGGTCTGATAACAGCGTTCCAGCCAGCTCATTCGGAGAACACCTCCTGATAAAGATCATCGCAGCTTTGGAGCGTTTCGTTCAGGATGAAATGCTTGGCCGACTGCTTCCGGATATCGCGGACGACGGGGCACTCTTCCGGGCGGCAGAAGTGGATGATGCCGTTTTCCATCACCGGATACCAGAAACGCTCCTGCATGGTGCCAGTGGTAGTCTCGTCTGCGTAGGTCAGACCATGCAGCATCAGGCCAAGCGGAACAGAGGGAGTGTTGTCGTAAGCACCGGGGCCCTCGCCAAAGGTGCAGGGTTCTACGTAACCCTGACATTCCCGTGTACCGAGAAAGATGTCCCGCCGCCCGCCGCGTTCCAGCATTCGCTTGGCGATGGCGTAGTGCTTGTTTTCGTTCCGGTCCTGCGCAAGGTCCGGGCGGTGCTCGTTCCACTCAAAGTGGGCGCGCACCTGATAGGCAACATCCGACAGATACGTATAGATGGAAAGGTCGTTTTTGCCGTTGCTGTAGTTGATGGGACGGATGCCCTTAGACTGCGTTTCGATCCGGTTCAGGATGCGGACATCGGTAGGGACCCAAATAAATGTGGGCTTCCAATATACGCTTTCCAGAATGCCTTTGAGCGCTTGGTACGTCGGGACGGGGTAACTGCACTTCTCGCCGCCCACGCGGGTAATGGGGTCACTGAAAAGTGCATAGCGTCCGGATACAAGCAGAGTGATGGTGTTGGGATATTGCAAAGAAATTCCTCCTTTTTATCAGAAGATCAGAACCTCCGGTGCAGAGGGCTCGGTCTGGATGCCCTTGATGGAGTCATAACAATTGGACTGCAAAAGATAGACGGCTCCTTTTGCTCCGGGTAGGATCGCATGGGCTTGGTCAAGGCGTCGGAACTCGCTGCTATTGAGCTCTACGGTATAATGCTGTGCCTCACGGAACAGTTCGGGACTCGGATGTTCGGTGGACAAAAATAATGAAACGAGTTTCTGCCCCTGTTCCCGGTACGGCACAATGACGGAGATCGTGTCGCTTTCCAGTGCATGAAATTGCGATTCGGCCGTATCGAATGCCTGGAAAAGCGAAACGGGAGAAAGCGGCGGTGCCGAACGGTGGGTTTCCCGATATGCTTTGACACCGGATTTGTTGTCGCTCAGAAGGTCGAGGAGCGTCTGTCCGTCCTGCCCGGTTGGGGCAAGCATCTGGTTCTTCTGACGATCTTCTGAATAATAGGCGTCGTAGTAGGCCTGAATGGAGGCCGGAGAGAGCAGGTCTGTATGAGCAGGCAGGCTGGAAAGCAGACGTTCTGTGGAACGACGCCCCTCATCCAGATCCGGCAGGGAGTCCAGATGTTCTTCGTTCTGTGCGCAGGGGAGCAGATAGACCGGGCGGCAGGACGTTTTACCGTGACGATTGCAGCGTCCGGCGGCCTGTGCGACGCTGGGCAGGCCGGCCATGCCGCGAATAACGCAGTCAAAGCTCAGATCTACACCTGCTTCAATGAGTTGAGTGCTGACACAGATCAGTTTTTGTGCCGGGTGTGGTGGATCCAGATGGGCTTTGATGGCGTCGATCACATCCATGCGGTGCTGCGGGCAAAGATGTGTAGTAAGGCAGAAAAGCTGAACATCCGAACCCAGAAGCGGTTTTAGATGATCGAATACGGCTTCGACCATCCGGCGGGTGTTGAGGATTACGAGCAGAGAATCATTGGTTTGGAGTTTGTCCAAGGCAAAATCGGCCAGTAATTCAGCAGAAAAACCGGAATGGTCGAGAATGGGGACGATTTCGGTTCGCTTGAACTGCTCAAAGCGTTTTGCATAATCTGGAACGATGTCCTTGGGAGTAGAAAACAAAAGTGGATAAGCAAGTTGCTCCAGAGGAGGCTGCGTGGCGGTGCAGAGGACGATCGTGCAGCCCATCGCCTGCGAAAGCAGGTTGAGTGCAATATTGAATAAGTAGGTGTGCTGCAAGGGAAGCGATTGGATCTCATCGAAAAGCAAGACAGCGTTGGCCAGTGAGGGCATTCTGCGGGCATTGCGGCGAGGCGCAGCGAACAGGGTGTTGAGAAATTGAACCATGGTCGTTGCAATGAGGGGCACACCCTGCCAATTCTGCGTTTGTGCCAGAATGGATTCCTGCAGAGTCTCGTCCTGGATGGCGTCCGCGTGATGTTCCAGAACAAGAGCGGAATTGCCGAGCGCTTTCCGGAAATGCCCGGTGTTCTGCCCAATGATTGAGCGATAGGGTGCAAAATAGAAGATCCGGCTGGCATGGGTGTGCTCTGCTGCGTGAATACAGAAACGGAGGCCGGAGTAAGTCTTGCCGCCTCCAGTGGGAACATAGAGCCGGTAAATGCCGGGAGCGGCGTTCTGCCCGGCAGAACGACACTGGTCGGAGATTTCCTGCCGCAGAAAGTCAATCGTGCGGGTTTGCTTCAGGTCTGCAAGAAAGTGCTCCACGGTGTTCGCCAGTGCGGGCCAGTCGGTTGCCTCAGCGGATGGCAAGGGCGTGTTTTCCTCAAAATGGGCGGTGTCGGTCCAATCGGCATCGACCAATGCACCAAATAGATAGCGCTGAACAAGACCGAGCATCATCCGAAACGAAACGCTGTTGGAGTTGTTGTTGCTGAGTTGTTTCCAGAGAGAGGCCATCTCCTTGGCGGCAAGGGCCATTTCCTGCTCAATCTCCTCCTGTGGGATGCACTCGGTGAAAAAAGATTCACAGCTCTGGGCATAAAATGGCGCAGCTTTCTCGGAACACATTCGCTCCAACCAGGGTTCACTGCCGTTTTCCGGGTCAAAAATATCACAGCGCGTTCCGTGATGGCAGCCGATGGCGATGGCGGCAAACTGTGCAGCCAGACGGTAACTTTTCCGTGTTTCGGTTTTTCCAAAGGCTTCCCAGACCCACCGCATCCCGGCACTAGAATGATTGAGTTTTCCGACGATCGGGGCTCCATAAAGATAGTCTTGAACCTCGTGAGCAGCTTTTCCGAGATCGTGCAGAAGTCCGGTCAGGCGGCCAAGATGTTCCAGGCCAATCTGCTGACAGGTAGCACCGCAGCGTTCACCGACGTTGCGACTGTGTGTTTCCAGAAGCTGGGTGCGTGTTCTGTCGGGTGTCTGATGGGCAATGAGAGGACGTTTCATCCGACATTCCTCCTTTGGGTGATTTTACCATAATGATAGGACGTGGTGCGAACGGTGTCAATCCAATACAAACAATAGAAAAGGATTTTAGCAAAGTGCCTAATTTTACGCGGGAAAAACCGTCTGATTGACGATGTGGGAGGGAAATCTTGTGACCTGCATTGCTTGAATGCAAAAGTGAAGATAAGATAAAATACCAATCTCGGCATTCAAAGCC
>OHFB01000726.1_pt1 | contig 15653 bp, 7 predicted proteins | sample 1567461 | NCBI WGS metagenome assembly OHFB01 (sample SAMEA3879566, study PRJEB24766) | human gut metagenome | biome: human-associated habitat; feature: feces | place: USA | collected 1985/1987
ACAGAGCAGGGAACATTCAAGCCTTAAAGAACGACTTGAGGAAAACAAAAGAATTATTGCAGAGCGAGAAAGAGAAAACGCTCACCGCAAAGGACATGATAGAGGAATGTCGCGATAAGCTAAGACAGGCAGAACAGGAACGGGATTATGCACTCTCCTATCAGAAAAAAGTAGAGATACCGGTTGAAAAGCCGGTACTCTATCAAAAGTGTGGGAACTGTAACCAGACAGCTTATCTGAAAGCCAAGGAAAAGTATGATACGCAGAGAGAAAAACTGGCAGGCAGATATAAAACAAAAACAGCCATGTATGAAGCATTGATGTTTCTGCTGATATGGTATTCCGTATCAACTACTCTTTTTCAGATGATACGGTCAAAAATATTTATTTCTGATTGCGTGGTATTCTTTGATACAATCGCCACTTTTATACAGAACATTGCAGGATTGACTATACTGGCAGGGAAGAATGTGGCACAGGTTAGCAATGGAATATCCAATCCTGTCGTTGTCGGAATTATATACTGGATGATAAGAATACTGATTTCCGGTGGATGTCTGGTGGGTGTGGGAATACTTTTGGCATTCATCGAAATAAAGATTGCAGGGCTATATAAGAAATACTGTTGGGATATGATTACCATAATGGTGATACTCGTAAGTATGGCAATAGCAATCTATTTCGCAGGTTGGATAAGGACAATATTACCAGTCAATCTACTGTTTCTATTGTTATTGGTACAGGTAATATATGTCGTGATAAGATGGTATGTGAAAGGCTGGCGGGAAACAAGGGGATATTACTAAAACATACTATACCATGCCTAAAACTGTTAAACAATAAATCGGCATAATTGGTCATTTCATGATGCAAGATAAAAAGACTGATTATGTCGATATACAGATCCTGTGAATGAATGAAAGTGGATAACTTGTTTTGTCCGAGCAAGGGAACTATAATGTTTTGGTAGAAGTAAAAAAGACAACCATTTGGTTGAGAAAAAAAGATGCAGAAAAACCTATTGACGGAAGAATAAAAAATCAAGGAGTAATCATGATAGAAAACAAGATAATATTGATTGAAGATGATAAAGAAATAAGAGGAATGATAAACGATTATTTATCAGGAGAATTTGAAGTGACAGCTTTTAATGATGGTATGTCAGCTATCCAGAAAATTACAAGCTATGATGAATATGCGCTTGCGCTTATTGATCTTATGTTACCGGATATAAGCGGGATGGAGATTATTAAGATAATTCGTAAAGTCAGCAAGATACCAATTATTATTATTACTGCTAAAGACAATGATATAGACAAATCATTAGGATTGAATTTGGGTGCTGATGATTATGTGGTAAAACCTTTTTCACTCATTGAGCTTACTGCTAGAATAAAGGCTAACATCAGACGAGCAAGAACCTACCAGGCGTTACCGAATAATTCAATTATCAAAATTAAAGATATAGAAATCGACCCTCATAGTCACATGGTTCAGCGCAAAGGAGTAACCATAGATTTAACGCCAATTGAATTTCAAATTTTATACATTTTAGCAAGCCATCCGGGGCAGGCTTATTCAAAGGAAAGGCTATATGAACTGATTTGGAAAGAACCATATTTTGGAAATGAAAATGTGTTGAATACACACATCAATCGTCTTCGCTTGAAATTGAAGAGCAATGCAGAAGACAGTACAGCCTATGTTAAAACTTTATGGGGCATTGGATATAAGATGGAGGAGAAATAGATGATGATTTTATTTGTGGTTCTTTCATTTGTTATGGTTTTTATATTGATCTGGCAACAGATACAGCATAAAAAATTAGTACGAGAAATTGATTATATTACAAGTAGGCTTGATACTATTTCTGTCATTTCTGAAAATGGCTTTGTACTTATACCTACAGATAATGATAGTATCAAGAAATTAAGCGCTGCACTTAATAAGCTGCTTCAGGATTTTTATACAAAAAAGTCACAATTTGAGCAGAGTAAACAGGCAATGGCGAAAGTCCTTACAAACATCTCTCACGACATCCGAACTCCACTCACTGTTCTAAAAGGAAATAGTGAAATGCTTTCCAATATAACAAACACTTACTCTGCATCTGAAAATGTTCATGCTATGGCTGTTAAAATAGACCAAAAGGCTGATGATTTAATCTCAACAATTAACGACTATTTTACAATGTCTAAAATAACTTCTGGAGATTTTTCTATTAAAATGAAAAAGGAAAATATATCAAGGATTTGCCAAGATACAATTTTGGACTACTATGACCTTCTTGAACAGAAACAATTTGAAGTCAATATTCAGATACCGGATACACCGATTTTTGCCTATACAGATAACGAGGCGTTACAACGCATTTTAAAAAATCTGATAGACAATGCCATCCGACATGGTGGTGATGGTAAGTATATTTCTTTAAGGCTCATCACATCAAATGGAAAAAACATTATTGAAATAGAAGATCGAGGAGATGGGATATCACCACAGCAGCAAAAACAGATCTTTGAAAGGAATTATACAACAGCCCGAAAAACTTCCGGCAGTGGTTTGGGGCTTTCAATTTCAAAATGTCTTGCTGAACAAATTGGGGCAGACTTAGAAGTTTATAGTGTACAAAATGAGCAAACTATTTTCTCAATCATCTTGAAAAAGTTAGAAAATCGTTAGATTTATGACAGAGAAAAGAGAAGTCCATTTTGTATAATGGCAGCTATAAAGGAGGCACACAAAATGGATTATATTATGGAAACCGTAGGTTTGCGAAAAGCCTACAAAGATAATATTGTTGTAGACGATGTAAATATGCATATATCTAAAGGGGCAATATATGGCTTTGTTGGTCCAAACGGCGCAGGAAAAAGCACGGTTATGAAAATGATTTTGAGTCTTATCCAGCCAGATGCTGGAGAGGTTCAGCTTTTAGGCGAAAAAGTTACCAGTCACAGTTATGAAATATTCAAAAAGGTTGGTTCTATTATTGAGAATCCATACTTTTACGATAAAATGACTGCCAGACAAAACTTAGAGCTGCACTGTGAGTATATGGGATTTCCCAACAAGGAACGAATCGATGAGGTTTTGCATTTGGTGGACTTGCAGAATGTCGAGAAAAAACAAGTTTGTCATTACTCGTTGGGTATGAAACAACGACTTGCTATTGCAAGAGCTATTCTGGCAAAGCCAGAATTTTTGATTTTAGACGAACCGATCAATGCTTTAGACCCTGAGGGTATTCGTGAAATGCGAACCCTTTTTCAACGGCTAAATCAAGAAGATGGAACAACTATTTTTATATCCAGCCACATTCTATCCGAAGTGGATCTTCTTGCTGATACGATTGGAATTATTCAACACGGAAAACTCTTAACAGAATTACCTATCGAAGAAATCCATAAGCATCAAACAGATTATATCAGCTTGCAGGTTGACGATGTGACTCGTGTTGCTGCACTGCTTGAAAACATGAGAATCACGAATTTTAGTGTATTAGATAAAGAATTTATCCACATTTATGATTCTGATATTTCAGGTAAAGCTCTGTCAAAAGCCATCATTGAGAACGGGATTGGTTTGGAGAGCATGGGACGCAAGCAAGACACACTGGAAGATTTCTTTTTCCAGCTTACAGAGGAGGAAAAATGAGATGACACATTTGATCAAACTGGAACTGAAAAAATTTGGTATTGCACAAAATATTATCTTTATGTTTGCCGCAATTCTTTTCAGCATCCTTTTCATTACAATATCTTTATGGGATAGCATGACAGACCCCAAACAGGTCAAAGACACATTTGAAAGCACATACCTTGTCATTGGCTTATTGATGTCATTCATTTTTCTTGTGTACTCGTCGGTCTTAACGGCAAAGCTGGTTATTGGAGAATATAATCATCGAACAATTACGATTATGTTTTCTTATCCTTTAAACAGAATAAAATTGATTGCCAGCAAATTAACTATAATCATGGTTTATACAGCGATTTCAATGACGATTGGATATATCTGTTGTAGCAGTTATATTATATTTGCGGATAAATCCTTTAATATGCTGGAGGGAACATTTCAACCATCAATGCTCCGAACATGGATACCAATGGCAATAACCACTGTGATTATATGTATGGTGCTGTCTCTGTGGTCATTTATTATTGGCATGATCAGAAAATCTGTTCCTGCAACAATCGTTACTTCTTTGATTGTTATTGTGTTACGGCAAGTTATTATCACCAAAAACACAACCAATCAGGAGTCCATAATGCAAGTTATCTTAGTTGCTATTGTTACCGTCATTGCTACACTACTTATCTTTAAAAGAAAAGTGCCTGAACTATATTGATTATTTCTATTTTTACAAATGGTAAAAGAAAAAGCCGTCGCAAAGCAGATTCAATTTCATGTATTTATATAACGGCGGCTTTGATTTTTAAAGTCAATGTTTTTAGTGATTACACAAACAGATGACAACTTACATGTATGTGGTAGCTGACGTAAGTTTGGATTATTTTAAAAGATTTCCAATGAATCTTCCGCATCTACCCACATCTGCATATTCCCATCCAGATATAATCGTACATATTCAAGCGGTTCATCAATTGCAAGTGCATTTAATGCACAATCTGAGCCAGGCGTAGTTTTTAAATTCTTTTCTGCTTCCCAACAGTCAATGCGGAGCATATAGCTCGCAGAGGTATAAACATCAACACTATTACGTTGTGGATTGTATTCTGCAAATATTGTTCTCATTGTATCAAATCTCCTTATCATTCAATCAATCATTTCTTACAAAAATCAGAAGCGTTTCAATCAGTTCACCATGTCATTTTCATTTTGTGCTATAATGTGTTATCAGTTTTTTTGCCCTTGTATTTGCCCTTATCAGAGTTCGTAAACACTGGTGGGACGATATAACACAAGGGAAACAATAAGGGAAAGCTCACCTGCGCCAAACTTAGTGTTTTCAAAGGCTTGAGAGATATTTGATAATAAAATATAACAATTATTAAATCCCTTGGAATACATGAAATCTCAATTCAAGTTTGTCGGTGCAACACTAATACCACACATAACTAAAATAACAACACAGCGTCAGAGCGTATGGGAAAACCTGTACGCTCTTTTTTTTATCAAAAATGGAGGAAAATCACATGGAAGAAACAAATGTAACAATGACAGCAGAGGAAATGCAGGGCGAACCTGCAGCAAAGGAAAATGAGACAAAGGCGGAGAAGTTTATCCGTATTGGCGAGTACCGCATGAATAAGGCGGTGGATGCTATTGGCAGACTGGAGAATCTTGCAAATCGAGGTTCCTACGAATATACACAGGAACAGGTAGATGTGATGTTTCAGGCATTAGAGGGGAGGGTTGCGGAAATTAAGGCAAGGTTTACGCCTAAGAAAACGGCTGAGAGTAAGACTTTCAGCTTTGGTACAACAGAATAGGAATGTAACGGGAAATAAAGGAAAGGCAGTCATGCAGTGTATGTGGCTGCCTTTTTGTCGTATCTATGACAGGAAGGAGAACTGCGTGAGAAAATATGATTTTATATCGGCTCTGGCAAAGGAGACAGCAGCCGAGGTTGTCAAAAATCGTGAGGAATGGATGAAATACCTTACTACAGCGGCGAGATTATACAAGTATCCGTTCCGGGAACAGCTTTTAATCTATGCACAAAGACCGGACGCAACAGCGTGTGCTTCCATAGAGCTGTGGAATGAGCGTATGCACTGTTGGGTAAATAAAGGTGCAAAAGGTATCGCACTTTTGGACGAGGATGATGCACATGGCAAGCGTCTGAAATATGTATTTGATGTTTCAGATGTCCATGCGGCAAGGAGAATCGGACGGTATCCGGAACTATGGGAATTACATGAGGAACATAAGGAAGATGTAATTAAGCGTCTGGAGCAGACTTATGGTGCTACCGATGATAAGAAGCTATTTGAAGAAAGACTTATGGAGTTAGCTGACAGGATTGCGGCAGATTATTATGAGGAATTGTTGCCGGATTTGCAGTACATGATCGAGGGTAGCTTCCTAGAAGGACTGGACGAGCAGAATGTCGGTATCCGTTTAAGAGATACTTTATCGGAGAGTATTTCTTTTACACTTTTATCTGCCTGCGGTGCAGATATGCAGGAGTATGGTTCGGAGTTTGCTTTCGATTTTATCCATGAATTTAATTCCATGGACACCCTTGCAGTACTTGGAGATGCAGCCAATGAGCTTGCAAAACCGGTACTTTTAGAGATTGGAAGAACCATAAGGGCATATAACAGGAGCCACGAACAGGAACAATCGCAAAATTTAACGCAGAAAGGACTTGCAAATACTTCTAAAATAGACTACAATGCGTTAAAGCGTGAAAGCGAGAGCGGACATGAGGAATATATTGACAACAATCAAAATAGCGTAGAAAGGGGCAATAGCAATGAATCTGACATACGAGAAGAATGGGGATTATCTGATCCCGACATTACAGGCGGACAGTCAGCCGGAGGGAACCGTAACGAAGTACGGAATGATGAGGGAGACTTATCTGAAGGAGAACCACAGGGGCGTGTACTCAGCGTTTCTTCTGAAAGGGACATTGAAAGAACACCTGCTGACGATCCAGAAGCAGGCAGAGGAGAGAATGGAGAAGCTGACAAGCCAGATGGCGGCAACCGAGGGAGTGACAGAACAGCTCAAGGAAGCCGATCAGATGCTTTGGGTAGCGAAGATGAACAGCATTCGGAACCGAGCAGAGGAAGTGGTTCTGGGAGAACTGGTTTACAGTCTGTAACAGATACCGATGATCTTCTCCGGGGAGACGCAGCGGAACCCACCTTTACACAACTCAGCCTGTTTCCTTCTTTTGAGGAGCAGGTCGGAACAGTCGCAGCAGCGGAAGCAAGTATGAAATATACCATGCCCGCTGCTTTTTCTTTGCCACAGAATGAGCTTGAAACCATTCTTCGCAGTGGTGGAGGAAAACAGCACAGCAGAAAGCGTATCTTTGCAAAGTACACAGAGGGCAGAAATGCCGAGCAGATGGTGGATTTTCTGAAAAATGAGTACGGACAGACCGGAAAAGGTTTTGAAATCAATGGAAATCCAGTATCAGTGTGGTTCGATGAGCATGGTATGAGTGTCGGCTATGGAACACAGGCAAGGGAAACACCGATTGTCACGATGGATTGGGAAGATGTGGAGAGCCATATTCGCTCTATGATTGAGAATGGCACTTATATGAGTGCGAGTGAAGCATTTCTTGTGGATACACAGGAGAGAAATCGTGTTGCCAACCAGATCTATTTCTTTCTGCGGGATGGCATGGATGAAATGCCGGAGGAGCTTGGCTTAAAAGCAGGAAATTATCCGGAAAGTGAAGCAAAACTCATGGAGTTTCTTTCCACCCATGAGGGCAGGGAACAGCTTAAAAATATTTTGGAAGATGCGGCAAACCGCCTTGCTTCTGGAGAAGCAGAATTAAAATGGCGGCATGTGAAATCACCGGAATATCTGTTATCGGAGATAGCAGACCTTGACAGGGAGAGACTGGAATTTCCATTGCCGGATGCGGTGGAGGTAGCACAGGAAGATTTTATCACACAGGATGAAATCGACTATGCACTAGGCAGAGGAAGCGGCTATGAGCATGGAGCTTTCCGCATTTATGAGTATTTCATGGAAGGACATGACCAGAAGGAAACAGTTGCCTTTCTGAAAAATGAATATGGTATTGGCGGCGGTTCCGGTGGACTTCCAGGCAACGATGATTCCCATAATGAACATGATGGAAAAGGTATCCGTCTGGAGAAGGGCAGCTATGGAAATCCGTATGCAAAAGTGCTTCTGAACTGGAATGTAGTCGAGAAAAGGCTACGTGAGCTGATCCATGAGGATAAATATTTATCTCCACAGGGGAAAGAAAACTACAAGGCATACAAGGAAGAACAGGCAGAGAAAGCAAGACAGCGAGAGCTTTCCCGTCTGGAGCATGGACAGCGACTTGAATGTAAGAAGGACATCGAAGCCTTGATTGCCGAGAAATTCAATGGTTTTGTGCTTCCGAGGAATACCGCAGATGAAATCATAGATAAATATGGCATTGACTGTGTGGAATTTGTTCTTGCAAATACCGTCACGCATTTTGATTATGATGGGCGGTTTTCGCAGAACAATAAGGAATGGGCAAAAGGCATTGTTGCGGAAAATGAGTGGGAGAACAACGATCTGATTCTAAGCTCACATCCGGCAGTGCTGGACGGATTTACCAATCAGGCGAGAAGATATATCAATGTGATTCGGGAAAAAGAAAAGGAAGCACAGCAAAAGATCACGATTGATGGATATGAGTGTGTTCTGGTTGATGAGTGGGGCAGTGAAAAAGAGAAATATCTGCTTGGAAATGACATTGAGGACAGCAGTTTTTATTATGCACAGGTCAATGGGAAATCCTTTGAATACGACCATAAGCCGGAGCGTAGCGAGGTAGAGGACGATTATATCAATGCCATTGCAGAGGAAGATATTGACCGACACGAAGCAGAGGTGTTTTCAAGGTTTGAGGGGACGGATGGTATCGCAGAGCCGGATGAAACTGAGCCACAACAAGAATTTTCACAAGAGGAATCGCAGAAATTATCATGGCATGTGGTACATGATGCAGATGATGAATATGGCAATCCGACACAGTGGAGTGCAACCTTATCAGAGGGAATATTCCTTTGGATTGATAAGGAAGTGGACGGATATGCTATTTATGATACGGCAGACACCACCCGTCCGGCATTGGAGACATTTTCGACTTTGCAGGAAGCAATGGATTGGGGGAATGAGCTTGCAGAAAGTGGCAGGGAAGCAGAAGCGGAGTTTTCTGACGAAAAGGAACAGAATGTTGTTACAAAACAGACAGAAGATGAACTGGACAGTATAGATACGCAGTCTGCCCGTGAGCGTCTGGAGAATGGTGAAGCAGACCGACAGACAGAGGAAATGCTGTCGCAGGTGCTTACCGGAGATTGGGAGCCGCTTACACCTTCGTCAGAGGAAAAACAGCCTGCATCAGAAAGGCAATCAGCACAAGAAAGGTCGGTATCAGCACCAGATAAAAGTAACGCTGTCAATTTCCATATCAGCGATGACCGATTGGGTGAAGGCTCTCCAAAAGAAAAATTCCAGACAAATATTGCAGCAATCAAGCTGTTGGAGCAGATTGAGGGCGAAAACCGTTATGCTACACCGCAGGAACAGCAGATTTTATCCCAGTATGTCGGCTGGGGTGGTCTTGCCGATGCGTTTGACGAGAGCAAATCAAACTGGTCAGCAGAATATCACCAGTTAAAGGAACTGCTATCACCGGAGGAGTACCGCATGGCAAGGGAGAGTACCTTGAATGCCCATTATACAAGTCCGGTCATTATCCGCCAGATGTACGAAACATTGGAGAAAATGGGATTTTCCAAAGGAAATGTACTGGAGCCTTCCATGGGTATCGGCAACTTTTTCGGTATGATGCCGGATTCCATGAAAGAGAGCAGGCTTTACGGAGTAGAGCTGGACAGCATTACCGGACGCATTGCAAAGCAGCTTTATCCGCAGGCAGATGTGCAGATCAAAGGCTTTGAAAAGACTGATTATCCGAATGATTTCTTTGATGTGGCAATCGGAAATGTGCCTTTTGGTCAGTATAAGGTGGCAGATAAGCAGTATGATAAAAATAATTTCCTGATACACGATTATTTCTTTGCAAAGACGTTGGATAAAGTGCGTCCCGGTGGTGTGGTTGCTTTTATCACAAGCAAGGGAACCATGGACAAGGCAAGTCCGGAAGTCAGAAGATACCTTGCACAGCGGACAGACCTGCTTGGTGCGGTGAGACTTCCGAACACCGCATTTAAGGCAAATGCAGGAACAGAAGTGACTTCGGATATATTATTTTTCCAGAAGCGTGACCGCATGGTAGAGCGTGAGCCGTACTGGGTACATCTGGGAGAGGATGCAGATGGCATTGCAATGAACGCTTACTTTGCACAGCATCCGGAGCAGATCGTAGGAAAGATGGAAATGGTATCCGGTCCTTATGGCATGGAAAGCACCTGTAAGGCAGATGACAGCAGCCCATTTGAGGAGCAGTTAGCGAAAGCACTTCAAAATATTACAGGACAGATTGATACGATTGATCTGGATGAGGAGCTTGCGGATGACATGAGCAGGCAGAGTATTCCGGCTGATCCGTCCGTTAAAAATTTCAGCTATACCGTAGTTGAGAATGAAGTGTATTACCGTGAAAATTCTGTCATGAAGCCTGTGGAAGTATCAGACACCGCAAAAGAACGTATCAAGGGAATGGTGGCAATCCGTAACTGTACGCAGGAGCTGATTGATATGCAGCTTGAGGAATATTCCGATGCGGCAATCAAGGGAAAACAGGCGGAATTAAACACATTATACGATTCCTTCTCGAAAAAATATGGTCTGATCAATTCGCAGACGAATAAGAGAGCCTTTAATCAGGACAGCAGTTATTGCCTGTTGTGTTCTTTGGAAAAACTTGATGATGAGGGCAATTTCAAAGGCAAGGCGGATATGTTCACGAAGCGTACCATTAAAAGGGCAGAGGTGGTCACAAGTGTGGATACTGCAAGTGAAGCATTAGCAGTATCTTTAGCAGAGAAAGCTAAAATCGACCTTGATTATATGGCAGAGCTGACTGAAAAGGACAAGGATACGCTGATTGAGGAGCTTCGTGGTGTTATTTTCCAGAACCCGCTTACCGATGTCTGGGAGACAGCAGACCAGTATCTCAGCGGAAATGTGCGTGAGAAACTTGCCATAGCAGCAACTTATGCAGAAAATCACCCGGAATATGCTCCAAATGTACAGGCTCTTACGCAGGTACAGCCGAGGGAGCTGGACGCATCGGAGATTGAGGTGCGTATTGGTGCCACATGGATTGATCCAAAATATATCAATGATTTCATGCGTGATACGTTCCAGACACCGGAGCATTTATTCCGCAGAGATACGATTGGGGTGCAGTTTTCGGGTGTGACCGGAGAGTGGAACATTAAAGGGAAAAACGCTGATTTTGGAAATACGCTTGTCAACATGACCTATGGTACAAGCCGGGTAAATGCCTATAAGATACTGGAAGATTCCTTAAATCTGAAAGACACAAGAGTTTATGATACCATTGAGGAAGATGGAAAGGAAAAAAGAGTTCTTAATAAAAAGGAAACCATGATTGCAAGCCAGAAGCAGGAAGCGATAAGGGAAGCATTTAAGGACTGGGTATTCCGTGATCCGGAGCGCAGGCAGACACTTGTGGCAAAATATAATGAGCTTTTCAATTCCACCAGACCAAGAGAATATGACGGTTCGCATCTGAAATTTCCGGGCATGACACCGGATATTGAATTAAAGCCGCATCAGAAAAATGCGGTTGCCCATGTGCTGTATGGGGATAATACCCTGCTTGCACACTGCGTTGGTGCCGGAAAGACCTTTGAAATGACAGCAGCGGCAATGGAAAGCAAGCGTCTGGGACTATGCCAAAAGTCATTATTCGTGGTGCCGAACCACCTGACTGAACAATGGGCAAGTGATTTCTTACGGTTATATCCAGGAGCAAATATCCTTGCGGCAACGAAAAAGGATTTTGAACCCGCCAACCGTAAGAAATTTTGTTCCCGTATTGCAACAGGTGATTATGATGCCGTTATTATCGGGCATAGTCAGTTTGAAAAAATCCCGTTATCACAGGAAAGACAGGCAGCCACAATCGAAAAACAGATTGATGAGATTGAGCTTGCTATTGATCAGGCAAAAAGAGACAACGGGGAGCGTTATACCATTAAGCAGATGGAAAAATCGAGGAAAGCATTGCAGGTGCGGCTTGACAAGTTAAATGACCAGAGCCGTAAGGATAATGTCGTGACTTTTGAGCAGTTGGGTGTAGACAGGCTGTTTGTGGATGAGAGCCACAATTACAAGAACCTGTTCCTTTATACGAAAATGAGGAATGTGGCAGGCATCGCACAGACAGAAGCACAGAAGTCATCTGATATGTTTGCCAAGTGCCAGTATCTTGATGAAATCACAGGCGGCAAGGGTGTAACTTTTGCGACCGGAACGCCAATTTCCAACAGCATGACGGAGCTTTATACGAATATGCGTTATCTCCAGTATGGTACGCTTCAGAAGCTGGGACTGGGACATTTCGATGCGTGGGCGGCTTCTTTTGGGGAAACACAGACCGCCATAGAACTTGCACCGGAGGGAACCGGATACCGGGCAAAGACAAGATTTGCGAAGTTTTTCAATCTTCCGGAGCTGATTGCACTTTTCAAGGAGAGTGCGGACATTCAGACACCGGATATGTTAAAACTTCCTGTGCCGGAAGCAGAGTATGAAAATGTGGTATTAAAGCCGAGTGAATTTCAGAAAGAAATGGTGGCTTCTCTTGCGGAACGTGCTGAAGCAGTCCGGGACAGACAGGTGCAGCCTTACGAGGACAATATGCTAAAGATTACAAATGACGGAAGAAAGCTGGCACTTGACCAGAGGCTGCTCAACGATATGCTTCCGGATGAGGAAAATTCTAAAGCGGCAACCTGTGTGGAGAAAGCCTATGAGATATGGCAAGATACCAAAGAGCAGAAGTCAGCACAGTTGATTTTCTGTGATTTATCGACACCGAAGGGCGATGGCACTTTCAATGTGTATGAGGATATAAAAAATAAGCTTATGGAAAAGGGAGTGCCGGAGCAGGAGATCGCATTTATCCATGATGCCAATACAGAACTTAGAAAAGCGGAGCTGTTTGCAAAAGTAAGAAGCGGACAGGTTCGTTTTTTATTAGGTTCCACAGCAAAAATGGGAGCCGGTACGAATGTGCAGGACAGATTGATTGCACTGCATCATCTGGATGTGCCTTGGAGACCTTCTGATATTGAACAGCAGGAAGGTCGTATTTTACGACAGGGCAACCAGAATGATAAGGTCAAGATATTTCGTTATGTTACGGAAGGTACGTTTGACAGTTATTCGTGGCAGCTCATCGAGAATAAACAGAAATTCATCGGACAGATCATGACCAGCAAATCCCCGGTGCGAAGCTGTGAGGATGTGGACGAAGCGGCACTTTCCTATGCAGAAGTCAAGGCACTTGCCACAGGTAATCCCTACATAAAAGAAAAAATGGATCTCGATATTCAGGTATCGAAGCTGAAACTGATGAAGGCAAACCATACCAGTCAGAAGTACAGGCTGGAGGATAACATCACACAACATTATCCGCATCAGATCGCCATTTTCAAGGAGCGTATCGAAGGCTTTACCGCTGATATGAATAAATATGCGAAAAATAAGCCGGAGGATAAGGAGCAGTTCTTTATGCAGGTGGGTGGAAAATCATACACCGACAAAAAGGAAGCTGGAACTGCAATCATAGCCATGTGTAAGGAGATTAAAGGCATCAATGCCAGTGCGGATGTAGGTGAATATCTTGGATTTAAGCTGAATGTAACCTTTGATTCTTTTAACAATAAATTTGTGATGAATGTCAAAGGTGCAATGAGCCACCCGATGGAAGTCGGCTCTGATCCGCTTGGAAATATCACAAGAATCAACAATGTACTGGAAGCCATGCCTTCACAGCTTGAGGAAGCACAGATGAAGCTATCCAATGTGAAACATCAGCTTGAAACAGCAAAAGCAGAGGTAGACAAGCCATTTCCACAGGAAGCAGAACTTGCCGAGAAACTGGAGCGTCTGGCAGAGCTTAATTCTTTACTCAACATGGATGAAAAGGGCGATGATGCGATTGGTATGGATGATGAAGCCGCAGAACCGGAAAAACCACAGGAAACTGTGAAAACAGTGGATAACAAAAGGGACGAGGTCGCAGATATGCCAGCAAAGCAGAGTAATCTTGGGAAAACGGCTATGGGTGGTAAGCTGTCAGACCGACCGGCAGAACGGACTTCATTGCAAGAAAAACTCGCAGCAATGAAGGCAAGGGTGTCCGGGACACCTGCAGGAAGGGATGCAGCGGATAAGACAAAGAAAAAAGAAGAAATTTTATAGGAAAAATCTATTTTATTCCTAAGTTTATTCCCAACCTGTCAGCATTATTTGGGTTGGGAATATTAAAAAGTGTTATAGCAGTTTATGTAAGGGCAGTCCGTAGTGGCTGCCTTTTATCGTACAAAATGGAGGTCATTTATGGCAGAAAATTGTTATTGGTAGGAGCATGTGGCAATGAGGATTGGCAGATGTTACCGTTTTGCTTGGATGCGCAATCAGGAATTGTATCAGATTGTGAAAATGCAAAGGAGTATCGAAAACTTATAGGGTTACAGATATAGTAAGAGGCACGCCCAAATTTCAGGTTTCGTTCCATTCTGTAAAGAAAAATGAATAAATGTCGATAAATATTATGAGCTAAGGATGGCGTCTGTTTTCAAGGGATTGAATGTGAAAATAGACGCTGTTTCTGTTTGGATTGGAGGTTATATTATGAGAATACAAGCGGCAAATACATTTTATACAGGTACTTACTCTGTTTTGAATACGAAGTCATCATTTCCATATGCTGTGAAAGTTGAAGGTTACGGAAATACAAGAAACCAAAGGAGTTTATTTCAGTTTGCACATGTGACAATAACAGAACATATGGTAAATGCAAAATATGGTACAAAGATTACAAACGGTTCGAGAGTGCAGATGCAGACCGCAGGTAGTAAGAAAAAAGAAGATTGGACTGAGGTTTCCAAAGAACAGTTGGCAGAAGTAAAACTACCGGCATCATTTGATAAATTGAAAGAACAAAATTCTTATTTTTATCATGGAGAAAACATATCGGATTATGAACTAGTGCAAACTGCAGTAGCATTGGGGAAAATGGAATTACCAACAGATGAGAAAAAGTGTATCCCAGACAGAGTTGCAATGGATGCATTTGAAGTGCTTGTCAGAGACCAGGCGGCTCCAAAAAACTCATGGTCAAATACATTGTATTCGGAGGATGGAAAATATACCTTTACAAAGACTGAAAGCGGAAGATGGCAGATGCATTTGATTGATGATGCTGCCATAGGTGCATCTTTGGAAGATATAGCAAATTGGATGATGAGCGGCACGCCCAATAGAAATATTGAGACACGCTACCTAAATTATCTTCATACTGTTGATCCGGATTTATATAATGTGGCGATGCGAATAGGTTCCGAGGTTCGTTCTTATGGTTTTATGGAGGATTTACATCAGCAGGGAGTATTAAGTGATAGTCAAAATCAGTATGATATGAGTCTGTTGGGTATGTTATTCGGTAAAGATGCGGATAGTATGCGTATGATATTGAATGGGTGTAAGGAGTCTGGTAATTTTTTGGAATTATTGGATTTGTATAGCCCGGATGGAGCAAAATCGTTGGATAAGCTTCGGGAACAGCAATATAAGCACGGTGGAATTGTTTAACATAGCGAGTTTTATGACAGGATATGAAAAAGCAATTAATTCTCGAAGTAGAAGAGTGTGAAACACTAATGTAGCAACGGAGGTAAAGACAAACAGCAAGGACAAAGTGCAGGAATACTATGAGAAACTGTGTAAAAAGTTCCCGGAGATTACTTTTAATACGGGTAGCAGTC
>OHFB01000749.1_pt1 | contig 15390 bp, 8 predicted proteins | sample 1567461 | NCBI WGS metagenome assembly OHFB01 (sample SAMEA3879566, study PRJEB24766) | human gut metagenome | biome: human-associated habitat; feature: feces | place: USA | collected 1985/1987
GAGGAATAAACAGTTTTTTGTTTCGATAAAAAAGATTTCTGCTTTTATCTTCGCATTTTTATTGGTGCTGATTTCTACATTTCAAATTTCTGCGGCTTCATATGGAACCGACGGCTTTGTATATTCTGTTTCCGACGGTAATGCGAGCGTAACCGGATATAAAGGTGATAAGACCGATATTGTTCTTCCGCTTAAGCTTCAAAGCTGGTCTGTATCGGAAATTTCTGATTTTGCCTTTGTGGGAAAGACCGCAATAACATCGGTCAGGCTTAACGAAGCAAGATATCTTAGAAGAATCGGTACTGATTCTTTTTACGGTTGTACTTCGCTTGAATCAATTTCAATTCCTATCTGGGTGAGAGATTTTGGTGCTGCCGTATTTCAGAATTGCACAAGTTTGAAATCTGTTACCTTTAACTGTGTGCCGAGTAAAATTACCGATCAGATGTTCTACAATTGTACTTCTTTAGACAAGGTATATTTACCTGCCGGTACAAGTGCGATTGGTAAGAGTGCTTTTGCTGAGTGTAAGTCATTATCTGAGGTGTATATTCCTACATCCGTGACTTCTATTGCTTCTAACGCTTTCAGAAGCTCTCCGAATGTAACAATCAAGGGCAGTTACGGTTCTTATGCCGAGGAATATGCAAAGGCTAACAATATTCCGTTTGAGGGCATTTCTGCTTATGATGTCGGTGATGTTAATATGGATGGCAGAATTGATATTTTAGATGCAACTCTTATTCAGAAGTATGTTGCCGGTATTGTTGAACTTTCGGCAGAACAAAAACATCTTGCCGATTATATCAACGACGGTGACATCACGGTAGTTGACGCAACGAAAATTCAGAAGTTTATCGTTCATTTAAACTAACCAATAAAAAACAGGCTCACTTTTTGTGAGTCTGTTTTATTTCGGAGGACGCTTTGCCAAAATTCTTAATAGCTGATTTTATCGTTGAAATTGAACCAAAATTTGATTACTTAAAAAAATTGTGCGAACCGTTTTTGTATGAAGGGGAGAGAAGCGCAGATTTTTCTGCAATACCGTCAGACTCATACTTAAATTCCCTGTTGAGCCGTATGGTTGAAGGTTCAACCATTGATGAAGCCGAAGAATTTGCAACGGCGTCAATTTTTAACCGCAAAATAATTCACCGTGGCGCTATGCTTGTGCATTCCTCGGCACTCGTTTTTGACGGAAAAGCGTATTTGTTTTCCGCCGATTCAGGCGTCGGCAAATCTACTCATACAAAGATGTGGTTGAAAAGATTCGGCTCAAAAGCTCATATTCTCAATGACGATAAGCCTGTTGTGAAAATTAAAAACGAAGTCCCGCTATGCTGCGGAACTCCGTTTGACGGCGGAAGCGGAATTGCTAACAACGAAACCGTTCCCGTAGGTGCTATAATATTCATAGAACGCTCAGACGCTAATTTTGTTACAATTCCCGACACAAATGAGATTGTACAAAGACTCTACAAATCGACTGTCAAATTTGTGAATAAGTCAGATGGAATGTCTTTGCTCTCAAATCTCGATAATCTTATTCGGCATACAAAATTTTATGTATTGCATTGTAATACAGATGATTCTGCCGTGGATGTTGCCTACAACAATATAATTAAAAACTGCAAATAAAAGACGGTCTGTTTTCGCAGACCGTCTTTTTATATGTATAAAATTGATTACTTGATTTCCTTAATCCAGCCTTCGGGAGCTTCGATTCTGCCCATCTGAATACCTGTAAGTGTATCGTAAAGTTTCTTTGTAATCGGACCCATTTCATCCATACCGCTCGGGAAACAAATTTCCTTGCCGTGGTCGTTAATTTTGCCGACAGGTGAGATTACGGCAGCTGTACCGCAAAGACCGCATTCTGCAAAGTCCTTAACTTCATCAAAGTAAACTTCTCTTTCTTCAACCTCAAGACCAAGATAATGCTCAGCAACATACATAAGTGAACGGCGGGTAATTGATGGGAGAATGCTGTTAGACTTTGGAGTAACAACCTTGTTGTCCTTTGTTACAAAAATAAAGTTAGCACCGCCTGTTTCTTCTACCTTGGTACGTGTAGCTGCATCAAGATACATGTTCTCATCGAATCCGTTCTTGTGAGCATCTACGATTGCATGTAAGCTCATTGCATAGTTAAGACCTGCTTTGATATGGCCTGTTCCATGAGGTGCAGCGCGATCGAAATCACTGACGCGGATTGTAATTGGTTTAGCACCGCCTTTGAAGTATGGTCCTACAGGTGTAGTGAATACACGGAACATATACTCATCAGCAGGTTTTACACCGATAACCGGGTTAGTACCCATCATATATGGACGAATATATAAAGTTGCGCCTGAACCGTATGGCGGAACATATGCTGCGTTAGCTTTTACAGTCTGAACAATTGCATCAACAAAACGGTCTTCCGGGAATACAGGCATCTCAAGTCTCTTTGCTGAGTTTGCCATACGTTCTGCATTTAAGTCAGGACGGAAAGTAACGATATGTCCGTCTTCTGTAGTGTAAGCCTTCATTCCTTCGAAAACTGTCTGCGCATATTGGAAAACACCTGCACATTCGTTCAGTGTTACATTAGGATCTGTTGTCAGTTCTCCGGCATCCCATGCGCCGTCTTTGAATTTAGATACATAACGATAATCGGTCTGTACGTAACCGAAGCCTAAGCTGCTCCAGTCGATATTCTTTTTTTCCATAATGAATCTTTCCTCCGTTCACACATATTTACAGTATTTACAAGTGTGATTACTGTTTATCTCTTTACCATTGTAAAACTTTTGTCTGCTAAGTTCAATGGGAAATTTCCAATTTTAATGAAAAATTGAAAAATCGTGTTACTGTTCACATACAGTAACAAAAAATCCGCCAGTCTTGTTTTTTATAGAGGATTTCGCTATAATATGGAATAGAAAATGGAGGAAAATATGAGCGAGAATTTTGATGAATTAGGAGAACTTGGAGACAAAATAAAAAAGATCATAGACACAGCAGTTTCTACTAAAGATTACCGCCAGATGACCGAGGATATTAAGCAGACGGTGGGACAGACTGTTAACAGCGCAGTAAATTCTGCTGTAGATTCCGGAAGCGAGGTAATCAAAAATGGTCTGAATAATGTATTTGGAACCGGAAACAGTCAGTCCGGTGATTCCGGGGTATACCGCAATAAAACAAAAGAATTTGAAGAAAAGCGCAGGCGTGAACAGGAGCAGGAACGTCAGAGGATTGAGAAGGAGAAAGCAAAAGAGAAGATGCTGACTCTTTATGAAAGGAACACCGGGGGAAGAATGAAAGGTATGATGATTGCTGTTTCAGGTGGAATCCTTGCCAGTGGAATGGGACTGGGAACTCTGGTCCTTAGCATCTTTGGCGCAGTGGGACATATGAGTTCCCTTGTGACCGGTGGAACTTGTTTTATGGCAGTCGGAGCTTTGACAGGAGTGGGACTTCTCGCAGGCGGCATTAAAAAACTGGGTAAACTGGAACGTTTTCAGAAGTATATTGACACACTGGGAAATCACACATACTGTAATTTTGAACAATTATCTGCAGCAGTAAATAAGCCGGTGAAATTCGTTAAAAAAGATATTAAAAAGATGATTGATGACAGATGGTTCCGTCAGGGACATATTGATGAACAGGAAACCTGTCTGATCACCAGTAATGAGACTTATCTGCAATATACGCAGACGCAGAAGGCACTTGAGCAGAAGAAACAGGAAGAAGAGAAATATCAGGCTGAACAGGAGAGAAACAGAAAGAACACACCGCCTGAAGTGCAGGAAGTGCTGAATAAAGGAAATGAATTTCTGGATAAGATCCACAGGAGCAACGATGCGATTCCGGGAGAGGAGATTTCTGCAAAAATATCCAGAATGGAACTGATCGTTCAGAAGATATTTGAGCGTGCCGGAGAGCATCCGGAGGTGATCCCGGACCTCAGGAAACTGATGGATTATTATCTGCCGATGACTGTGAAGCTTCTGGATGCTTATGAGGACATGGACAGGCAGCCAATCCAGGGTGAGAATATCCAGGCATCCAAAAAGGAGATAGAGGATACACTGGATACACTGAATCAGGCATTTGAAAAACTTCTGGATTCTGTCTTTCAGGATACTGCGTGGGATGTTTCAAGTGATATTTCAGTGCTTCATACGCTGCTTGCACAGGAAGGTCTGACAGATGATGACTTTGCAAAAATGAAAAAGAACTGAAAATAAAAAAGGATAAAAAGGAGCGGCAGAGGACATGGGAAACGAATTTAAAGATTTTGAAATGGAAACACCATCATTAACACTGGAGCCGGATCTTGGAGAGTTTGAAAAGAAAGAAGAAGTGATCCCCAAAAAGCAGCTACAGAAGGAAGAAGTGCCTGTACTGACACCGGAAGAACAGAAAATGGTAAATGATTTTGCTGCAAAGATTGATATTGAGAATACTAATCAGATTCTTCAGTATGGTGCAGGAACCCAGAAAAAAATGGCGGACTTTTCTGATACAGCTCTTGAGAATGTAAAGACACAGGATCTGGGTGAGATTGGAGAACTGATCAGTAATGTTGTGGGAGAACTGAAAGATTTCGATGTACAGGAGGAAGGAAAATTCTTTGGATTTTTCAGAAAGCAGACTTCTAAGATTGAAAATCTGAAAAACAAATATGACAAAGCACAAGCCAATGTGGAGAAGATCACAGATTCTCTTCAGCAACATCAGGTGCGCCTTATGAAAGATTCTGCCATGCTGGACAAGATGTATGAACAGAACCTGAATTATTTTAAAGAACTTACCATGTATATCCTTGCCGGAAAAAAGAAACTGGAAGAAACCAGAAACGGAAAGCTTGCAGAAATGAAAAATAAGGCAGCTCTGAGCGGGCTTCCCGAAGACGCGCAGGCAGCCAGAGACCTGGATGAGAAATGCAGCAGATTTGAAAAGAAACTGCATGATCTGGAACTTACCCGTACGATTGCCATGCAGACAGCGCCTCAGATCCGGCTGATCCAGAATAATGATACGGTAATGGTTGAGAAAATACAGACAACGATCGTAAACACAATTCCATTATGGAAAAGTCAGATGGTGCTTGCTCTGGGAATTGCTCACTCTGCAGAAGCGGCACAGGCACAGAGACAGGTAACAGATATTACCAATGAACTTCTCAGAAAGAATGCAGAGACACTTCATATGGCAACGGTTGAGACAGCGAAAGAATCAGAGCGTGGAATAGTTGACCTTGAAACACTCCAGAAGACAAATGCAGATTTGATCCAGACTCTGGATGATGTGATGCGGATCCAGATGGAAGGCCGTCAGAAGAGACAGGCAGCAGAGATGGAAATGCACCGCATGGAAGAAGAACTGAAGAGAAAACTTCTGGAAATCAGATAACTGTTCAGCAGTACACGTAAATTAATCAAACTGTAAAGCGGATTGTGAATATCTGTTTGATACCAAATGAGAGAAGAGGAAAATTATGTACAGAGATCATACAAAAGTGATTCAGATCGGAGACAGAAAGATTGGCGGCGGCAACCCGATTTTAATCCAGTCCATGACAAATACAAAAACTGAAGATGTAGAACAGACAGTAGCTCAGATCCTGGCACTGGAGCAGGCTGGCTGTGATATTATCCGTTGTGCAGTACCGACTATGGAAGCTGCAAAAGCACTGAAGGAAATCAAAAAACAGATCCATATACCACTTGTGGCAGATATCCATTTTGATTATCGTCTTGCTATTGCAGCCATGGAAAACGGTGCAGATAAGATCCGGATCAATCCCGGAAATATCGGCAGTACAGAGCGAATCAAAGCAGTGGTTGATGTGGCAAAGGAGCGAGGAATACCCATTCGTGTTGGTGTAAACAGCGGTTCTCTTGAGAAAGAACTTGTGGAGAAATATCATGGAGTCACTGCAGAGGGACTGGTGGAGAGTGCGCTGGATAAAGTTCATATCATCGAAGACCTGGGATATGACAATCTGGTGATCAGTATCAAATCTTCTGATGTTCTTATGTGTGCAAAGGCTCATGAACTGATCGCGGAGAAGACGAATTATCCACTTCATGTAGGAATCACAGAAGCCGGAACTCTTTATTCCGGAAACATTAAATCTGCTATCGGACTGGGGATCATCCTGAATCAGGGAATCGGTGATACCATTCGTGTCTCTCTTACAGGAGCACCTTTAGAAGAGATTAAATCCGCAAAACGTATCCTGAAAACTCTGGGGCTTCGCAAAGGTGGCATAGAAGTTGTATCATGTCCAACCTGCGGACGTACACAGATCGATCTGATCGGTCTTGCAAATAAGGTAGAAACCATGGTGCAGGATATCCCGCTTGATATTAAAGTAGCAGTTATGGGTTGTGTGGTAAACGGACCCGGAGAAGCAAAAGAGGCAGATATCGGAATTGCAGGCGGAGTTGGTGTGGGACTTCTGATCAAACATGGTGAGATCATAAAGAAAGTTCCGGAAGATCAGCTTTTGGATACGTTGCGGGAAGAACTTCTGAGCTGGAAGTAACATTTGGAACGAAGACTTCCTGTCAGATCAACGAGGAGATTTTATTTTGGAAAAAGACTTTTTTGACGTATTTCCCAGCTTAAAAGTGAAGAAAGAACTGGAAGAACTGCTGGACATGGTTTTTGTGACCAGAGTGTCCTGCAATCCTTCCAGAACTCATATATGGGTGTATATAAAAAGTGAACGCTGGATTCATAAGAAGCATATCTTTGAACTGGAAGAACAGATAGAGAGACAGATTTTTGCAGGACTGAATGTAACAGTTACAGTTATTGAGAAATTCCGCCTTTCCGGTCAGTACAATCCTCAGAACTTTCTGGAAACTTACAGATCCAGCATGGAACTGGAACTGCGCAGCTACAATATGCTGGAATACAATATGTTCAGACAGGCGCAGATTTCTTTTCCCGGAGAAAATGATCTTCATATGATCCTTCCTGATTCTGTAATAGCCAGAGAAAAGAGCGGGATTCTGATCGAATATCTGCAGAAGGTTTTCTGCGAAAGATGCGGAATGGACTTAAAGGTGGAACTTGAGTTCAGGGAGACGCAGGAAAGTAAGTACCGTAAGAATGCAGCAGTGCAGATCGCTCAGGAAGTGGAAAATGTAATCCGTCATGCGAAATTAAACAGTAAGAATGAAGAGCCGGCTCAGTCTGAAGAAGCAGGAACAGCAGAGAAGAAAGCAGAGAAAAAGACTGATAAGGGACAGCAGGAAAAGAAGGACAAAAAAGCTGCATTTGCAGACCGCAAAGACAACAGGAAGGGAGATTTCCGGGGTGGATTCAGAAGGGACAGCAATCCGGATGTTATCTATGGAAGAGATTTCGAAGGAGAGCCTGTTGCACTTGAGACGATTACCGGTGAGATGGGTGAGGTGATCGTCCGCGGACAGGTTATGGAGGTTGAAGCCAGAGAAATCCGTAATGAAAAAACAATTCTTATCTTCCCGATCACAGACTTTACGGACAGTATTGTTGTGAAGATGTTTTTGCGCAATGAACAGGTGCCGGAAGTGACAGAACATGTAAAGAAGGGGGCTTTTCTGAAGTTTCGCGGTGTGACAACAGTAGACCGTTTTGACAGTGAACTGACTATTGCATCCATAGCCGGGATTAAGAAAATTGCCAATTTTACAACTGCCAGAGTAGATACCAGCCCACAGAAAAGAGTAGAGCTTCACTGTCATACAAAGATGAGCGATATGGATGGGGTTACGGATGCCAAATCTCTGGTGAAACGTGCTTATGAGTGGGGACATCCTGCCATTGCCATTACAGACCATGGGGTTGTACAGGCGTTTCCGGAGGCAAATCACTGTTTCGATGCCTGGGGCGGATGTGTGCCGAAGGATTCTGATTTTAAGGTCCTTTATGGAATGGAAGGCTATCTGGTAGATGATTTAAAAGGTATGGTGACCAATGGAAAAGGTCAGAAGCTGAACGGTAGATTTGTGGTCTTTGATATTGAGACAACAGGTTTTTCTTCGCTGACCTGTCAGATCATAGAGATTGGCGCCGTACTGGTAGAAAATGGTGAGATTACGGACCGTTTTTCCACATTTGTAAATCCAAAGGTACCGATTCCTTTTCGCATTGAACAGCTGACCAGTATCAATGACAGTATGGTCATGGATGCTCCGACTATCGAAGAAGTGCTTCCGAAATTCCTTGAATTCAGCAAGGATGCGGTTATGGTTGCACACAATGCGGACTTTGATATGGGATTTATTATGAAAAACTGTGACAGACTGGGAATCGCACATGATTTTACTTATGTAGATACGGTCGGTATGGCCCGTTTCCTGCTTCCTGCATTGAACAGATTTAAGTTGGATACGGTAGCAAAAGCAGTTGGGGTTTCACTGGAAAATCATCACCGGGCAGTAGATGATGCCGCATGTACTGCAGAGATTTTTGTGAAGTTTGTAAAGATGCTGGAAGAGCGTGATATCCGGGATGTGGATATGCTGAATGAGCAGGGAGCTGTTTCTGTAAATACTATCAGGAAACTGCCGACCTACCATGTGATCATTTTTGCCAGAAATGAGACAGGGCGCATTAATCTGTATAAATTAGTGAGTCAGTCGCACCTGAAGTATTATCACAGACGTCCACGTGTCCCCAAAAGTGTGTTGGAGCAGTACAGAGACGGACTTCTGGTGGGAAGTGCCTGTGAAGCAGGGGAACTGTATCAGGCAATTCTGAGAAATGCACCGGATACTGAGATAGCCAGACTGGTAAATTTCTATGATTATCTGGAGATCCAGCCTGTTGGAAATAACAGATTTATGATAGCAGATGATAAGCATGATATGATCAGTTCCGAAGAAGACCTGAAGGAGATAAACAGGAAGATCGTTAAGCTTGGAGAGCAGTTTAAGAAACCGGTAGTTGCAACCTGTGATGTGCATTTCATGGATCCACAGGATGAGATTTACAGAAGGATCATTATGGCCGGAAACGGATTCTCAGATGCAGATGAGCAGGCACCGTTGTATTTACGTACCACAGAGGAAATGCTGGAAGAATTTGCCTATCTGGGAAGCGAGAAAGCAGAAGAAGTTGTCATTACAAATACAAATAAGATCGCAGATATGATTGAGAAGATATCACCTATTCATCCGGACAAATTCCCGCCGGTCATTGAGAATTCCGACCAGGATCTGAAGAATATCTGTTTTACAAAAGCGCATGAAATGTATGGAGATCCATTGCCGGAGATTGTGGAAAGCAGGCTTGACAGGGAACTGAATTCAATCATTTCCAATGGGTATGCCGTAATGTATATCATTGCACAGAAGCTTGTATGGAAGTCAAATGAAGATGGTTATCTGGTAGGTTCGCGAGGTTCTGTAGGATCTTCTCTGGCAGCTACCATGTCCGGTATCACAGAGGTAAATCCTCTGCCGCCGCATTATCTCTGTCCTAATCCGGACTGCAAATACAGTGATTTTGATTCACCGGAAGTAAAGCAGTATGCAGGTATGGCGGGGTGTGACATGCCGGATAAGATCTGTCCGAAATGTGGAACCAGGATGAAAAAAGAAGGGTTTGACATTCCTTTTGAGACATTCCTTGGATTCAAGGGAGATAAGGAACCGGATATTGACCTTAACTTTTCAGGAGAGTATCAGGCTAATGCACACAGATATACAGAGGTTATTTTTGGTAAGGGGCAGACATTCAAGGCAGGGACTATCGGTACGCTTGCGGAGAAAACTGCATTTGGTTATGTGAAGAATTATTTTGAAGAGCGTGGTGTGCATAAACGTTACTGTGAGATCAACCGCATCGTACAGGGATGTACAGGCGTGCGGCGTACAACAGGACAGCATCCGGGAGGCATTATCGTACTTCCTGTAGGTGAGGAGATTGAGAAATTTACTCCTGTCCAGCACCCTGCGAATGATGTGAACAGTGACATTATCACCACACATTTTGATTACCATTCTATTGACGGAAACCTGCTGAAGCTTGATATACTTGGACACGATGATCCCACTATGATCCGAATGCTGGAGGATTTAACGGGAATCAGTGCCAGGGATGTTCCCCTGGATCAGAGGGATGTCATGTCATTGTTTGCAAGTACAAAGGCTTTGAAAATTGAACCGGAAGATATTGGCGGATGTAAGCTCGGATGTCTGGGAATCCCGGAATTTGGTACAGATTTCGCCATGCAGATGCTTATTGACACCAAGCCGAAATACTTCTCTGACCTGATCCGTATTGCAGGGCTTTCTCATGGTACGGATGTATGGCTGGGTAATGCCCAGGTGTTGATCCAGGAGGGTAAGGCAACCATTTCCACAGCTATCTGTACCCGAGACGATATTATGATCTACCTTATCGGAAAAGGAGTGGAAAGTGGCCTTGCGTTTACGATCATGGAGAGCGTCCGTAAGGGAAAAGGTCTTCGTGATGAGTGGATCGAGACCATGAAAGAGCATGGAGTTCCGGACTGGTATATCTGGTCCTGTAAGCTGATCAAGTATATGTTCCCGAAGGCCCACGCAGCAGCATACGTTATGATGGCGTACAGAATTGCGTGGTATAAGGTGTTTCAGCCACTGGCATACTATGCGGCATATTTCAGTATCCGCGCCACAGCGTTCTCCTATGAGATGATGTGTATGGGAAAGGAACGCCTGGAGTATTATATGGCAGAAATTCGCAAAAAAGGTGATTCAGCATCTAAAAAAGAACTGGATACCCTGAAGGATATGCGTATTGTACAGGAAATGTACGCACGTGGATTTGAATTTGTACCGATTGATCTTTATACTGCCAAGGCACAGAGATTTCAGATCGTGGATGGGAAACTGATGCCGTCACTTGCAACTATTGACGGACTGGGAGATAAGGCGGCAGATGCGGTGGTTGATGCTGCAAAACAGGGAAAATTCTTGTCAAAAGACGACTTCCGCGACAGAACAAAGGTCAGCAAAACGGTTATTGATCTGATGGATGATCTGAAATTATTCGGAGATATCCCGCAGTCGAACCAGATGTCATTATTTGACTTTACAGGATGAGCATAAATTCTGTGACCGCAAAGTGTGTTGCAGGGCATGGTGCAGACAGCAACATAAAATGCCCTGACATCATAATATATGATAACAGGAGATGGATATGAAGAAAGACGAACTTAGATATTTACAGAGACTTGCAGAAATTTATCCTACAATTGGAAAGGCATCTACGGAGATTATCAATCTTCAGTCAATCCTGAATCTGCCGAAGGGAACGGAACACTTTATGTCAGACCTTCATGGGGAGTATCAGGCGTTTTCACATGTGCTCAGAAATGGTTCCGGTGCAGTGAGGAAGAAGATTGATGATGTGTTTGGACATACATTAAGTAACAATGATAAGCGTTCTCTGGCAACTCTGATCTATTATCCGAAAGAGAAGATGGATCTTGTCAAAGATACAGAAGAAGATATGGAAAACTGGTATAAGATTACTCTCTACCGTCTTATTGAAATCTGTAAGACAACAGCCTCCAAATATACCAGATCCAAAGTACGAAAAGCTCTTCCCGCAGATTATGCTTATGTGATTGAAGAACTGATCACAGAGAAAGCGGAAGTTCTCGATAAAGAGGCATATTATGATTCTATTGTAAATACGATCATTGAGATCGGCAGTGCGGAGAATTTTATCATTGCGCTTGCAGAACTGATCCAGCGTCTGGTCGTGGATCATTTACATATTCTGGGGGATATTTATGACAGAGGTCCTGCTCCACATTTTATTATGGATCGCCTGATGCAGTATCACTCCCTGGATATTCAGTGGGGAAACCATGATGTTGTCTGGATGGGTGCGGCAGCAGGACAGAAAGCCTGTATTGCAACAGTGGTAAGAAACAGTATTCGTTACGGAAATCTGGATATTCTTGAGGATGGATACGGAATCAATATGCTTCCTCTGGCGACCTTTGTGATGGAGGCGTATAAGGATGATCCCTGCGAGATTTTTGCTAGGAAAGGTGCTTCCAATTATAATGTTCTTGAGGAAGAACTGGGCAAAAAAATGCACAAGGCTATTGCTGTGATCCAGTTTAAATTAGAAGGTAAACTGGTGCGCAGACATAAAGAATTCCAGATGGAAGACAGAGCACTTCTTCATCGGATCAATCCGGAAAAAGGGACGATCACACTGCCTGACGGAAAAGAATATCCGCTTCGCGACAATAATTTTCCGACTATTGACTGGAAACATCCATACGAACTTACAGCCGGAGAAAAAGAAGTTATGGACAAACTGTCCTCTGCATTCAGAAACTGTGAAAAACTGCAAAACCACATCCGTCTCCTACTTGACAAAGGCGGGCTTTATACAGTATATAACGGAAATCTTCTGTTTCATGGAAGCATTCCTCTGAATGAAGACGGAACATTCCGGGAAGTACAGATTTATGGAAAAAGCTACAAGGGAAAAGAACTGTACGATGTACTGGAAACCTATGTGCGCAGAGCATTCTATTCTGTAGGAAAAGAAGAACAGAAGAAGGGCAGAGATATTATGTGGTATATCTGGGCAGCTCCGAATTCACCATTGTTTGGCAAGAGCAAGATGAGTACTTTTGAAAGATATTTCATAGAGGATCCTTCTACACATGAAGAGAAGAAGAATGCTTATTACCGCCTCTGGGAGAATGAAGAAGTGGTAGATAATATGCTTCGTGAATTTGGTCTGGATCCGGAAAAAGGGCATATCATCAATGGCCATGTTCCGGTACACCAGAGTGAAGGAGAAAGTCCTGTAAAATGTGATGGAAAGGTTATCGTGATTGACGGTGGTTTTTCCAAGCCATATCAGAAAGTAACGGGAATTGCCGGATATACGCTGATCTATAATTCCTATGGACTGAATCTTACTGCTCATGAACCGTTTACGTCCAAAGCAGATGCTGTGGCAAGAGAGACTGATATTGTATCGAACCGCGTGGCAGTCAGCTACATGTCCAGACGCCAGCTTGTGGGTGATACAGATACAGGTCATGCGCTGAAAGAGAGAATACAGGAATTGATCCAGCTGCTGGATGCATACAGAACAGGTATCATCAAGGAAAAGAAATAAGATTAAAACTCTTTACTTCTAAATTTTCATTCTATATAATGGGAGTGTTGTGTGATATAACTGTTTTTACAGCAATTTGGCAGGATAAAAACTGTTATAGTGAAGGAAAACGTTATGAAACGGGCTATAGTAATCTTTTTAAATGGATTATCGAAGAGGATTATGATAAAAGTTGCCTGAAGATGATGAACAAAAGGAGAATACGATAATGGGTGGAATTTTTGGAGTAGCATCAAAGTCCAGTTGCATTCTGGACCTTTTCTTCGGAATTGATTATCATTCCCATCTGGGAACACGCAGAGGCGGAATGGCAGTGTATGATAAGAAACGTGGTTTTGACCGCGTGATTCATAACATTGAAAATGCGCCGTTCAGGACCAAATTTGATGGTGACATTGGTGAGATGGAGGGAAATCTGGGAATCGGATGTATTTCAGATAATGAACCTCAGCCTCTTCTGGTGCGCTCTCATCTTGGCAACTTTGCAATTACCACAGTTGGAAAGATCAATAACATGGATGAACTGATTGCCAACTGTTTTAAAAACGGATGCACTCATTTTCTGGAAATGAGTGGAGGAAGCGTAAATCCCACAGAAATGGTAGCTGCACTGATCAATCAGAAAGACAACATGATTGAGGGAATCCGTTATGCGCAGGAAGTGATAGAAGGTTCCATGACCATGCTGATTCTGACACCAAAGGGGATTCTGGCAGCACGTGACCGTCTGGGAAGGACTCCACTGATCGTGGGAAAGAAAGAAGATGCCTGTTGTGTATCTTTTGAAAGCTTTGCATACCTGAATCTTGGATATGAAGACCTGAAAGAACTGGGCCCCGGAGAAATTGTTGCAGTGACTCCGGACGGTGTGGAAACCCTGCAGAAACCAGGGGAAGAGATGCGAATCTGTTCTTTCCTCTGGGTATATTACGGATATCCTACTTCGGCATACGAGGGTGTGAATGTAGAAGAAATGCGTTATCATTGCGGTGATATGCTGGCCAGGAGAGACAGGGGAGAAGTAAATCCCGATATTGTAGCCGGTGTTCCGGATTCCGGTATTGCCCATGCGATCGGATATGCGAACCAGTCCGGTGTGCCTTTTGCCCGTCCGTTTATCAAATATACACCAACCTGGCCAAGATCATTTATGCCTACACAGCAGAGCCAGAGAAATCTTATCGCAAGAATGAAGCTGATTCCTGTACATCGCCTGATTAAGGATAAGAGTCTTCTGATGATCGATGATTCTATTGTACGTGGAACACAGTTAAGAGAAACGACGGAATTTCTTTACAGAAATGGTGCGAAAGAAGTACATATCCGTCCTGCGTGTCCGCCTTTACTTTATGGATGCAAATATCTGAATTTCTCACGTTCAAAATCAGAGATGGATCTGATCACAAGACGTGTGATCGCCAAACGTGAGGGAGAGAATGTCAGTGATAAAGTCCTGGCAGACTATGCAGATCCAAATTCAACAAATTATAAAGAAATGCTGGAAGAAATTCGTAAGGAGCTGAATTTCACATCACTGAAATTCCACAGACTTGATGATCTGAAAGCTTCCATTGGAATTTCACCATGTAAACTCTGTACCTATTGCTGGGATGGAAAAGAATAAGTAACGAACAAGAAACAGAAGAGGAGATGCAGATTTGTCGGTAACAAACAACGGGAAACAGAAACGGAATAAAAAGAAAAAAAGACTTATAAAACTTCTGATAATTGTAATTATCCTGTTTATCCTGCTTATGCTGGCAGGCACTCTGCTGCTTCAACACAGAAAGAATGTGGACAGAGAGCAGAGAAAAGCAGAAGCGATCGCGGCACTGGAAAGAGTTCCCACTGTAACACCGACACCTGCAGCTACACCCACACCTACCCCAACGCCGATTCCTACGGTAACACCAACACCGGTTCTGGAACGGGCTTATGTTTTTAACCCGGAGGATTATCTGGGAACCTGGCGCAGTAAGAACGGCAGGGTTAAGATCAAAATTAAGAAACTCAGTCAGAAGTCGGTTACCTTTACTTATTCACAGACAAATAAGAAAAAGACAGCCACCTGCAAGGCAAAAGTAAAGAAATCCGTCGCAGGAAATGCAACCAGATTCTCGTTTACAGACTCGCTGGGAAATGTAGCAAAGGGTTATCTTACCTTTGATAATGGTCGTCTTTATGTGAATATTAAGACAAAAACAAAAGCGGAGGGTGCAAAAGTCCATCCTTCTGTGGATACTGTTATGATAA
>OHFB01000758.1_pt1 | contig 15262 bp, 15 predicted proteins | sample 1567461 | NCBI WGS metagenome assembly OHFB01 (sample SAMEA3879566, study PRJEB24766) | human gut metagenome | biome: human-associated habitat; feature: feces | place: USA | collected 1985/1987
CGGATTTCCGGCCCACGGGACATTGGCTACGCCCTTGGTTGTCACTGCTCCCAGCTTATTAATATCTACATAATCAGCAAATTCTGCTCCTGAACCAAAGGTTCCGGATGCCACTGTTACCGGATTTTTCCACTCTACGCCGGCAATATTTACACTCATATCCATCAGATTTCCACCTCCGTAGAAAGAAATACCGGGCCATCCTTGCAGATTCTCTTATTATTCACATTGCTATGTGCATCTTTTTCTCTGGATTTGCACACACAGGCAAGGCAGGCACCGATTCCGCATGCCATACGTTCCTCCAGGGAAATATAACATTCAATCCCATTTTCTTCGGCATATTTCTTGATTGCACGAAGCATCGGAGTTGGTCCGCAGGCATAGATCACGTCCGCTTCCAGAGCATTCTCTCTGATAGCATCCATAACATTGCCTTTTGTTCCCACACTGCCATCCTCTGTGGCAATATAAAGTGTTCCCGCCGCCTCAAATTCCTCTCTGAGGAACGTATGACAGTCCCTGTATCCTGCAATGATCTGTTTTTTCTCACATTTCATCTGCTTTGCAAGTTCCAGGATCGGAGGAACACCGATTCCACCACCCATAAGGAAAACTTTTTTCCCCTCAGCCTTCTCTACAGGAAAACCATTTCCCAGAGGTCCCAGTACCGGAATGGTATCTCCGGCTTTCATCTGTGAAAATTCATCGGTTCCGGTTCCCTGTCCGGTCACTCTGTAAACCAGATGAAGACGGCCATTTTCTTTGTCAATCTCACAAAGACTGATCGGTCTGGGAAGAATTTTGGATTTATCATTTGTATAAAGAGATACAAACTGTCCTGGTTTCGCATCTGCTGCAATTCTGTCAGTCTGGATCCACATACTGTAAATGCCTGCACCAATGCTCTCCTGACTTACAACAGTGCAGATTTCTCTTGTCTTTTCGCTCATTTCATGCCTCCTAGCGATTGTTTAAAGCAGTACTGATGTCTTCGATCATATCTTTTACCGCCTGGCGGGATGCATCTGCATAATTTAATTCACCAAAGGAAGCATATTTTTCCTGTTTGTAAGCTGCAATGATTCCTCTGGAGGAATTGACGATTGCACCAAGTCCGTCTTCATTAAAGAAATGAACAAGATCGGCACCTTTTCCGCCCTGTGCACCATATCCCGGTACCAGGATGAAGGTTTTCGGCATGATCTTACGGAGAGTTTTTCCCATTTCCGGATAGGTTGCACCTACTACAGCACCTACATAGCTGTATTCATTTCCCATATGTGATTCTCCCCACTGGGCAACCTTCTCTCCAACCCACTCATAAAGCGGACGTCCGTCAATGATTCTGTCCTGAAACTCTCCGCTGGACGGATTGGATGTTTTTACGAGTACAAAAAGCCCTTTGTTCTCTTCTTTACATACATCGATAAACGGGTTGACACTGTCAGATCCCATATATGGATTGATTGTCGCAAAATCTTCGTCAAAACCTGCGATTCTGTTACTTCCCACCTGAACTTTACCCAGATGTCCGACTGCATATGCAGCAGATGTGGAACCAATGTCACCTCGTTTGATATCTCCAATAACTACCAGACCTTTTTCTTTGCAATAATCAATGGTGTTCTTATATGCCATTAAGCCCGGAATACCAAACTGCTCATACATTGCGATCTGTGGTTTCACTGCAGGGATCAGATCGCTGATCGCATCAACGATTCCTTTATTATACTGCCAGATAGCTTCTGCTGCTCCCTCTAATGTTTCCCCCAGTTCAGAAAAAGCTTTCTTCTGAATATGCTGCGGGATATAGTTGAGCATCGGATCCAGTCCTACTACGATAGGAGCGTTTGTTTTTTTAATGTTTTCAATAAGTTTGTTGATCATGAGTCTTTCCTCCTGAATATTGATATGGTATTTTTATGCATTCTGGTATACAACTTTTCCATCACAGATTGTATAGAGAATTTTTCCCTTTACTTTCCATCCGTCAAATGGTGTGTTGCGTCCTTTGGAAGCAAATTCATTTTTATCTATTTTATATTCGTGATCAATGTCTGCAATGACAATGTCTGCCGGATGTCCCTTCTGAAGTGTACCTCTGTCACTTCCCAGAATCTGTGCTGGGTTCCAGCTCATTTTCTCAATAAGCTGTGAGATTGTAAGAATTCCAGTTTCTACAAGTGCAGTATAAGACAATGCAAAGCTTGTCTCAATTCCCACAATGCCAAAAGCCGCATTCCGGATAGAGCCTGTCTTCTCCGGCACTGCATGAGGTGCATGATCTGTACTGATCACTTTAAAGGAACCATCCTTCAGTCCTCGGATCAGTGCATCTACATCTTTCTTCGTACGAAGAGGAGGGTTCATCTTATAGTTTGGATCATCACATTTAATATCATCGGAAGTGAGGATAAAATGATGCGGGCAAACCTCTGCTGTGATATTGTCCAATCCCTCTTCCTTCACAATCTCCATCATCTTCGCAACACCTTCTGTGGAACAATGGCACAGATGCAGTCTTGCCCCTGTCTCTCTGGCAAGAAGAATATCTCTCGCTGCGATCACATCCTCAACTGCATTGCAGATACCTGGCAGACCAAGTCTCCGCGCATTCTCATCCTCATTCATACATCCATCACCGCGCAGATCAATATCCTCACAGTGAGCAAAAATCGGAACATTGAATTTCTCTGCCACTTCCATAGCTTCTTTGCAAAGTCTGGTATTCATAACAGATTTGCCGTCTTCAGATAATGCCGGGATTCCCGCTTTTACCATTCCTTCGATATCAGAAAGTTCCTGTCCCTTCTCCCCCTGCGTAATGGCACCTGCCTGGAGCACATGAATGCCGGCAAGCTGTTTTGCCTTATTATACACATAATTTACACGATCCGGACTGTCAATTACCGGTGTTGTATTCGGCATTGCAACAACCGTTGTCACACCACCTCTTGCAGCAGCCCGGGAACCTGTCTCTATATCCTCTTTCTGTGTCTGTCCCGGATCTCTGAAATGAACGTGAAGATCGATCAGTCCCGGCATTACCAGACATCCCTTCGCATCTATTACTTTGTCGCTTTTATCTTTTATTTTAAGTTTCTCACCGATCTCGGTGATCACGCCATCTTCCAGATAAATATCGCCTTTTTTATCAGTGTCAGTAGCCGCATCTACGATACGTCCTCCCTGAATCAGAATACCCATGCAATTCTCTCCCTTCGTTGTCGTTTGACAATAACTTTCTGATATACATAATACACGAAACTTCTTCTTTTATAAAGCCTTTTTTTACTGATGTGCAGTCTTTTTTGCTTGACAATTCAAAATGCGGGAGATATAATCAGTTCATATCTGGATTATTTAATGTATAGTCACTGGTTTTTAGAGATTATATAACAGTATATAATCTGTAAAATCTGGTGATTTTTTATTATCATCAGAAGGCTATTTTAACTTTTTTATTTCTATGGAGGTAACACAAAATGAACAAGGGAACTGTAAAATGGTTCAACGCAGAAAAAGGTTACGGATTTATCACTGGTGAAGACGGTGCAGACGTATTTGTACATTTCTCCGCTATCAATGGTGAAGGATTCAAATCCCTTGAAGAAGGACAGGCTGTAACATACGACTTAACAGAAGGCGCTCGTGGTATGCAGGCTGCAAACGTTACAAAATTATAATTTATAATTTTTGTTAACGCGAGAGGATTGAATTCCGCACTTTTCTATACGGATTAAACCTCAAAAAAATCCCCGGATCATCCGGGGATTTTTTATTGCTTTTCTTCTGTGAATCCATCAGAGATTCAATTTCTATTTGGCATCTGCGCTGTCTGCATCCGTTGTTGAATCTGCTGTTTCTGCAGCTTTATCGTCTGCTACATTTGTATCATCTGCTTCTTCAGATTTATCTGCTGTTTCCGTTTCAGAATCATCTGCGGTTGTGTCTGCTGCCTCAGCATCTTCACTGTCTGTATCAGTGGAAGCTGTTGTATCTTCTTCCTCCGCTGTATCTGCATCAGTGCTGTCTGTACCATCGGATGCATCTGTTGACAGATTCGAAATGTAATTGTCAAGTGCAGTAGTATCCATTACTGTATTCTGAACCACATTCTCTTTGGCTCCTGTCACTTTTACATATGCAGAATAACCAATCCATGCAACAATCACAACACAAATGAATGCCCAGGCAAACATTTCCAGTCCAAAAAGTACTTTTTCTTTTCTGTCTGTTTTGTTATGCAGTCCTTTTCTGGCCTTATAAGCATCGACTTTCTTCTGGCTCATGATAGATCTCCTTTGCATCAATATTTCGTATTTTCTGATTATAGCACACTTTACTGCAAAAGAAAACAATTAGTTTATACTGCAACGATCACTCCGCCGTCATTTGCATACATAGAACTTACACCCGCTGTATCAAGGACTACGATCTTTGCAAGTTTCATTCTCTCTTCAAAAGCCTCTTTGAGCACCTGTGCTCTTGCCGGACAATTGCAGTGACTGATGGCAAGAACCTTCTCTGCACTGTCCGGGGTTTTCTCGATTACCTGCTCTACAAGCTTGATCAGAGCACGATTCATGCCTCTTGCCTGATCCAGCTGGCAGATATTTCCATCATCCGTAGAACCCATGACCGGTTTGATTTTCAATGCACTGGCCACTAACGCTTTCACTTTGCTCAGACGGCCGTTCTTTCTCAAAGTATCAAGATTCTCAAGTATAAAAAATGTATGCTGTCCTTCAATATAATGTTCCACAGTTGAAACAACTTCTTCAAAACTCATCCCTGCTTCTTCGCATTCCTGTATCTTCATTCCGATCAGGCTTTCCCCGATGGATGCGGAACGTGAATTAAACACATGTATTTTTTTATCCGGATGGTCTTCCATAATAAGATCTCTGCCAAGCAACGCACTGTTATAGGAACCACTCAGCTCAGAAGACAAAGTCACTGCATAAATATGCTCAGCCTCGCAGTCATATGCTCTCATATATCTCTCAGGTGACGGGCAGGCTGATTTCGGACATTCCGGGCAGGCTGCCACTTTATCAATAAACTCTGCCTGATCAAATGTTTCATCATCTATGATCTGTTCAGCTCCTACCATCAGAGTCAGTGGAATGGATTCAAAACATTCATCTTTCTTCCATTCGTCCAAAAGTTCTCCACAACTATCTATGATAATCTTATATCTCAATTATATCGTCCTCTTTTCCATTATATGTAGTATTCAATACCAGATATATCTTATCACACCGCTTTACGTTTGAAAAGACTTTTTAATAAAAACACTGTTCTTTTTTTCAAAAGTGCTTTATAATAAAAAGACGCTTCCCGCAAAGTGCAGGAAGCGCTGCCTGATCCACAAAATATGTTCAGAAATATGCAGCAATCCAGAAGTCTTTTTTTAATTCTGAACAGCTGTAAATCATGTTATCAGAGAGGTGTTGTATGCTTGCTTTAAAAATTACTGATGTAAAAGATTTTATGAATAAACTCCTGATCGGTGAGGTATTTGACCGTTTTTCTCTTGTCGAGGCATCTGTGACAACCTTCAACACTTTTACCATAAACGGAAAACTTCATTACGATTTCTTTGATACTGACACAAAGGCTGCTTTTGAGGAGAATTCCACAGAATATTCCCTCTGGCATGATGTAAAACCTTATTGTTTTTCTATCATACGCGGCAGACGCACACCTTTGAATTTCAGGATTGTATTTGAACTTTCTCATGATCAGACACAGTCGTTGTTAAAAAATGAACAGCATATTGCAGATATTCCTGTACAAAGCTTTTATCTGAATATCCGGTACAAGAACCAGTCCCTTTTATGTACAACAGGTGTTTCTTATACTTCATTCAGTCCGGATAAACGTCTGGAACATCTCTGGGATGATTCCATGACTGTTTTTCTCTCCAGTCATCACATTCCCTGTGAGAAATTATGAGTAGATTCTGTTATCAGTCTTTATCCGAATAACGCAGATAATAGACCAGAATATCTATAAACTCACTGTTCGTCGGTTTATCTGCCATTGTACACCCTGCCATTTCTTCCAGTGTATCCTTATGATTCATCCAACATAAGTTTACCAGTGTTCTTATGTTGTGTTCTACATTAGACGGCGTTGATTTATATTTTCTTGCAATGACCGGATAAATATCTTTGGTGACTTTTACCGGTCGCTCATAAATTTTCTGTGCCATTTCTACTGCATCCACAACATAATAATATCCTTTATACTTTGATGTTGCACCCAATTTTCTAATAACTCCATAAACTGCACTCATACATCGTTCCTCCTGTAACTTCCATAATCTGTGTTTTTACAGATTTGGATATCTCATTTATTTACACACATTTCTCTATAAGTAAATGAAAGTCACGATATTGGCTGCCCGGAAGCACCATTGCAGTCACTATTCTCTGTAACCCGTTATATTTTCTGCGGATTCGGCATATTCATTAAAATATCGGCAACTTAATAATAGGAATTCATAAGACATTTGTCAATACCAATGTAATTGTTTTCCACAAAAATAAGGAGCAAAAGTTATTCTCTGCTCCTTATTTGATATTCTGCTATTCTGACAGGCGTATCTGTCCTCTCATTGATCTGCCGGCAAATTGCCTGCTTTCTATTTTATTTTGCAATCATCAACAAAATTTCATTGCTTCTCTGAACAAATCTGGTCATTTCGTCCGGTGAAAGCTGTTTATGGCTCATCATCGCAAGGTCATACAACTGTTCACAGATAAGCGGAGCCTTGTCAGATTCCTGATTCTCTGCCAGATATTTAACCAATGGATGATTCGCATTCAGAACCAGTGTTTCCTGTCCGCCAAACATATTCGGATCCATTCCATACATATTATACATCTTCATCATATCCTGCATACGGCGGCTCTCTTCGGAAAGAGTCATCATTGCTGATACATTTTCATTTTTCAGATTCTCAACATGTACTTCCAGTTTATCTTTATTAAGGCTCTTACGGAAAAGTTCTGTCAGTGCTTTGACAGTTTCTTCATCGGCAGTACCCTCACCCTTCATTTCTTCGGTCAGATCCGCATCAATACGCTTAAACTGTACTTCCTGATGTTTCTGCTCAAGACTGGAAATAAATGCACTGTCAATATTATGCTTCAGGATAACGGCATCTTTTCCTGCTTCCTTAAACATATTGATATACTGACTCTGCTGAACTTCATCAGTTACATAAAAAATTACTGTCTTCTCAGGTTCTTTCGCTTCCGCATTGTCTTTGTTTTCAGACTCTGCTGCATCTTCTTTCTTTTCTTCTGTCTGAGCTTCAGTTTCTTCTGTTTCTTTTTTATTCTCTTCAATGCAGTCCTTTAATGTGAGATATTTGCCATCAAGATTCTTAAAGAGTACATAATCTCCCATTTTCTCTGCAAACTTAGCATCTTTAATACAGCCATATTTAATAAACGGACTAATATCATCCCAGTATTTCTCATAAGATTCTCTGTCAGTCTTGCACATTCCGGTAAGCTTATCTGCCACTTTTTTGGAAATGTATTCAGAAATCTTCTGTACAAATCCATCATTCTGCAATGCGCTTCGTGACACGTTCAATGGAAGATCCGGACAATCGATCACACCTTTCAGAAGAAGCAGGAATTCAGGAATTACTTCCTTGATATTATCTGCGATAAATACCTGATTGTTATAAAGTTTGATCGTTCCTTCAATGGAATCATACTCTGTATTGATCTTCGGGAAGTACAGGATACCTTTTAAATTAAACGGATAATCCATATTCAGATGTATCCAGAATAACGGTTCCTTATAATCCATAAATACCTTGCGGTAAAATTCCTTGTATTCATCATCTGTACATTCATTTGGATGCTTCATCCAGAGCGGATTAATATCACTGATAGAAACCGGACGTTTATTGATCTTTACTTTATCCTTTGCAGGAGAAATTTCAACAACTTCCTTTTCACCTTTATCATTTTCTTTTTCTTCTGTCTTTGCTTCCTCATGAATATGTTCAACAACTACATCATCGTCTCTTAACTCAGATTCATCAATTGTCTCATATTCCTGAGGTGCATTTGCTTTGGAAAGGTAAATATGAACCGGCATGAAGGAACAGTATTTCTCAAGAATCTCACGCATACGGTACTCATTTGCAAATTCCAGGCAGTCTTCATTCAGGAACAGGGTGATTTCTGTACCAATCGTATTCTTGTTACCTTCCTGGATATCATATTCTGTTCCGCCATCGCAGGACCAGTGTACAGGCTGTGCACCTTCTGTATAGGAAAGTGTATCAATATGCACTTCATCCGCCACCATAAATGCAGAATAAAATCCAAGTCCAAAATGACCGATCATCTGATCATCTGTAGTTTTGTCTTTATATTTCTCAAGAAACTGAGTTGCACCTGAAAAAGCAATCTGGGTAATGTATTTCTCTACTTCATCAGCAGTCATGCCAATACCATTATCGATGAATTTCAGAGTTTTCTCATCAGGATTAACAATTACCTGAATCTCCGGTTTGTATCCTTCCGGAAAAGTATATTCTCCCATTACTTCCAGTTTTTTCAGTTTAGTGATCGCATCGCATCCGTTGGAGACCAGCTCTCTTACAAAAATATCATGATCGGAATATAACCATTTCTTGATGATTGGGAAAATATTTTCACTGTTAATTGATAAACTTCCATGTTTTACAGCCATGCTGTCCACACTCCTTTTTGTTTTTAATCATTTGCCGCAACTTTATCTGTCAATATACTGCATTCTTATCTGTTCTGCCTCCGGAGCCAAAACTATCCTCTCCTGTTTATCCTTTGAAATAGCTTTTGACTCCTGTAAGTTGCTTCTCTGAAAGATATAGTAATACCATTTATTCCAAAAGTCAAGAAAAAATTAGCACTCACTAAAAATGAGTGCTAATAATTTTATATTTTACATATTCCCCTGTATTTTTTTCTTCAGATAACTCTTATTTCTTTCGTCTTTTGTATACCACAACTCCCACAATACATCCTGCTGCAATCGCCAGAATAATCACAAACGGTGTGATATTAGTCGTATCTCCTGTCTTTACCGCTGTTTTCGCACTTGCTCCATTCGGCTGCGGAGTCGGAGTTGCGGTTACAGTCTGCGCCTGTGTAATACTGAAATTCACCTGTTTAGTATCCTGCTCCCCTGTATTCTTCCATTCACTTCCATTATACTTCTGACGGTCAAATGTAACTGTCAATGTGTAGGTTCCGGCCTTCGTAATTCCAAATGCAGCAGTATAAGGTGCACTGCTCCAGCTATTTGTATTGATCACTTTCCAGTTATACGGTACATAGCGGACATCTCCCTTTCCCGGACTTTCATTGTCCATACCCGCTCCGACTGCTGTAAATGTAATCTTTGACTGTGTTGTGTATCCATCTGAACTGATTCCTGTAATCTTATTATCTGCCGGATCTGCAATTTTCGCCTTGCGGGTAGCTTTAACCGTAAACTGAACTTTCACTTCTGCACTGATCTGCTGTTCATTATCAATCACAACTGACTCTGTATAGGAGCCGGCCTTTAACCCCTCCTTCGGGCGGATTTTAAATGTACAGCTCTCCCCCGGTGCAAGCTCTGTGGCTGAAAGTTTCCCGATTTTAAAGTTTTTACCTGACGGTGCATTTAAAGTTACATTTGTATTCCCCTCATTCGTCACTGTAACTTTCTGCGCTTCCGGTGCCTCACTATATCCTTCTTTTGCTTTTCCAAAATTCAGTTCTTCTGGTGTTACGGATAATTTATAAATCTTTTTCACTTCCGAAACAGTCGCAGAAGCTTTGATCGTTGTTAATACATCTTCCTGTCCTTCCGAACTGGTCTGGGCTATCTGAATACTGTCCAGATAATTGCCGACTTTCAGACCGGTCACCGGTACTGCTGTAAATGCAGCAGAATCTCCCGGCTCCAGCACTGATGCCGAAAGTTCCCCAATATCAAAATACTCTGCATATGGCTGCATCAGCGAAACAGTTGTATTTCCTGTATTGGTAAGTGTAATGGTCGTCGCTTCAGGAGTATCATAACCTTCCTTCAGATCATCATAACTGAAAGATTCCGGATCTGCCTGAACTGCTGTGATCTGTTCCTGTTCTGCCTCTTTTACAGATACTTCCGCAGTTACCTGCGCTGCTACTTCCGAATCCTCTTCACTTTCAAATATCAGGGTATCACTGTAATCCCCCTTCGTCAGACCGGTTTTTGGCTGTACCATGAACATAAGAGAATCACCTTTTGCAATCTGTATTCCTGATACAGCTTCACTTCCATCTTCGTTCATCACCTCAAAATAATCTGATTTCGGTATCTTTAAAGTGACAGTTCCATCCCCTGTATTTGTTACGGTTACGGACAGTGTCTCATTGGCCTGTGTATAATTTTCTTCGATATCGCTGAAATTAAGACTTCCTGTATTTACATCAAGAGACTGTGCCTCAAGAGATGCATCTGCATTGTCACCTGCCGATGGAGCCTCGCTGTCATCCGGCGTCTCTGTCGGTTCTGCAGAAGGCTCATCCGAAGGCTTCAGATCTTCGTCATCTGATGAATCATCCTCACCTTCAACTGCAATCTTCGCTTCAAAAGAAACCTCAATACCTTCTTCCGTCCGGTATGTGATCATATCATCATATTCACCCGGTTCCAGCCCTTCCCTCGGCTGTATCCATACGCTTACAGATTCACCTGCACTCAGCGGTTCTGTAATATCCTGAACCATAAAATGTTCCGGACTGATCTCCTGAAAATTCAAGTTCTCATTTCCGGTGTTCGTAATCTGCACATACTGTGCTTCCACATCCTCAAGATCACTCTTTACTGTTCCAAAATCACAAATCTGATCTTCGCTGTCCTCTACAGTGGCAGTCGCTTCGTAAGTCTTTTGATCTTTCTCTGATCCATCTGTCTGCACATTTCCGTTCTCATCCACCTGCAGCTGATCTTCTGTATAAATTTTCATCTGGGAATCATCAGTACCTTCTGTTGTTTCCTCCGGCTGACCTTTTGTGTTCTGAGAGTCATCTTCCTGTTCATTCCCTGCATTCTGCTGTACATCTTCTGTTCTATCTACATCCTGATTTTCAGAATCCTGACTGCCTTCTGCATTATCTGCTGTTTCTTCCAGCTGTGCCTCCTCTGTTCCATCTGCCGTTTCTTCCAGCTGTGCATTCTCTGTTCCATCTGCCGTTTCTGTCTGCTGTGTATCCTCTGCTTCCTGTTCCACTGCTTTCGCCTCTTCTTCAGTTGCAGCTACCTCTAACGTCTTTGCAGTAAGAATACCTGTCAGTCCGCTTCCATCTACAGGGGTCAGATCAAGCACCAGTCTGCATCCCAGATCATCCTGAGTGATCGTATAGGTCTTCTCAGTACCTACCTGTGTTAACTCCTTCTCCCCGGTCTGTCTTGACCAGGAAAAAGTGAAATCTTCATCTGTAACCCCTTCCGGTGTAACCTTTGCATAATCTGCACTCACTACTACGCCTACAGCTGCCAGTCCCTTAATCTTAAGCTTACCGCCCAATTCTCCTGACGGAGCTGCCGCAAAAACCATGGATGGAATCATTGAAATAACCATCATCACAGTCATTACAACTGCAAGAAATCTCTTTCTCTCCATCTGTAGTCCTCCTTTTCATTTATAATAAAATTTGTAATTATTCAGCAGCCACTCTGAAGGTACTGAATAATTACAGTTCTGTGATGCTTCTGTGTCTGTCTGCCCTTTTCATTCCCATCACAGACCACAGCACCGTTTTTCTCTTTATAAAAGCATTATAGCATCGCATTTTCCGGAAATGTAATCTGTATTTTCTCCCTTAAAACAACTTCAGCCCCTGAGTATCAGAGTTCAATTTTCTCCAATATTCAGGGACCGAACTGTGTTTTACAGTTATTTCTCCGATATATCACGTGATATCCATAATTTGACCGAACAGTTTTTATCCTTCTACTATCAGATATTTTCCATCCGGCAGAGCAAATACTTCACTTGCATCTTCCAGTTCTTCATCTGACATTCCTTCCACATCAGCGCCTGCTTCTTCCAGATATTCTCTCACTTCTTCAATAGAATCCACAACCTGCGCCATGCAATCCTCAAGGAATGCTTCCGCAGCTTCATATGATTCTGCTACCGGCTGTGGAAAAAGCTGCTCCTGATTTTCAAGAAACGTATTAATACATTCTTCTGTAAACATTTCAAATAACCTCCTCAATCTTTCCCTTTGCCCGGATCAGCTTCTCAAGGACCGGTTCAACCTGTTTTGTCATATAGGACGCAGCTGACCGTACCCCCTCCTTGGAATGCTCCATGGCAAAGCCATATTTTACCGCTTTAAGCATCTCTATATCATTATATTCGTCTCCGAACGCAATACATTCTTCCGGCGAAATATGATATCTTTTCTGATATTCTCTGATCCCTTTTGCCTTGTTTGTTCCAAAAGGAATAAAATCAATCCACTCATTTCCCGAAGTGACAACAACACATTCTTTTCCAAATCTGTCCATCCAGTATTTCACAGATTCTTCTGTAAGGCCGGCCGGTTCAAACACAGCCAGCTTCATGATAGGATCCGTCATCTCTTCCATGCTGTTTACAAATCTGCATTCATTTTTTACTTCATATAACATATGGTCATGAAATCTCTTTGTCTTCGGCATCAGATAGTGGTAATCCTTTGCAGAACAGGTAAACTCGGCATCCTTCTTTTCCAGGATTGCAGAAATAATCTCCCCTGCCAGCTTTCTGTCAAAAGAATCCTGATACAGTACCTCTCCATGATCCACTGCCAGTGCACCATTCTCCGAAATATAGGAAATCTCTGAAGCAACAGGCGCAAACAGCTTTGTCATATTCGGATATTGTCTTCCACTGGCTGCCACAAACATAATCCCCAGTTCCTCTAACTGCCTGATCAGCGAAAAAATTTCTTCAGGCAGAGACTGTGCCTTATGTAAAAGTAGCGTCCCATCCAGATCACTTGCAACCAGCTTAATCATTTCCATGTTCCTCGCAAATTTTTACCAGATCTGTCGGTTTCTCAGCGACAAGATCTGCTCCATTCTCATTCAGTTCTTTTCGGTCACGAAAGCCCCATAGCGCACCTACTGTATACATTCCTGCTGCTTTACCGGTCTTCATATCTGTACTTGTATCTCCCACATACATACATTCTTCCGGTTTTACACCAAATTTCTCCGCAACCATAAGCGGACCATCAGGTGCCGGTTTCCTGCGGATTGCTTCGCTCTGACCAACTACCATATCAAATTCCCCGTCAAAAAGCTGCGCAATTACTTTCACAGCTGCAGGATGAGGTTTATTTGAACAAACTGCCAGCTTCATTCCATGTTCCTTCAATTTCTTTAAGGTTTCCGGCATTCCCTTATAGGGAACTACTTTATACATCGGATCTGCTTCAAACATTTCCCGGTAAAGCTTCTGTCCCTCATCATAATGCGCAAGTTCCGGATCCCCCGCATCCTTAAGTGCGCGGCGGATCAGCATATTTGCCCCTTCTCCGCTGTAATATCTGAAATTATCCACCGGAAGTGTTTTCAACCCGAATTTTTCCATAATAATATTAGTCACATAAGCCATGGAATCCAGCGTATCAGCCAGTGTTCCATCCAAATCAAATATACATGCTTTAATCATCTTTTGTCATCCTCTTAAGTTAATTCCTGATTTCTTCATTTCATAAAATAATCTGGCAACCGGGAGTCCTACCACATTATTGTAATCTCCGCTGATCCCCTTTACATAAATTCCGAAAAGTCCCTGGATGCCATAGCTTCCAGCCTTATCCATAGGCTCTCCTGTAGCAACATACTCTCTGATCTCCTCATCTGAAACCGGATAAAAAGTCACATCTGTACTTTCATAAAAAGTATGTTCTGTCCAGACTTTTTCTTTCTTTTCCCATACAGAAACGCCGGTATATACCTGATGAGTATTTGCCTGAAGTTTCTTTAATGTATTCACTGCATCCTCTATATCATGAGGTTTGCCAAGGATCACATTCTCAAACACTACCACTGTGTCAGATCCGATCACAATTGTTCCGTCGGCACTATCTTTCATAGTGCGGATAACAGAAGCTGCTTTATCCGAAGCCAGCTGTTTTACTGCCTCTCCCGGATTGTCTGAGATACGATTCTCATCACCTGATGCAGGCAGCACTTCAAAATCCACGCCAGCCCGTTCCAACAGTTCTTTTCGTCTGGGTGAAGCAGATGCCAAAATAATTTTTCTCATAATAACCTCTTCTTTCCTGTCATAGTATACCTTGTATCTTTTTGGTATGCAACTGCTTTCATTAACTCTTTCCATAAAATTTCGCTTTCCTTTTTATCTGAAAAGTATTAAAATAACAATAACCTATAGCTGAATAAAATGGTGTCAGGAGTAAAAGATATTTTTATCCTGACTCGCTGTCAAAAATAGGAGAATATCAGAAAGGAGTTTATGATTATCATGGCTAAAATTAATAAATACTGGGGATATGTTGCAATAGGTGCCCTTACAGCAGCTGCTGCCGGTGCTGTAGCTGCCCTTATTGCCAAAAAAGGATCCTGTAAAGAGGATTTTGATTTTGAAGATGACTTTGATGATTTCGATCTGACTGATGAAAAGGAAACTGCTAAGGAAGATCAGGAACCTGCCGAAGATTTCCAGTCCTGGGAACATACAGGCGAACAGTCTGCAACAGATGACACCGAAAGCGAAGAAGCTGAAGAAGCTGCTGATACAGACGATTCTGAGAAGTCTTCCGATAAAGCTGCTGAAGTTGAGATTAAAGATGCAGAAGAGGAAGAAGATGCCGATGAACCCGAGAATTTTGAAGAGACTATGGACGCTGCATCTGAATCTGAAGAATAAACGTTACCGTTCACAGTAACGTAACCAAAAAGGAATGTTACTTCACGATTATACAATCGTAGAAGCAACATTCCCTTTTTATTCTGATTATATTACTATTTCAGTCTCATTATGCTTTCGGAAGTTTAAATGAGCTCTTCAGAGACACTATACGGTTGAATACCGGTGCACCCTCTTTAGAATCATGGATATCTGCACAGAAAAATCCTGTTCTTACGAACTGGAAGCTGTCATAGCCTTTTGCTTCCATAAGTGCAGGTTCTACATATGCAGTAACTTTTGTCAGAGAGTTCGGATTTACATTCAGAGAACCAT
>OHFB01000759.1_pt1 | contig 15220 bp, 10 predicted proteins | sample 1567461 | NCBI WGS metagenome assembly OHFB01 (sample SAMEA3879566, study PRJEB24766) | human gut metagenome | biome: human-associated habitat; feature: feces | place: USA | collected 1985/1987
TTTAAATACAGGGACTATTGTGCGGAATATGTCCGAATTTGTAGATGTTGCCGAGGCTTATGTATAGGTGGATGTATGAAGGGAAAGAAAAGAGTTATTATTCAAAATAACAGAGTTCATTATGAATTTGTGATAAAGCGTAATATTACAATCATCCAGGGGGATAGTGCATCAGGAAAAACAACACTGGTAAATATGATCCGGCAGGCAGAAAATTTAGGGGAGTCCAGCGGAATCAACGTTTCCTGTGAAGTACCGTGCAGAGTGCTGGAAGGTGTTAATTGGAAAATTATTTTGGAAAACAGCCGGGAAAGCATCTTTTTCATAGACGAGGAGAATTATTTTATAAAAACAGAAGAATTTGCTTCTGCCATACGGGGTTCAGAAAACTATTTTGTATTGATTACGAGAGAAAACTTATATAATTTGCCGTATAGTGTAGAAGAGATTTATGGATTGCATGTTTCCGGAAAATACAGAGATACCAGAAAAATATATCAGAAAATGTATCAGATCTATCCCAAAACAGCACGGCTTCCTGTTAGAGTACAAAAAATAATTACGGAAGATTCCAATTCTGGGTATCAATTTTTTGAAAATGTATGTGCAGAAAGGAATATTACATGTGAAAGCGCTGGTGGAAAAACAAAAATACCGGAAATGATCGGCAAGGCAGGAACAGAAGAAACCTGTATTATTGCGGACGGTGCTGCAATTGGAGCAGAAATGAATCTTCTCAGCAATAAAATAGAGGAAAAACAGAACGTACATTTATATTTACCGGAGTCTTTTGAATGGCTGATTTTAAATTCAGATCTTTTACAGGACAAAGAGGTTCGTAAAATTCTGGAAAATCCAGAAGATTATATCGACAGCACAGAGTTTTTTAGCTGGGAACAATATTTTACAAAATTGCTGATTCAGAAAACAGAAGGAACATATTTGCAGTATAAAAAAGCAAAATTAAATCCATCTTATTTGCAGGATAAAAATAAAAACAAAATACTGGAGAGTATACAAGGGATTCAGTGGAAAATAAAATCCTTAAAATAGCAAAAATAATGAAAGAATAGAGAGAAGAACATGAACTATACAATTTATGACTATCTCGGCCTGTTTTTCTTTTACGCCTTCCTTGGATGGCTTCTGGAAACTTCTGTGGCCGCGATCCGGAAAAAACATATGGTAAACAGAGGATTCTTAAATGGTCCGCTCTGCGCCATCTATGGAATCACAGCTGTCTTTATGACACGTTATCTGTATGAACTGCAGTCAAGCCCCGTCTTTTTGTTCCTTGGCTGTATGATTATCGCTACCGCAGCCGAGTGGCTGGCCGGTCACGCGCTGGAACGCATTGGCCATGGCAAATGGTGGGACTATTCCAATAAAAAATGGAACATGGACGGCTATATCTGCCTCCAGTATTCTGTACTCTGGGGAATTTTAGGACTGCTTGCCATGAAAATCGGCAATCGCCTCTGCTTTACAGTTCTTCATTTAATTCCGGCCGGTTTCCTGCATATCACATCCTGGATTCTCTTTGGTATATTGGTAGTAGATGCCGTCGGTTCCTATGCTGTTCTGCACCACATCACGAAAAAAATGCCGCGGATCAGCGCTATGAACGATCAGATCGACGCCTTCACCAGACGCCTTTCTGTCCGTGTTTACCGCTATCTGGAGCGTCGTGTGGAACGTGCCTATCCGGCCGTACAGCCAGTTCCGGAGAAAAAAGAGAAAACAGAAACCGGCGTATTTGCCGAAGGATGCAGCTTTTACAAAATCGTTCTTCTCTTCATCATCGGCGCATTTTTGGGCGATATTACAGAAACCATATTCTGCCGCATCACCGCCGGTGTCTGGATGAGCCGCAGCAGCCTTGTCTGGGGCCCGTTCAGCATCGTCTGGGGCCTGGCCATCGCCCTCGCTACCTGGTTCCTCTACAACTACCGCGACCGCTCCGATGGATTCCTGTTTGCCTTTGGTACCTTCCTCGGCGGAGCCTACGAATACATCTGCAGTGTGTTCACCGAAATCGTATTCGGAAAAGTCTTCTGGGACTACAGCGACATTCCCTTCAACCTCGGAGGCCGTATCAACCTCCTGTACTGTTTCTTCTGGGGAATAGCCGCCGTCGTCTGGCTCAAAAAATTCTATCCTGTCATTTCGCGCTGGATTGAAAAAATCCCGATGAAATTCGGAAAAATCATCACTTGGATCCTGATTGTGTTCATGGTGGCCAACATGCTCGTATCTACCCTTGCTCTCGCCCGATACGACGAACGCGCCCACCAAAAGCCCGCTGCTAATGCCATCGAGCAGACCATAGATGCCCATTTCCCGGACGCCCGAATGGAAAAAATCTACCCCAATGCCAAAGCGATTAACTAGAATGTGTTAAAAAACAATTCCGTAGTCTGCACGCCCCAATTACAGACTACAAAAAGCCCTCTCCCGCCGTCATGCAAAGTCAGGCCCCGTTTCGACAGCTTTGGTCTGCGCGGTCCGTCACCCCAAAAGAAAACCTTTGGCAACCCACCAAAAGTATGATATAATGTCACATAGATATTTTAGGGATACCATATCCTCTAAGAGCGAAGAAAGGACTCAACCACAAATGACAGTAGACAACAGCTTCACCATGAAGAAATTCCAGAGCATGGAAATCATCTATGTGACCTTTTCCCAGATCACAAAACTCCCATACGTAGAGTGCGATCCGGAAACCTTTGATGATCAGGTATACATGTTTACCGAAGAAGAAGCAGCTAAAGAATTTGCAAAATCCTATGTAGAGAAGAATACCCCGCTGCTTACCGTAAAAGTACTGCGCAAGCAGATGCCGAACTTCTATATGGGCCTCTACGCCGAAGGCGTCAATATGGTCATCTTCCACGAAGGCGACCAGACCCGCCGCATCGAGCTCGAGCAGATCTTCCCGAAACCAGACATGGAGAAAATGAACAAACAGCACCTCCCGGTTCTGAACCCGGGCGTACAGCTCACCGTCGTATACTTTCTGCAGGAACTCAGAAAACCAAACCAGAGAAGAGACGATGCCGAGCGCATGCAGCACCTGCGTGAACTCGAAGAAGAAATGCTTGTCAACCTGATGCGAAGCAAATTCATCCTTGCCATCGACATCTCCCAGGTACAGGGCGAATTCGATCCGGCCAACCCGGGACCGGATGTGCGCATCCCGTACATCAAAAACCAGAACGAAGAAATCTTCCAGCCATTGTTCTCCGATATCGGTGAATTCCAGAAATTCCGTCCGGATCCGCAGGCAAAACTCCGTCTGGCAGCCATCCCGTTCCAGCACCTTCTGCCGTACCTGATGAAACAGGCCAAAGGCTTCGTCATCAACCCGTCCGGCTTCAACCTTCTGTTGACCAGAGAACAGCTCCAGAGAATCATGGGAGCCCAGGCGCAGAGCGTCCGCCCGAATCTCGAGGCGATGATGGCACAGGCTGCCGCAGCTCAGGCGCAGAGAAATGCGCAGAACAATGCTGCAAATGACGAAGTAAAAGATCATGTGGATGAGGCGGAAACTACCGACGCAGAAACAGACCACGAAGAATAAAAACCGACAGGGCCGCAGAAAATCCCAGTAAACGGGCACTGCGGTCCGTTTTTGACTGCATAAAACCGGAAATAACCGAGAAAAACAACAAGAAAGGACACTTTTAACATGAACGCAGAACATTGCAAAGCCTACACCCTGCTGCAGGAACAGCAGATTGATGATATCCACGCACATGGCTACCTCCTTCGCCACAACAAAAGCGGAGCCCGCGTGCTGCTTCTCGAGACGGAGGATGACAACAAAGTATTCAACATTGCCTTCCGTACCCCGCCGGCCGACAGCACCGGCGTAGCCCACATCCTCGAGCACAGCGTCCTCTGCGGCTCCCGCGAATTCCCGTTAAAGGATCCCTTCGTAGAACTCGTCAAAGGATCCCTGAACACCTTCTTAAATGCTATGACCTACCCGGATAAAACCATGTACCCGGTAGCCAGCACCAACGATGCCGACTTCCAGAACCTGATGCATGTCTACATGGACGCCGTATTCTACCCGAACATTTACAAACACGACGAAATCTTCCGTCAGGAAGGCTGGAGCTATCATCTGGAAAGCGAAGACGGCCCGCTGACCTACAACGGTGTTGTATACAACGAGATGAAAGGAGCCTTCTCCTCCGCAGACGATGTCCTGGAGCGTGAAACCTTCAACACCCTGTTCCCGGACACTCCGTACGGCGTAGAATCCGGCGGAGATCCGTCCTGCATCCCGAACCTGACCCACGAAAACTTCCTGAATTTCCATCAGACCTATTACCATCCGTCCAACAGCTATATCTACCTGTACGGAAACATGGATATGGAAGAAAAACTGGCATGGATGGATGAAAAATACCTGTCCCATTTTAATGCAAAAGAAGTAAAATCCGAAATTCCGTATCAGAAACCATTTGCAGAGACCCTCGACATTGTACACGAGTACCCGGTACTCGACGGCGATCCGCTTGAAAACAATGCGTACCTGTCCTACAACATGGTCATCGGCAGCGGTCTGGATGTAAAATTAAACGTGGCATTTTCTGTTCTGGAGTATGCACTCCTTGACGCACCGGGAGCCCCGGTCAAACAGGCACTCCTTGACGCACACATCGGAAAAGATGTTTACGGCTCCTACGAGGACGGCATCCTGCAGCCATTCTTCTCCATCGTAGCCAAGAACGCCGATGAAAATGAGAAAGAGAAATTCCTGTCCATCATCCGCGGCACCCTCGAGGATATCGTGAAAAACGGCATGGATCAGAAAGCCATCGAGGCAGGCATCAACTATTTCGAATTCCGTTTCCGTGAGGCGGACTTCTCCAGCTTCCCGAAGGGCCTGATGTACGGCATTGACGTCTTCGACAGCTGGCTGTACGACGAGAACAAACCGTTCGCCTACCTGCAGCAGCTTGCGATCTACGATGAGCTGAAAAAACTGGCAAAAGAAGGCTATTTCGAAAACCTGATCCAGACGTATCTGCTGGACAACACCCATGCCTCCATCGTGACCCTCATTCCAAAGACCGGTCTTGCCGCAGAAAATGATGCAAAGACCGCAGAAAAACTGCAGAAATACAAAGAGAGCCTGTCAAAAGAAGAGATCGAGAAAATCATTGTTGACACCAAAGAGCTGGCAGCATATCAGGAAGAAGAGGAGAGCGAGGAAGCACTCGAGACGATTCCGCTCCTGAAACGAAGCGATATCAAACGTGAGTCTATCAAACTTTACAATGACGAGCATGAAGTCGATGGAACGACAGTTCTTCATCACAACGTATTCACGAACGGCATCGGTTACTTAAGCTTGCTGTTTGATACGAAAAATGTGCCGAACGATCTGATCCCGTACATGGGCGTATTAAAATCCGTTCTCGGCTATGTGGACACCGAACACTACACCTACGGCGAACTGTTCAACGAGATCAATGCACAGACCGGCGGCATCAACTGCGGACTGCAGGTATTCCGCATTCCGGAAAATGATGACGACTGCCGCAGAATGTTCGGCATCCGCGCGAAATTCCTGTACGACAAACTGGATTTCGTCATGAAAATGATCGAGGAAATCCTGAATACCTCCCGCCTGGATGACGAGAAACGTCTTCACGAGATCATCTCCAGCATGAAATCCGGCCTGCAGAACCGCCTGTCTTCCGCCGGAAATGCAACGGCTGTGATGCGTGCAGCTTCCTATTACTCCCCGATGAGCAATTTCCAGGACCGCATCGCAGGCATCGGCTTCTACCAGCTCTTAAAAGATCTGGACGAGAACTTCGATGAGAAAAAAGCAGAACTGATTAAAAATCTGCAGACCCTGATGAAATACATCTTCCGCAAAGAGAATCTGACCGTCTCCTATACCGCAGACGAGACAGGCTACGCACCGCTGGAAGAAAAAATCGCAGCATTCAAAGAGAATCTGTACACCGACGAAGTGGAGCCGGGCAGCATTGTGTATGACTTTGAACAGAAAAACGAAGCCTTCCAGACCTCCGGCCAGGTACAGTACGTGGCACTCTGTGGAAACTTCGAGCGCGAAGGCTACGACTACACAGGAGCCCTGCGCATCCTGCGTGTCATGCTGAGTTATGACTATCTGTGGATCAACATCCGTGTCAAAGGCGGCGCTTACGGCTGCGGCGGAGCTTTCGGAAGAGGCGGAAACGCGTGCATTTCTTCCTACCGTGACCCGAACGTCGGAAGAACCCTTGAAGTATACCGCGGTATCGGCGATTACGTGCGCAATTTCGAAGCAGACGAGCGCCAGATGACCAAATACATCATCGGAACGATCAGCGAACTCGACGTCCCGATGAACCCGTCCGCAAAAGGCCAGACCTCCGAGAGCGCATGGTTCAACGGCATCACCGAAGCAGACTTCCAGCAGGAGAGAGATCAGATCCTCGATGCAACCCTGGATGACATTCATGCACTGGCAGACCTTGTAGATGCAGCCTTAAAACAGAACAACATCTGCGTTGTCGGAAGCGAAGCAGCCATTCAGAAAGAGAAAGAACTGTTTAAGAACGTAGAGAACTTATAAATGAGGAGAAGAGACAGCAATGGAAAACAATGCAAATTATAAATCCGGCTTTGTAGCCCTGATCGGCCGTCCGAACGTGGGAAAATCCACGCTGATGAACCACCTGATCGGACAGAAGATTGCGATTACATCCAAGAAACCGCAGACCACCCGCAACCGCATCCAGACCGTTTATACGTGTGACGAGGGACAGATCGTGTTCCTCGACACACCGGGTATCCACAAGGCGAAAAATAAGCTCGGCGAGTACATGGTCGATGTAGCCGAGAAAACGTTAAAAGAAGTCGATGTGATTCTCTGGCTGGTAGAGCCGAGCAACTTCATCGGAGCAGGAGAGCGCCATATCGCAGAGATTCTGGAGAAAGTCAATGCGCCGGTCATCCTCATTATCAACAAGACCGATACCGTGGAGAAAGACAAAATCCTGGAATTCATCGATACGTACCGCAAGCTGTTCCAGTTTGCCGAGATCATTCCGTGCTCGGCACTCCGCCATCAGAACACCGATGACATCATTCCGAGCATCTTCAAATATCTGCCGTACGGCCCGCAGTTCTACGATGAGGACACCATCACCGATCAGCCGATGCGCCAGATCGTGGCTGAGATCATCCGTGAGAAAGCACTGTACGCCTTAAACGAAGAGATCCCGCACGGCATCGCCGTTGTGATCGACCAGATGAAAGACCGCCCGAACGGAAAAATCGTTGATATTGATGCGACCATCATCTGCGAGCGCGATTCCCACAAGGGCATCATTATCGGAAAACAGGGCGCGATGCTCAAGAAGATCGGAAGCAACGCGCGGTATGAGCTGGAGCAGATGCTGGAGCAGAAAGTCAACCTGAAGCTCTGGGTCAAAGTCAAAAAAGACTGGCGCGACAGCGATTTCCTTGTGAAGAACTTCGGATATGATAAAAAGAAACTCGATTTATAATATTGCATTATAATAAGGAAGAAACATGCGAGAACCAATCAATGTAAGCGGAATGGTATTATCCGCCTCCCCGGTCGGAGAGTATGACAAGCGCGTCGTGATCCTGACCCGGGAGCTCGGCAAAATCACTGCCTTCGCGCGCGGCGCCCGCCGCATGAAAAGCCCGCTGATGGCCGTCTCCAATCCGTTCGTCTTCGGCGAGTTTCAGGTCTACGAGGGCCGTGACAGCTACACCCTCTCCGGCGCAAACATTAAAGAATATTTCCTCGATCTGGCGCAGATGCAGCCCGGCGTTTATTACGGCTTTTATTTTCTGGAACTGGCCGAATATTTCGGCCAGGAAGGAAACGATGAAACCCAGATGCTGAACCTTCTGTACGTGACGATGAACGCCATCCGCCGCGGAAAACAGGACCTCCGCCTGATCCGGTGCATCTTCGAACTGCGGACGATCACAATCAGCGGAGAAGCACCGCAGATGTTCTCCTGCATGGAGTGCGGCACGAAAGAAAACCTGACCGTTTTCTCCCTGCGCGACAGCGCCATCTACTGCCAAAACTGTGGAAAAACCATCAGAGATCCATGGGCGCTGCAGCCGGGCACCGTGCTGGCATGCCGCTATATCATTGCGGCACCGCTGGCGAAGCTGTATGGTTTTACTGTAAATGAAGAGATCCTGGACGAACTGGAACGATTGCTGCGTGCATATCTCCATCGCTATGTCGAAAAGAAGATGAAAACATTACAGATTCTGGATATGATGAAATAATATAAAATGTAATAATTTGCGAAAATGTGAAAAAAGTATGTCCAAAAGTGTGTCCACACCTTTACAAATAAGTAGAAATGGGATAGAATATTTGGAATAAAGAAAAAAATGGTTCTGTATTCGTCACAGAAGATATTACAAATGCATAGTACCAGAAAAAATGAGAAGGTTTTAGTGAAAATGGTAATATAAAAGCTAGAAAAACTATGCGAAACAAGAGAGTGTTATGAGTACGGCGAAAAAAATACGACAGGGGAGAAAGGTATGTACAAAAAATTATCCACAGGATGGCTGAAGCATCTGGATTTTATGGTTCTTGATATTATCTGTCTTCAGCTGGCTTTCGTCATGGGTTATTTCTTAAGACATCACAGTTTTAAGCCATATGGAAGCCCAATTTACCGAAATGAGGCTATCGTATTCGCTCTGATCCAGCTGATGATCATGTTTTTTGACGATTCCTTCAAAAACGTCATGAAGCGCGGATACCTCGTGGAAATCGGAATGACTGTAAAAAATATGGTATACATCATCGTTCTTGGTGTATTCTACCTGTTCCTGATTCAGGAGGGAGATCAGTTCTCCAGAGCAACCATTATGCTGACCGGTGCTCTGTACGGAATGCTTTCCTATCTGATGCGCATCGGATGGAAGGCTGTGGTAAAGAAACGCAGCAGCGGGGAACACAGCGGCCGTTCGCTTCTGATCATCACGACCGAAAAACAGTCACAGTCCGTTGTGAAGAGCATGCTGGATTTCGATTACATCGGCGTTCATCCGACCGGCGTTGTTCTCGTAGACCAGGACAGAACCGGACACAAAATTCATGGTGTACCAGTTGTATCCAACCTCGCAAACGTAGCCGAATATGTCTGCCGCGAGTGGTTTGATGAAGTTCTGATTGTTCTTCCGGAGGACAGAGAAATTCCACAGAAGGTTTTTGATGCTTTTACAGAAATGGGAATCACGATTCACGTTAAAATTGCAGACGTCAATGAGATGCAGGGGAAAAACCAGACAGTGGAACGTATGGGAAATTACACAGTTATTACTACCTGCATTAACATGGCAAGCGCAGGCCAGCTTATCCTGAAACGAATCATGGATATCTGTGGTGGTCTCGTAGGATGTATCCTGACAGGAATCATCTTTTTGTTTGTCGCTCCTGCAATCTATATCAAATCGCCGGGGCCGATCTTCTTCTCACAGTACCGTGTTGGAAAGAACGGAAGAAAATTCAAAATCTACAAATTCCGCAGTATGTACATGGATGCTGAGGAACGGAAAAAAGAACTGATGAAACAGAACCGTGTCAGCGACGGTCTGATGTTCAAAATGGAGAACGATCCGCGCGTTATCGGCAGCGAAAAGGGTCCTGGCAAGGGAATTGGAAATTTCATCCGCAAAACTTCACTGGATGAGTTCCCGCAGTTCTTCAATGTATTAAAAGGTGATATGAGCCTCATCGGAACCCGTCCGCCGACAGTGGATGAGTGGGAGAAATATGAGCTCCATCACAGAGCAAGACTGGCAATCAAACCAGGTCTGACAGGTATGTGGCAGGTAAGCGGACGAAGTGAGATTACGGACTTTGAAGAGGTTGTAAAACTGGATACGAAGTACATTTCAGAATGGTCCTTTATGCTGGATATTAAGATTTTGTTTAAAACTGTACTGATTGTATTAGGCCAGAAAGGTTCTATGTAAAAAAAATGAAAAATGGAGATATATTGTAGTTTTGGGAGTAGTGTGGTAAAATAAAGGTAAATTTTAAGAAAAATTTATGAATGGAAGCGCAAAGAAGTCCTGATGACGGCGAAAAGGAAAAAGGCTTCCTTTGACAGGTGGTCCAAATAATGTTAATTATTTGGACCTTTTTATGTGAACTTCCTGAAATATTAACTCTCGTTTCGACATGTTCTTGCTTTAAGCCAGTTGTAGCATACTTTAAAAGGAATTTTATGAGAGTTAATTTTATAGGAAGTTCACATATATACTACCACAAAAGTAATTATCTTTCGCTGACAACTATCCTAACACACAGGGGATTGAAAAAGTCATAAAGTTATGGTATAATCGAAAACAAAAGTTCATGAAAAACGAAAGAAGGAAGTATATGAACAACTCAAAACAAGATATATTGAACAACCTGATAAAAGAACCCTTCATCAATCAGCGTATCCTTGCCGCACAGACCGGCCATTCGCTTGGAATCGTCAATCGTTCGATCAAGGAACTGATTTCAGAAGGTTACCTGGATGAAGAGATCCGTCCGACGGAAAAGACACTGCGTGAGGCAAAAGAGAAAGCGCCGAAAAACGCCATTATCCTTGCCGCCGGATTTGGTATGCGGATGGTTCCGATTAATACAGAGACACCGAAAGGACTTCTGGAAATCAAAGGAGAGCGGCTGATTGAGTGCACAATCCGTCAGCTTCATGAAGTCGGCATTACAGAGATTTACGTCGTTGTCGGATTTATGAAAGAGCAGTATGAATATCTGATCGATGAATACGGCGTAGACCTGATCGTTGCTCCGGATTATGCGTCGAAAAACAATCTGCATTCCCTGAAAACGGCGGCAGATCATTTATCAAACAGCTACATCATTCCCTGTGATATCTGGTGTGAAAAGAATCCATACAGCAGAAATGAATTATACTCCTGGTACATGGTCAGTGATATGGTAGATGATGACAGTACCGTCCGTGTAAACCGGAAGCAGGAGCTGGTTGTACAGAAAGAGCAGGCTGGCGGAAACGCCATGATTGGTATCTGTTATCTATTGGAAGCGGAAGCAGCGGTCGTGCGGGAGCGTCTGGAAGAACTGGGAAGAGATTCCCGATACGACGGAGCGTTCTGGGAGGAAACCTTATACCGGAAAGACAGAATGATTGTGACCGCCCGTGTTGTACATGCAGCAGATGCCGTAGAAATTAATACTTATGAGCAGCTGCGTGAGATCGACAGCGATTCCAGCCAGCTGCAGACGGATGCCATTCAGGTGATCTGTGAAGCACTTGGAGCACAGCAGGACGAAGTAACAAACATTACAGTTCTGAAAAAGGGAATGACAAATCGATCCTTTTTATTCTCCTGCAAAGATAAAAAATACATTATGCGTATCCCGGGAGAGGGAACAGATCAGCTGATCAACCGCAGGCAGGAAGCAGCCGTCTATCAGACGATCGCCGGACGGAAGATCTGCGATGAGATTGCCTATATTAATCCGGAGAACGGCTATAAAATCACAGAATATCTCGACGGTGCGAGGGTATGCGATGCAGAAAAGGAAGAAGATCTTCAGAAATGCATGAAGAAACTGCGGGAGTTTCACGGGCAGAAATTAAGAGTAGACCATTCCTTCGACCTGTTCGGACAGATGGAATACTATGAAAGCCTCTGGGAAGGAACTCCGTCGGCATATAAAGATTACGAAAAGACGAAAGCGCATGTGCTTCAGTTAAAGGATTACATCGAAGCAAACGCTGGAGAGCGGGTGCTCACCCACATTGATGCCGTGCCGGACAACTTTCTGTTTGTGGAAGAAAACGGAAAAGAGGAGATCCGCCTGATCGACTGGGAATACGCCGGAATGCAGGATCCGCATGTGGATATCGCAATGTTCTGTATCTATTCTCTCTACAAAAAAGAGCAGGTGGATCATCTGATTGATCTTTATTTTGAAGGAAACTGTGACGACAGGACACGCATAAAAATCTACTGCTACATCGCAGTCTGCGGCCTGCTCTGGAGCAACTGGTGCGAGTATAAACGGAAATTAGGCGTAGAATTCGGGGAATATTCCCTGCGGCAGTACCGCTACGCAAAAGATTATTACAAAATAGTCCAGCAGGAACTGGGAGAGGAAGGAAAAGAAACATGTACAAAGTAGAGCGTGCCATTATTATGGCGGCAGGCCTCGGAAACCGGATGAAGCCGGTAACGTTAAAAATACCAAAACCGCTGGTCCGGGTAAACGGTGTGCGGATGATTGATACCGTCATCGATGGACTGCACAAAAACGGAATCACAGAAATTTACGTGGTAGTCGGTTACCTCAAGGAACAGTTCCAGACACTGGAAGAGGAGTACCCGGGCCTGAAACTGATCGACAATCCGTGGTACGATACCTGCAACAACATCGCATCGCTGTATGTGGCGCGGGAACATCTGGAAAATGCGATTATTCTTGACGGTGACCAGATCATCTATCATCCGGAAATTCTGGCACCGGAGTTTGAGCGATCCGGTTACAACAGCGTGTGGAACGATGATGAGACCGACGAGTGGCTGCAGACTGTGGAAAACGGCATTGTGACAGGCTGCAGCAGAACCGGCGGAAAGGGCGGATGGCAGCTATACAGCATTTCCCGATGGACAGCAGAAGATGGAAAGCGGCTGAAAGGCCATCTGGAGCAGGAGTTTGAAGTAAAGAAAAACCGTCAGATTTACTGGGACGATGTGGCAATGTTCTGTTACCCGAAAGAGTATCAGCTTGGCATCCGGCCAATGAAGGCAGAGGATATCATAGAAGTAGACAATTTCAGCGAGCTTGTTGCACTCGATGCATCGTATGCGGATTACGCAGAAAGGGAAGAAAATGAACAGTAAAAACCAACAGAAGAAAAAAGAAATCGACTGGATGATCACGCTGGTGCCTCTGGCGCTGATCGTTGCTCTATGTATCGTATTTTTCTTTGCACCGGAGCAGTCGAATCAGGTACTTGGCCAGATTCGATTTCTGTTTGGAGACACCTTTGGAACGTATTACCTGGTCATCGGACTTGGCATTTTCTTTCTGTCTCTGTTTCTGGCAGGCTCCAAATACGGAAATATTGTGCTTGGAAAGCCGGATGAGAAGCCAAAATATTCCTTTTTTGCATGGGGATGCATGATGTTTACCTGTGGTCTGGCAGCAGATATTCTGTTTTATTCGTTCTCTGAGTGGATTTTGTACGCAACAGATCCTCACATCGCAGAACTTGGCAGCATTCAGGAATGGGCAGGCGTATTTCCACTGTTTCACTGGAGCTTTATCCCGTGGGGATTCTATCTGGTACTGGCTGTTGCGTTTGGCTTTATGCTTCATGTCAGAAAACGAAACCGTCAGAAATACAGCGAAGCCTGCCGGCCGATTCTGGGAAAACAGACAGATGGAATTGGCGGCCGTCTGATTGACCTTCTGGCTGTCTTTGCACTGCTGGCCGGAACTGCTACCACTTTTAGTGTGGCAACTCCTCTGATGGCGGAAATCATCGGCGAGCTGTTCCATATGGAAGTCAGCAGAACTGTGATTAATATTATCATTCTTCTGATCACCTGCTGTGTTTATACCTATTCTCTTCTGCATGGATTCAAAGGAATCAGCATTCTGGCCAAGGTGTGCATTTATCTGTTTTTCGGACTCCTTGCCTTCGTCCTGCTGTTTGGGGGAGAGACGCGGTATATTATTGAAACTGGATTTTCTTCTCTTGGAAAAATGATTCAGAACTTTATCGGCTTATCAACGTATACGGACCCGATGCGTACGACAAACTTCCCACAGAACTGGACCATTTATTACTGGGCATACTGGATGGTATGGTGTGTGGCAGCACCGTTCTTCATTGGCAGCATTTCCCGCGGAAGAAGCGTGCGCCAGACGATTCTCGGCGGATACGGTTTTGGTGTGGGTTCCACGCTTGTCAGCTTTATTATTCTTGGAAATTATTCGATGGGAAAGCAGATTTCAGGTGCAATTGATTTCATTTCGCAGTATAATGAAAATGGAGATTTATATCATCTGATCGTGTCGATGATCAAAACCATGCCGTGTGCACCGCTGATTATGGTTGTTGTATTAGTTACGATGGTTGCATTTTATGCGACATCGTTCGACTCGATCGCATTGACGGCATCGTGCTACAGCTACCGGAAACTGGAAGACGGCGAAGAGCCGGCAAAAGGAATCCAGCTGATGTGGTGTATTCTGCTGATCCTGCTTCCGATTGCACTTCTTTTTGCAGAGAGTTCCATGAACAGTCTGCAGTCTGTCAGTATCGTAGCGGCATTTCCGATCGGCATTGTGATCGTAATGATTGCGGTCAGCTTCTTAAAAGATGCAGAACTGTATTTAGAAGAATTGCAGGGAGGAAAAGCGCATGGAGAGGAGAAAAAAGAGAATCGTTAAACTGACAGCATTTTTGTTTCTGCTTGCGGCATCCATTTTTGTGATGCCGCAAAAGGCGTTTGCGGACGAAAATGAGGATGTTACATTGCCGACGGGCGATATTAAACCATGGAACCACAGCAGGATGAGTCCGGGATTGATACATACGGGGTCGATGAAGGCGATGAGTTCAGCGGAACGGAGTATGAATTGTATACGGTTCTGGAGAATCGTGTGAAAGAAGCGATGCTGGCTGGAAATGAATGGGTATCCATTAAAGATTTAAAAATAAGAAGGGATACCTATGACTTAAGCTTTTATTATGGCTATTCGCCGTATTTTCCGAGTGATACGTATAATAGAATCATTGCCTGGTATGGTGATGCATACTATACAGGTTTGAGAATTACCAATACATTCGGAACACCGGAAGAAACCAAACAGATTTTTAATGCAGTGGATGAGAAACTGGCATCCATCTATAAACTGATGAACAATTCCATGACAGATGAGTAGAAGGCGTTTGTAATTCACGATTATCTGGTATTGCATGCAGAGTATGATCTGAATTATAAGAATTATACCAGTTATGGTGTGCTGATGGACGGAAGAGGTGTGTGTCAGTTGTATGCATTGGCCTATATGTATATTCTGAATCAGTTTCCGACGAACTCTCTAACAATTCCTTTGCTTTATGTAAAGAATCAGTTTCTAAATATAAAGTAATAAGTGCAATGTAATCAGGCATTGAATCAT
>OHFB01000763.1_pt1 | contig 15168 bp, 9 predicted proteins | sample 1567461 | NCBI WGS metagenome assembly OHFB01 (sample SAMEA3879566, study PRJEB24766) | human gut metagenome | biome: human-associated habitat; feature: feces | place: USA | collected 1985/1987
CCGCCCGCCACTGACCACCCTGCGCCTTGTGGCAGGTGACGGCGTAGGCGAACTTCACCTGAACGGCATTAAAGTGCGGATTCTCACGAATTTCTTTGAATCGCTTGAGCTTGCTCTTGATATCGAGATAATCCTTTTCCACCTCGCAAAAGAGCCGGTTGCTCTCCTCACGGGTCAGCGACGGGGACTCCGAGGCAATGGTATCGAGCAGGATCTTGCACTCCAGCTCGGCGTCGTTGTAGTCCGCGAACGAAAGCACGGCCGTAGCGAAGCGGAAGCCGTAAAAATCCTCGAAACGCCTCAGGCGACGCAATTTGGCTATATCGCCGTTGGCCAGGAAATTCATCGGGCAATCTTCGGTGCGTTCCGTAAAATGGTAGTTGTTCTTGACGACCATCAGCAGATCGCCGCTCTCGATCTCCTCCTCGGCGCCCAGCACGTAACGGCGAATACCGTCGTTGTAGCGGTTCGCCCGTTTGTTGGAACGGGTGATGACGATGGTTTCGTCGCGTCCGTAACGATCGTAGCAATCCTGCAACTTTTCCATGAAATCACCGCCTTCAACTGCTTCTATATCGGGATAATCCATCTTGAACCGAGGCACCTCGCAGATGCCGTTCTCCAGCATGCAGCGTACCAGGGTGGCGTTGAACAGAATCCCCGATTCGGCCTCCTGACGCACCACTTCATCCAGCGACGTGTAAATCACCTCTCCATAGACGGATAAGGCCTTCGGATCGAGTGCCGGGGAGTAATCCGCCCCGATCGGAGGAAGCTGCGCATCGTCGCCCACGAGGATCAACCGGCAGTCCCTGCCGCCGCGCACGTAACTCACCAGATCGTCGAGCAATGCTCCGCTGCCGAAGATCGCCCCGTCCGAAGAACCGTTTGCCAGCATCGAAGCCTCGTCCACAATGAATACGGCACCCCGTTCCTGGTTGATGTTGAGCGAAAATTTCGACTCGTAGTCGGCATTGGTGCGCTGGCGGTAGATCCGCTTGTGAATGGTCAGGGCCGGTTCTCCCGAATAACGGGACAACACCTTGGCCGCCCGTCCCGTCGGAGCCAGCAACACGGGTTTGATGCCGCAATCCTTGAGTGCCCCGACCAGAGCGGCGATCAACGTCGTCTTTCCGGTACCCGCGTAACCGTTCAGCACAAAAATGGCTACAGGATCGCTCTCGGCCAAATACTCCGAAAGCGATTCGATGATTTTTTTTTGACCAGATGTTGTATTAAAACAAATTTTAGCGTAAATTTGGGTCGCAATATGAGTCTTTAGCATCTTCGGATCGGTAAAGGACGGCGGTATTGCCGACGGATTTTGATACAAACTTACTAGAAATAACTTAAAAATGACAAAAAGAATCATCCAAATCGTACTTGCCGTAGTTATCGTATGCCTGATATACGTTATCTACAAACAGATTTCGACTCCGATTATCTTCGCCAAGGAGAAGGCGGCCCGCGAAGCACGCGTCATCGACCGCATCAAGGACATCCGTACTGCGGAGCGCAGCTTCAAAACGAAGTACAACCGGTTCACCGGCGATTTCGACACGCTGATCAATTTTGTGCTGACCGACTCGCTGGAGTTCGAGCGCAAGATCGTCGATGAGGATGACTCGGTGGCAATGGCCCAGTTGAAAAAGAGCGGCCGCAAGAACAGCGAAAAGGTATGGGTACACGTGATCGACACGATCTTCACGCCGAAAAAGCTCACCGCAGAACAGGTTCGCAACCTGCGTTACGTGCCCGGCACGAACAACCAGACGGAATTCGAATTGGAAGCAGGTCTTGTGACCACCGAATCGAAAGTGGTCATCCCCGTCGTAGAGTGCCGCATACCTTATAAAATGTTCCTCGACACGGTACGCTTCCGTCAGGAGGTAATCAACCTGGTGGACGATCAGGAGAATAACTTCAGCAACTACGGAGGCATCAAGTTCGGCTCCATGGAGAAAGGTAACAATGAAGCAGGTAACTGGGGCGACGAATAACAAGCCCGAAATCAAGAATGTGTCCATCCGGCTCAGGCTGGATGGACACTCTTTTTCTGAAGAGAAGCTCGACATACCGGCCAAAGAGAAAAAAACGGTCGAAATAGAGGTATTGACGGGCAAAACCATGCTGGTTCCCCGGGAAGTGTTCGACGCGAAGGCCGCTCCCGCCCTGATGCGTATAAACGGAATGGAACCGACGGAGAAGGAGTGTATTCTCACCTCCGATCCGCAACAGCCCGTCATCGCTTTGATGGCTGCCGACAAAGCCTCCGTAGAGAAAGTCCGTGCCCGGCTGAAGGAGAAGATACGCTGGACCTCCCCGTTGCTACGTACCGGGGAATTCACGGCATCCTGCCTCTGGATATTCCGTTATGAAGAGCTGGCCTACCTGAAAGTATGGGAACGGCAAACCCTGCGGCTGGCGGAGACATTCATCGCCCCCACGGGGGAAGATCTGCTCTTCTACGTCCGGGAGCTGACGCAGGAGCTGCAGATCGAAAACTGCGAGATCCGGCTGGAAGGAAACCCGACCAAACAGGACGGACGCCTGTTGCGTGAATATTTCAAACACGTCGCCATATGCGAATAGTCAGCGGAAAATATCGGGGACGGGCAATCAACCCGCCCAAGAATCTGCGGGCACGCCCGACGACCGACTTCGCCAAGGAGAACCTGTTCAATGTACTGGGAAACCTGGTCGATTTCGAGGAGTGCGACGTGTTGGACCTATTCGCCGGGACGGGGTCGATCAGCTACGAATTCGCTTCGCGGGGCGTGCACAGCGTCACTTCGGTCGAAATCAATCCCGTACACTATAACTTCATCAAAAAAACGGCCGCCGACCTGGGAATCGACAATCTGTTCGCCGTCAAAGCCAATGTATTCCTCTACCTGAAAAGCTGTGCGAAGCAGTTCGACCTGATCTTTTCGGACGCGCCCTACGATCTGGAGGGCAGCGAAGAGGTCATCCGGCTGGTACTGGAACGCGATTTACTCAAACCGGATGGGTTTCTCGTTTTCGAACATTCGAAAAACATAAATTTTTCGTCCGACCCTCACTTTTGGCAATCAAGAAGTTACGGAAGCGTGCAATTTTCTTTCTTCAAAAAGTGAGAAAAAAGTTTGGAGATACAGATTTTTGTACTACCTTTGCATTCGCAATCAGCAAACGGTGTGGTAGTTCAGCTGGTTAGAATACCTGCCTGTCACGCAGGGGGTCGCGGGTTCGAGTCCCGTCCATACCGCAAAATATCGAAGCAAATGATTGCAAAGCCTTGTAAAGTATATTTACAAGGCTTTTTTCTTTTTCTGTATCCTAAAAAAGGTTCGAAATGCTCTCCAAAAGCAGCTAATAATCAGAGGAAGAGCCCCCCCCTATTTTGTGCTCGAAGCATTCAGCTACTGCACTTTGAATCTTACCAGCCATAGACTTTTAGAGTAAGTTCGTAACTAAAAAGATATATTATGGAAAGACCTCTTTCAGCGTTTTATTCTACCTGTGTAAAACAAAGACAAATCGTAATGGTGAAGTTCCTATCACATTACGACTCACAGTAAATGGAGAAAGAAAAGAGATGCGTATCCATCGGTTTATCGATCCGAAACAACGGGACGCAGCAAAAAGGGGAGCAAATAGGAGTTGCAAAGCGCTCAACTTATCCCTCGATACCATAAATCTGCGTCGCTTCGCACATATCGAGAGCTGGATAAGGCAGGGAAACACGTTATCGCTCAAACGGTATCGGATCGTTATTCCGCAGGCAACGACACTTTTTCTGATCGAGAAAAATCCTGACGTCGAATCCGCCTTCCGGGAAAAGCGCAGAAGGCGAACCGGGGCCCCACCCTATTGTATATTAAACCGCACCGAACACTCCGATTACATACGGCACCGATCGATCCTCGTTAGGAATAATTATTGCATAATAATTAAGATAAGATTCGAAATGACGAATCCATACACGACAAACTTCGATTTTTCCAACCGTTTATGAATACAAACGACTTTGCATTGACCATCCTGTTCGGAATCAAAAAATTCCTCGCCTGGATCGGCATTCCGTCCCATATGCTCGACAAAATGGACGAACTCCTGTTTCTGATCGTGATCGTGATTATCGCATTCATCGTTGCGGGAATCGTCCACGCCGTATTGGTGCATCTGGCGAAAAAGATTCTGAAACGCAAACGTGTCGGATTCTTCGAATCGATGTTCAAATACAGCGTATTTCGGAAGCTGACGGCCATCATTCCGCCGCTGATGGTTTCCGCCCTGCTGCCATTCGCTTTCAGCAAAGATTCCGCCTGGTTCATCCTGAGCGAGAAGATCACCTGGATCTATTTTTTCATCGCCCTGATTATCTCCGTAAATGCCATACTGAACACGGTCGGAGATGAGCTGAAAAAGAACAAGCAACTGAAAAACCGCCCGATGAAGGGCTTTATCCAGATATTCCGCGTGGTTTTCTACTGCGTCGTCGTGATCGTTATCATTTCGATCCTGATCAACAAATCGCCGCTCAACCTGATTACGGGACTGGGTGCTTTCACAGCCGTATTGATGCTGGTGTTCAAGGATACTATTCTGGGACTGGTCGCAGGCGTGATGATCTCCGAAGACGACATGCTGCGCATCGGCGACTGGATCGAAATGCCGCAGAACAACATAAACGGCACCGTTATCGACATATCCCTGGATGTCGTGAAGGTTCAAAACTTCGACAACACGATCGTGACTGTTCCACCCTATTCGCTGGTTTCGGGTTCGTTCATCAACTGGCGGGGCATGAGCGACTCGGGCGGACGGCGCATCATGCGCGAATATACCCTGAAGCTCGATTACATCAAACCGTGCACACCGGAATTTCTGGAGAAAATGAAAGCCTTCGACAAAGAACTGGCACAATTCATAACCGAAAAACAGAAGCAGGCAGCCGATGGAAAAGTCGCCAATACGGATAATCCCGAAGGTCTGGTGAACGGAACTATCGACACGAATCTCGGTCTGTTCCGGGCCTACATGGTGATGTATCTGCGGCGCCATCCTTTCGTCAGCAAAGAACTGCTGCTGATGGTGCGGACACTGCCGCCGGTAGCCAACGGCCTTCCGGTCCAGATCTACTGTTTCTCCTCGAACAAAAACTGGCCGAGTTACGAATCCATCCAGGCAGAAATCATGGAACACTTCGTTTCCGTATTGCCGGCGTTCGAACTCTATCCGTTCCAAAACGCAGACGCCCGCGATATGATCCTGAGCAGCTACATCGAATCCGCCAAAGTCGATCTATCGACACTGATCGGAATCCCCTGGCATACGACCGTCACGCAAAGCAACCCGTTCGATGTAGAAAAACAGGAGGCGCAAGACTCATCTCCGAAAGCATAACCGATTCGGGATTTCACCCGCTACCGACAAGGCAATATCGGGATAAGCGAACTTCGGGAACAGGCATAGGTTCGCCGAGGTTACAACAGCCGGACGGACCCGCCCCCGACCGATTAGGACCAAACGAGAAACACCCTGCCGGAATCGGCAGGGTGTTTCTCGTTACTCGCAGGGCAACGTCCGGTAAAAACCGCATTTTCACCCCCCCCTTCTCGACACGCTTCTCCGTTTATATGGTCATGGCGAAAATCTGCCCGCCATAAAACAGACCGCCCCTCGTCGGCTGCTCTTCCGTCAGACGATGCTGGCACCGCCATCGACGACCACGTGCTGACCGGTGACATAACTCGAAGCGTCGGACGAAAAATAGAGGATCGTACCGTTCAGTTCGCCCCGGCGACCGGGACGGCTCATCGGATCGGTGAAATTGTACATCCTCATGAACTCCTCGTTTTTGAAAAGCGTATCTTCGGTCATCTCGCTCTCGAAAAGTCCGGGGCAAACAGCATTCACCGTAATACCATCGACGCCGTACGAAGCGGCCATTCCGATCGTCAATCCCAAAACCGCCGCCTTCGATGCGTTGTAAACATGTCGGGCCAGCAACGGACTCTTGTCCGCGATCAGTGCGTTCACGGAAGAGATATTGACGATCTTGCCGTAACGGCGTTCGCGCATGTGAGGTACGACGTATTTGCAGACCAGATAAGCACCCCGCACGTTGGTATTCATCTCTTTGTCCCATTCATCGGTGGTCAGTTGCTCGACAGTACCCGGCACGGCGACACCCGCATTGTTGAGCAGAATGTCGATCTTTCCAAAGCGAGCCACGACCTGCCCGATCGCTTTGCGGACCTGCTCCTCGTCGGTCACGTCGCACCCCACGACAAGCACTTTACGCCCCGTTGCGGCTATTTCGTCGGCTACGGTCTTCAGTTTCTCGACCCTGCGAGCCAACAGTGCCACGTCAGCTCCCTGACCGGCATAAGCCCGGGCTGCATCCGCCCCCAGACCGCTCGACGCACCGGTTACGACAGCAACCCGTCCCGTCAAATCAAACAAATTATCCATATTGCATTCGATATTAGTACAACAATTCCCGCTTCGTGCCTTCTCCGTACCCGAACGCCGACCGACGCAGCTCCCCCTGCCGACTATTCACGAACGCCGTCCGTCAAAACCGTTTGGTATAACGATGACAGTACGGCTGCGTACCTTTACGGTTGTAGTAGTTCTGATGGTATTGTTCAGCCGGCCAGAAGCGGGAAGCCGGAGTTACGTCGGTCACCACGCTATACCCTTTCTCCTTCAGGATACGGATCAGCCGTTCGGCAACCTCCTTCTGCTCAGGGGTAGTATAGAAAATCTCCGACCGATACTGATCGCCCAAGTCGGGTCCCTGTCCGTCGAGCTGGGTCGGATCGTGTATCTCGAAAAAGAGCCTGGCAAGAGTTTCGTAAGAGACTTTCGAAGGATCGAACTCGACTTCGACGGCCTCGGCATGGCCCGTTTTATGGCTGCACACCTGCTCGTAGGTGGGATTCTCGGTATGGCCGCCGATATAGCCCGAACGAATGCTCTTCACTCCGTCCACCTTACCCAGCATATACTCCACGCCCCAGAAACAACCGCCGGCGAAAATAGCCCGTTCGGTTTGCACCGATTTCGGCGGCTCGGCTGACGAAGTATTTTCAGGCTTTTCGGCAGAAGCCGCTGCCGGTTCCGCGACCGGCATGGTCGGAATGGCCGCCGGTACGAAATCGAGGGAGAGGGAATTCACGCAATGGCGCGTATTTTTAGCGGTAAATCCTTCGTCCGTAAAGACGTGGCCCAAATGGGCTCCGCACTTGGCGCAGAGAATCTCCGTACGGCGTCCGTCGGCATCCGGTTCGCGGCGCACGGCACCCGGAATTTCATCATCGAAGCTGGGCCAGCCGCAGCCGGCATCGAATTTATCCTGCGAACGGTACAACGGAGCACCGCACCGGCGGCAGCGGTAGGTGCCGTCTTCGTCGTGGAGGTAATATTTACCGGAAAAGGGAGCTTCGGTTCCTTTTCGAACGATCACCCGCTCTTCTTCGGGAGTCAATGGTTTCATATTCTGTGCATTTAAAGTTATTGCCATGCCCGTAAGCACGGTCGCAATCGACAAACAGCGTATCATATTTTTCTTTCCTGCAAAAAATACACCGAAATTGTCCGAAAACGTATTCATCCATACGTAAGATAACGACCTCTTCCGTGCAACCGGAAATCCGGCCGGTATCAGCGAGGAATGAAGTAAAAAGAACAAAAAGCCGGAGCAGAATACCCTGCCCCGGCTTCGAACGATATATCGGCGAATTACTTCACCTCTTGCCCCCGGAGGAATACCCGGTGGATAAGCAGAGAGGTATAGGCATACGGCAGATATGCCACCGAAGGAATCTTCGTCGTGAGGAAGAAGTTCGCCTTCTTGCCTACGGTGATCGAACCGTACTCGCTGCTCAAGCCCATGGCGTAAGCACCGTTCAGTGTCGCGGCGTTGATCGCTTCGGCCTGCGTCATACGCATCTTGATGCAGGCCAGCGAAACGATCATCTTCATACTGCCCGAAGGCGATGAACCGGGGTTGAAATCCGAAGCCAAAGCCACGCTCAAACCGCCCTCGATCATTGCCCGTGCAGGAGGATACGGCATCTCCAGGAAGAAAGCGGCACCCGGCAGCATCGTCGGCATCGTACCGGACGTACGCAGCACTTCAATCTCCTCGGCCCCCATGCGCTCCAGATGATCGACGGACAGCGCCTTGTTGCGGACACCGACCTGCACACCGCCCGAAACGGCCAGCTCGTTGGCATGGATCTTCGGCACGAGACCGTACTCGGCACCCGCACGCAGGATCTGCTCCGTCTCTTCGACGGTGAAGAACCCCTGGTCGCAGAAGACATCGACGAACTCGGCAAGCTTCTCCCTGCCGACGGCAGGGATCATCTCCCGACAGATCAGGTCCACATACTCCTGCTGGCGGCCTTTATAGGCCCGGCCTACGGCATGAGCTCCGAGGAAAGTGGCACGGACGGTGATCGGCGAAGTTTCGCGGATGCGACGGATCACCCGCAGCATCTTGAGTTCATCCTCGGTCGTAAGACCGTAGCCGCTCTTGATCTCGACGCAGCCCGTACCCATTGCGATAATCTCGCGGATACGTTCCATCGCCTGCTCGTAAAGCTCGTCCTCGGAAGTTTCGTGCAAGCGGTCGGCGGAATTCAAGATGCCGCCGCCCCGCTTGGCGATCTCTTCGTAGCTCAAGCCGTTGATCTTGTCCAGGAACTCCTGTTCGCGGCTTCCGGCATAAACCAGATGGGTATGCGAATCGCAGAACGAAGGGAAAAGCATGCCTCCCTCCGCATCGACGACTTCCGTGTCGGGAGCCACCTCCGGCATCTTGTCCATCGTGCCGTATGCAGCGATACGGTCGCCGTCGGCCAGCAGCCAGGCGTTGTCGATCTCGCCGAGTACATTCATGTCGCGCCCCTTGACCCGAAGACGGCCGCTCTCGTCCACGCCGACGATCTTGGCTATGTTCTTAACGAGTAACATTACAATTTCTCGGTTTGAAGGAATTTCACCGAAGCGTCGATCAACGTGTACATCACCTGATCGTTCTCGACGAACGGCACATGCTTACGGTAAGCTGCCAGCAGATCCTCGATGGGCTTCGAAGAACGCAGCGGACGGCGGAACTCGAGGGCCTGTGCCGCATTGAGCAGCTCGATAGCCAGCACACGCTCGGTGTTCAGCACCACACGGTAGAGCTTCGTGGCAGCGTTGGAACCCATGCTGACGTGGTCCTCCTGACCCTGCGACGAAGGAATCGAGTCGCACGAAGCGGGCCAGCAAAGACCCTTGCTCTGGCTCACGATCGAAGCGGCCGCGTACTGCGGAATCATGAAACCGCTGTTCAGACCCGGCTTGGCCACCAGGAACGAGGGCAGCTCGCGTGCACCCGAAATCAGCTTGTAAATACGACGCTCGGAGATGTTGCCCAACTCCGCAACAGCAATAGCCAGGAAATCCATCGCCAGAGCGATCGGCTGTCCGTGGAAATTACCGGCCGAAACGATGATATCCTTCTCGGGGAAGATCGTCGGGTTATCCGTAGGGCTGTTGATCTCGGTTTCGAGAACACCGCCTACATAGTCGATCGTATCTTTCGACGCACCGTGTACCTGGGGAATGCAACGGAACGAATAGGGATCCTGCACGTGCTTCTTCGGACGGGCGATCATCTCGCTGCCTTCGAGCAGGCGACGGAAATTGCGAGCCGTAGTAAGCTGTCCCTTGTGGGCACGGATTTCATGCACCTCGTCGATGAACGGGTTGATGCGGCCGTCGAATGCGTCGAGCGACATCGCGCCGATCAGGTCGGCCCACTCGCTCAAGCGACGAGCCTTGATAAGCGAATATACGCCGAAAGCCGACATGAACTGCGTACCGTTCAGCAGGGCGAGGCCCTCCTTCGATTGCAGCGAAATAGGCTTCCAGCCGAACTCCTTGAGGACTTCGTCCGAAGGACGCCGTGCACCCTTGTACTCCACTTCGCCGAGGCCCAGCAGCGGCAGGCACATGTTGGCCAGCGGAGCCAGGTCGCCCGAAGCGCCCAGCGATCCCTGCTGGAACACGACCGGCAGCACGTCGTTGTTGAAGAAATCGACCAGACGCTGTACGGTTTCGAGCTGCACGCCCGAATTGCCGTACGAAAGGGACTGGATCTTGAGCAGCAGCATCAGCTTCACGATCTCGGCAGGAACGCGCTCGCCCGTACCGCAGGCATGCGACATCACCAGGTTCTTCTGCAACTGCGAGAGCTGGTCCTTGTCGATCGAAATATTGCAGAGCGAACCGAAGCCGGTCGTAATACCGTAGATGGGCTCTTTCTGGGTTTCCATCTTGTTATCCAGGTATTCGCGACAACGCACGATGCGTTTTTTCGCATCTTCGCTCAAGTCGATTTTGATATTGTTTTCCAGAATTTCGCGGACACGATCGACCGTAAGATGCTCCGCGCTGATATGATGAATCATCGTTGTATTTCTTATTAAAGGTTAATACTCAAAAATAAGTCGAATTGTTTTTCGGTGCTCTCGACGTCCGGCGTACAGGGAATCCCCTCCGCTTCAGCCAATCGAAAGCATTCTCTCCGTCCGGCAGCAACCGAACGGAGAGAAGACCGATCTATTATTTCACTTCGTCGATAGCCTTGCGAACCAGCTTGTCGTCCGCCAGGTTGGGAAGGGTCACCTTCAGGCCCGGGGTACGCTCCATCTCGCGTTTGATAGCGAACATCGCGCCCTCGTTGCGGGCCCAGCTGCGGCGTGCGATACCGTTGTTCACGTCCCAGAGAAGCATCTCCTTGATATGACGCGCGGAATCCTCCGATCCGTCGATCACCATACCGAAGCCGCCGTTGATTACCTCGCCCCAGCCTACGCCGCCGCCGTTGTGGATCGAAACCCAGGTAGCGCCGCGGAACGAGTCGCCGATAACGTTCTGCACAGCCATATCAGCCGTACGGTTCGAACCGTCGTAGATGTTCGAGGTTTCACGGTACGGAGAATCGGTACCCGACACGTCGTGGTGGTCACGACCCAATACGACAGGTGCGGAAATTTCGCCGCGTGCGATAGCGTCGTTGAACGCGAGCGCGATCTTGGTGCGGCCCTCGCTGTCGGCATACAGGATACGTGCCTGCGAACCTACGACCAGCTTGTTCTTGCCAGCCTCCTTGATCCAGTGGATATTGTCGTCGAGCTGTCCGGCGATCTCCTTCGGAGCGGTCTTGCGAATCTCTTCGAGCACTTCGGTAGCCAGACGGTCTGTAGTAGCCAGGTCTTCGGGTTTGCCCGACGTACATACCCAGCGGAAGGGACCGAAGCCGTAGTCGAAGAACATCGGCCCCATGATATCCTGCACATAGGAAGGATAGCGGAAACGACCGCCCTCGCCCATGATGTCGGCACCGGCACGCGAAGACTCCAACAGGAAGGCATTGCCGTAATCGAAGAAATACATACCCTTGGCGGTCAGCTTGTTGATCGCAGCCACCTGGCGGCGCAGCGACTCCTGAACACGCTTCTTGAACTCCTCGGGATCCTCTGCCATCATGCGGTTGGACTCTTCGTAGCTCAAGCCGACGGGATAGTAACCGCCTGCCCAGGGGTTGTGCAGCGACGTCTGGTCGGAACCCAGATCGACATTGACGTTCTCGGCAGCCAGACGCTCCCAAAGATCGACCACGTTGCCCTGGTAAGCCAGCGACACGGCCTCCTTGTTCTCCTGTGCCTTCTTCGCACGGGCCAGCAACTCGTCGAGCGAGGTGTACACCTCATCGACCCAGCCCTGCGAATGACGCGTATGCACCGCTTTGGGGTTGATCTCGGCCGTGATGCTCACCACACCGGAGATATTACCCGCCTTCGGCTGCGCACCCGACATACCGCCCAGACCGGCCGTCACGAAGAGCATGCCGCGAATGTCTTTCTTACCCTCGGTAAGACGTTTGCGGGCTGCGTTGAGCACCGTGATCGTCGTGCCGTGCACGATACCCTGCGGGCCAATATACATATAGGAGCCGGCGGTCATCTGACCGTACTGCGAAACGCCGAGCGCATTGAAACGCTCCCAATCGTCCGGTTTCGAATAGTTCGGAATCACCATACCGTTGGTTACGATCACGCGCGGAGCGTCGGGATGCGACGGGAACAGGCCCATCGGGTGTCCCGAATACATCACCAGCGTCTGATCGTCGGTCATCTGGGACAGATACTGCATCGTAAGCAGATACTGCGCCCAGTTCTGGAACACGGCACCGTTACCGCCGTAGGTAATCAGCTCGTGGGGATGCTGCGCCACAGCCTTGTCCAGGTTGTTCTGGATCATCACCATAATCGCAGCGGCCTGACGCGACTTGTGGGGATACTCCTCGATCGGACGGGCATACATCTCATAATCGGGACGGAAACGATACATATAGATACGACCGTACTTGTGCAACTCCTCGGCGAACTCGCGGGCCAACACTTCGTGGTGCTTGGCCGGGAAGTAGCGCAGGGCATTGCGGATGGCCAGCACGCGCTCCTCCTCGGTGAGTATCTCCTTACGCTTGGGCGCGTGGTTGATGGTGGGATCGTACGGTTTCGGTGCGGGCAGCACATCGGGGATACCCGCCTTGATCTGCTCCTGAAATTCCTTTACAGTCATTGTTTTATATGTATTAAATTATTTAATCTTGCTCTCGACGATTTCCAGAATCTCACGCTCGGCTTTCTCCGCATCGGCGACGATCCGGTTGGCCTGGCCGATCAGGTCATCGGCGACGGCACGGTCTTTCAGACCGGCGGCATTGATCTTCACGTTCAGACACGCACCCAGCACGGCGCTGCGGGCAGCCAGCGCTCCGACGCCGGCGTCGGTTACCGAATTGGGATTTCCCTGTTCGGCCATCGCCTTCACGATTTCGAACACCTTGAACGAGGTCTGCATCGTACGCAGAGGCACCTGCGTAGCGTAGAGCGTAGCCTCCTGCAATGCGGCGCTACGGGCAGCTTTCTCCTCGTCGGTACCCTTCGGCATCGAGAATACGTTCATGATCCGGTTGAACGCTTCGGTATCCTCATCGACCAGGTGCAGCAACTCGGTCATCAGCTTCTGGCCTTTGTCCGCCCAGTCGGAGAACTCCTCCCAACGTGCGTCCCAGCCGGGTTTGTGCGACGACAGGTTGGCGACCATCGTACCCAGGGCAGCGCCCAGCGCACCCATGTAAGCGGAAATCGAACCGCCGCCCGGAGCCGGGGACTCGCTGGCGGTCTCCTCTGCGAAGCCGGTGCAGGTCAGATCGACCAGTTTCTTCTTCTTATTGTCCGCTTCGATCAGGTATTCGATCACCTTCTCTTCCGGTTTGAACGGCTTCAACTCGTCCAGACCCATCGACTTGATGGCGATACGGATGATCTCCTCCTCGGAAATACCGGTCGAACGCTCCTGCTTCTTCAGGAAATAGCGGCCCGCCTCGATCAACGTGCGCTTCGGAATCAGGCCGACGATCTCGGTACCGGTCACACGCACACCGCGTGCGTTGGCGGCGCGGCAAACCTCGTCGAAAGCCACGTGGAGCGGCGTAACGGAAATATTGGTGATATTCATCGAAACCTGGGCGATCTGGTACTCGTCGATGAACCAGCCGATCGCCTTGGTAGCCTTCAGCGTACCGGGCTTCATGATGGTCTTGCCGTTCTCGTCCTTCAAGGGTTTGCCTACGGGCGAATTGCCTTCGCGTACCGGACGGCCCTTTTCGCGCACGTCGAACGCGATGGCGTTGGCGCGACGCGTCGAAGTGGTGTTCAGGTTGTAGTTCACGGCGATCAGGAAGTCGCGTGCACCTACGGCGGTGGCACCCGTGCGTGCTACGCCCTCGTCGAAGGGACGGTCGCCGAAATCGGGAGCTTTGCCTTCGTGATTCATCTTCTCGGGCAGCGCCTCGTACTCACCGGCACGACATACGGCCAGGTTGCGGCGCTCCGGCGTAAAGGCAGCCGCCTCGTAGCAATAGGTCGGCACATGCAACTCGTCGGCGATGCGCTTGGCCAACTGACGGGCCAGCTCGGCGCACTCCTCGAGCGTAATACCCGCGATCGGGATGAGCGGACATACGTCCGTGGCACCCATACGGGGATGCGCTCCCTTATGATTACGCATATCGATAACCTCGGCAGCTTTCTTGACGCCCTGGAAAGCCGCTTCCAGCACGGCTTCGGGTTCTCCGACGAAGGTAACCACCGTACGGTTGGTCGCTTCACCCGGATCGACGTCGAGCAACTTGACTCCGTCAACCGCCTCGATTGCGGAAGTAATCTGCTGAATAACAGCCTTGTTACGGCCCTCGCTAAAGTTGGGCACGCATTCAATAATACGTTTTTCCATGTATTTTAGAGTATGTTAAGAATTTGTATTCGCTTCAGAATTAGCCCGTAAAACAGACCTACAAATATACGAAATAAATAAATATCCCTCCAAAGAAAGTTACAAATCTTTTATCGAAACGGACTATACGGTTACAAACTATCACGTATTCCACGGCCGAATCTCACAATACGACACTTTTCGCAACGATAAAACGGGCCGGGATTCGATCCCGGCCCGCCGCAAACAAACTTTTCCGGACATTACCCGATCGTCACGACGATACCGCCCGAAAACCAGACGCCGGGCATCTCCAACCCGCCGAAATCAAAATAACGGGTATCGGTCATGTTCATCACGTCGAAATAGAGTTTCCACCCCTTCTTTTCCCACGACAGACGGCCGTCCAACAGGAAATAAGGCTTGAAGTCACGCACTTCGGTCATCATCTTGCCGTCGGGATCCAACATCAGGGAACCGTCCGCATTACGCAAATAATAGGTATAGCTGCCGTTGCGGTCATATACCGCACCGGTCAGCGTGAGCGAACAGTTACGCAGAAAACGGAATTCGACCGTCGCCGCCGCTTTGTGCTTCATATAATCCAGCGCACTGGAAGTGATGACCCGATCGACTTTGCTCGTATGGATATAGCCGTATGAAACCGAAATCCGGTGCAGAAACCCGGTCGTCGTATAACCGCCCGAAACCTCCAGTCCATAGGTGTCGAGCTTGCTCTCCTGCTCGGAGTGCCACTTGCCCAGCTCCTCGCGCCAAACCCAGTCGATGATGTCGCGCCCCTGCCGGTAGTAAGTAAACAGCGAAGCATTCCACCCGCTG
>OHFB01000772.1_pt1 | contig 14877 bp, 15 predicted proteins | sample 1567461 | NCBI WGS metagenome assembly OHFB01 (sample SAMEA3879566, study PRJEB24766) | human gut metagenome | biome: human-associated habitat; feature: feces | place: USA | collected 1985/1987
CAAAAATCAGAAGATAAGGTGGCGCAACTGCAATGTGGGAACGCACGCTGTCTCAGAAATTAGTCCGTCTTTTCTGCGAACAAAAAGTGGTAGACGAATCAAAAGCGGATGCGTATGTCTATGGGTACGAGTTGCTCATATCGTCTGTTGTAAGTGTTTTGCTTGTCATCCTCGTCTCTGCCGTGTGTGGTGATGTTCGATACTCACTTTCATTTTTGATTGGGTTTATCCCACAGAGAATCTACATTGGTGGATATCATGCAACGTCGCACACCAGATGCTATCTGGCATTTACCGGACTGGCACTTATCTGCATTTTGCTGAGTAAAGTAATTGCAGCCAATCACCTTTTTCGTATCCTGACAACAGCAGCTCTTATGGGCATCGCTATCTTTTTCTCTCCGATAGAAGCAACGAATAAGCCTTTAGGCAAAAAGAAGCGGTTAAGCTATAAGATGGTCGCATCTGTTCTTTCGTCAATAGATTTCCTGTTTGCCATTTTCAATGTGCTTCCGGACACCCGCAGTATAACGGTATACTACATTTCAAAATGGGTTTTAGTGATTTTTGCAATCATTCCGTTTTTTCAGAAACAAGCGAAGATATCCTAAGGTACGAGGGCGTTCATGTGTTTTCAGAAGATGAATGCTCTAAAAAATATCAAACGGAGGTAACAGAAATGAAAAAGATTATGTTGCTCTTGAGCAAGGTCACTTGCATTATGGCAATGGCTCTCGCAGTCTTGAGCGTGAACAGCACCTGTGGCTTTACGGCATATCAGCCGGATGTCCCGGAATCGCTTGAGCATGACTGAAATTCATATGAAAGGTAAGATAGCGATACTCTTACGGGATATATTTCTTGATAATTTTCTAAAAGGAACTGTTCGATTATGTTGGAGCTGCTTTCATTCATTATGTTGATTGTTCGTCAGCTTTTCTATATTCTAGGCGTCCTTGCATTTGGAAAATATCTCTTGAAAAAGTGAGAGCATCGATAATCAATGTACTTCGGAGGTGTTTCCGATGCACAGATGAGAGTCCGTTGTTCTATAGGAATGCATGAAAGGAAAAAACAAAATGAAAACAAAAACATATTTGCGTTATATTTCCTGCGTGTTAGCGGTGCTGCTTTGTGTTGCTTCCATTATGCCCATTGCCTTTGCAGATTCAACAAATCATGGCAATAGCGAATCTCTTTTGACAGGATCAAATTATTCTGTTTCGTACTCGATGAATGGAAAAGATGTTGTTGAACAGCTTACAATTCGTGATGGAGGTATCACACGAATTACGCGTACGGTGCATCCTAATGATGTGATGGACATTGTTGTTGTAGGTGCATCTGGTGAATCAACAACATCAACTGCAAGAAGTGACTATAGCTTGTTCTATGAAATTTATCAAGATCAGCAAAATTACAAAAACGGACAGCTGGCACAAATTCCTGCACTCACTGGAAGCGAGGTGACAGGGTCGCAGTTCAAGCACCGCTATGTTGGCACAAGTGCAACCGATACGGTTTATGCTAGTGATTTGCGTAAATGCAAAAAAGCATCTGATGTAGCCAGTATTTTAGCAACTGCATGGGGAAGCACACCAGCAGCAGTTATTTCTTCTACAGCATCGTTTATTTTCGATCAGATGCTTCAGAGTATGTCCTCGGACTGCTATAAAGTGACAATATCTTCTATTACGTATGAAGTCCTATTTTCCTATGACAATAGCTACTATACACATTGCTATCATCAAACTGTCAAGGAATATAAGTCAAATGGCTCTTTGATTCGGTCTAAAACGGATTATTATCAGGCCATTGGTGGCTGATAGTGACTTCAAAGAACAGGGAGAACATGTAATGGGATTCTTTAAGCAAAAAGGGCCACTCCAAAGAGATTTCTGCGAAGTATTGCTATATGTTGTGGCTTTATGGGCATTGAAGCCAGCAAGCCTTCAGGATATCCTGACGGTGAATCAATGCGATGGAATGTGGTTCTTTTCCGCAGCATTTTTTGCCATTGTTTTTGTAGGAATCGTTTCAGATTATCTTCTGATTACAAATCATTTCGTTGCATGGAAAGCAATACACGGCAATGTCAATCAAACAACATTTCAGGAACTTCAGAAATTTGCGCTGTGCGAAAATCAAAAAGTTGCTATTGAGCCAAAGTTGGCAAGTTGTATTTTAGTGGTTTTGGCAGGTTGTTTAACAGCGGCATTCGTATGGTTCACATTTATTTGCCGATGAGCATACACCTGAGTTGAAAATTTGCGGCTTTATAGTGTGATGAGGTGGCTGTTAGTGATATTGCTTTTGATCACGATGATGCCAATATACTAAAATTTTGTAAGAGGTGATTCCAGTGCAGAATTAAGCGAAAAAGAATCCAAATTGTAGCTGGGTGACTTGTAACAGTCAATAAAATATAAGGAGCAAATCGACATGAAAAAGATGACCCGAAATGAATTCCTTAAAATGGCTGGAACGAGTGCTGCGTTGGTTGTTTTCAACACAGTTTTGATGCCTGCTGCTGTTGCAGTTGAACCAGGCGTTGTAGCACTTTCTTCCAAAAAATCTAGTATCGAAATTGATAAAGGAACAACTGTAAACTCTGCAACATTCAAACTTGTCCCAATTTCTCGCGAAACCTTCTGGGGCGATGCTGGTTCATGTACACTTGATTATCTGTCTGAAGGGTATATCCAATGGACGATTACCGTTCCGGGTGCAGTAATTGTTTCCTTTGAAGGTAACCTGCATTTCAATAAACTTGGTACACCCTTTGGAACCTTTGATCATGCCATTTCTGCATACGGCACAATCGGTACGGAAGATGTAAAATATGGACTCTCTAAAGGAAAATGGGAGGTTGAGTTTACTGGAATTGCTACTGCGGCTAACGGCGATATGTATAGTGTCGTTGATGGCGCAACATTAGCTTTCAGTGTCACCAAATGATTCTGCCATATAATCTACGTATTTGATTTTTACAAAATAGCTTATCACATAGAACAAGCCCCACCTGCAGTAGATTCTTCGATTTGGAATATCTATTGTAGGTGGGGCTTTTAGATAAATTTATTTATTCAAGTTTGCCTTTATGTCTTTAAGGAGTTTTTATAGAGAGATAGCTTAAAAAACGATGATATCACAATTGCTGGATTTCTTGTTCGGCCAACCAAGCGAGTTTATTCCAGTTGTTTACACGACACCGTTTGCCGATAAATTCCAATATTTTTTTGTGAGTTTCTTTTGGCAGAGTATCGCCATTATGACATGCAAGAAATGTAAAAGGTTTAGGGATGTCTTCTTTTTTATCGGCCAATAATAAAATATATCCGATATACTTTCCCTGTTCAGATATCACATAAAATTCAGGTAGACAGTTTTCTTTACTGCTCTGAACAATTTCTTTAAAAATGTCTAATGGTATTTTTTGGGGAACAGCAGAGGCATAGACGTATTGAATGGCATTATCTTCATTTTTCAACCATGTAATCTCCATACTTATCTTCTTTTCCTTTTTGCAAACACAGTTAAAGCATTAAATATATTGTTATTATACCACATTTGTTGTGTGTTGGACTATGATTTGAAATTATTTGGCATTTTAACCAGTTTATCAAATGACTTATTGTGCGAGTAAGAGAATTTTAATCATAATCATTCGCTTGACCAATTTGTAACACAAAATACGTTACAATGATTTTCGGCGGTAGCCATGAAAAAACGATGACACTCAATCCTCCGTGTCAACCCCACTGTAAAGTAGCGGGTTGAGGATGTTCTGAGGCAGTTGGGCATCCTGTTGGCGACGGCAGAGCCATCCGTGAACCGGGCTTCCACTCGGTTGGTGTCTATGTTGTAGCGGAAGGAAAGCAGTTTTTGAGAGTGATTATGGTCGAAATTCTGATTTCGTTTCATTTGAATAGCTCCTTTAATGATTTTGAAATTTGATTTTTGACGAGATGAGGTCTCTTTTTTCTTTCTCTTGAGTCACCTAACCGCACTACCCTGCATCGCAACTGTTCACGATGCTGTCTACATCCGGGCGTTGCATCAACTTTTGCAGGATGCCAAACTGTTTTTTCGTGCTGGCAGACACCAGATACTGCCACTTTTGCGGCAGGATAGGCAAATCGGCGATGCTCCACTTGACGTATTTGGCATCGTAGACATTGGGCGGTGCCAGTTCCACCAGATGACCAACGCACCAGCTGACGAGATAGCCGTTGCCCTCCAGATAGCCGTCCTGCCGGTTGGTCGCACCGAGAACCTTTGCGTAAGCTGCCCCGACTGAGGGTTTCTCGCTGACCACAAGCTGATAAGACAATAAGCATCAACTCCTGTTCTTTTCAGATTTAGATATGTAAGGCGGCAAATGCCGCCTTAAAATCAGATGAGTTCGGTATCTTCCTCGCCGGGTTCTTCCGGTTCATCCTCCACAGGAATTTCAAAGTCGCCCTTGTCCTCGGTGTAGTTTGCATCGGGGTCAAGGGCTTCTTTTTCTGCCTGCTTTTTCTGCTTCTGCTTTGTGAAAGCGTAGAAGCCGCCGCCTGCCGCCAGCGCAATCAGCACCACCACGCCCAGAATCCCGGATGCGATCTTTGTGACCTTGTTTTCCTTGGGCTGTTCTGTGCCGGATGCTGCCGCTTCTTCCGCAGCTTTCTTGGCTTCCTCCTCGGCTTTCAGCCTGTCCTGCTCTGCCTGCGTCGCCGCTTCTTTTTCAGCGGTATAAGCGTCTGCATCTTCTTCCTCCATCAGCGCCAAAAGGTCTGCTTCGTCCACCAGATTCATAAAGTGGACGGTCTGCTGCCCTTTGGCGTTGCGGTCAATCACCAGATAGAAAGTCGCACCCGACTTCGACACCAGCGTAATGAACTGTTGTCCGCTGCCATCGGAATAGTCGGTGTGGTAATCATCCACCAGCGTCAGGTTGCCCTCCGGGGTCAGGGCACCAGAGGTTTCGTCCGTGACGGTGACAACATCTTCCTCCACCACTTCCGGCAGAACAGGCTGCTCCACGGGGGCGGCTTCGCCCTCAAAGGCAAAAGCGGGAGCCGCCATGCCAGCACAAAGCGCCGCCGATACCAGCAGCGCGCCCAGTTTCTTAATCTTCATCTGCATCGACCTCCTTCTCGAAAGTTGCACCCACGGCAGACAGCGCAGCCGGGTTCGGGGTGGCGGTTGCCGACTGCCGCAGCAGGGCGGCAAGCTGTTCCGGCGTGACCTTTGCAGTCCGCACCATCTCGTTGACCTCGGCGGAATCCTCCTCCTGAATGCGCCGTTCCAGAATCTCGATGCGGTTGTTCAGTTTGATGCGGCGTTCCTTCTCTTTTTCCAGCATCGCCCGCAGCTTATCCGATTTTTCGCTCATAAAACTCCTCCAATCATTTTGAAAGCCGTCCAAAACCGGACAGGTATTTCTGCCAGTAGGACGAGTGAATGTTTGCGTACTTGATGGGGTCTCCGGCGCTGACCATCATGCCATTGCCAAGATAGATTCCGGTGTGGCTCATGCCGGGGGTGTCGTAGGTTCCTTTGAAAAAGACCAAATCTCCGGGCTTTGCTTCGGCTTCGCTGATGTGCTGGCTCTTGTTCCACAAGCCGTTTGCGGTGGTGCGTCCCACATCGTAGCCGTTCTGGTTGTATACCCAGCAGACATAGCCGGAACAGTCGAACCCGGTTTCCGGGGTGGAACCGCCCCACACATAGGGCGTGCCCACATACTTTTGGGCTTCCTTGTAGATGGCGGCAAATTCCTCGTCCGTCAGGGCTTCTGCCGGAACCTGATAGTCGATGCCCGGTGTGCCGGAGCCATCGGAGCCACCGGGCGGCAAGCCTCCATTAAAAAGATAAGGTCTGCCGCCCAAGGTGTCCTGAAAGATCTCATACCGTTTCCACTGGTCGTTGTCCAGTTCCTCTCGGATGACGACTTCCAGCCCTTTGTTCACCAGCTTTGTGTGAAAAATACGATACTCATAAGGCACCTGCGTGGGAACAGGGATTCCTGCCGGACTGATGACCCACACGGTCTTATACCGTATCTGTACCTCTACCCATGTGGTCAGCTTATACTGCTTTTTGAAGGTCTCCTTCAATTTGCCCTGTACCTCGCTGCGAGTGTAATCGTCGTAGAGAGTGGTCAAATACGAAGTGAGCTGCCACGGGTCGTGCTCGATGGGGTCGAGGTGGTACTGGTACTCGTTGTAGCCGGGGTGGTCGGTAGGAGTGCGCTTGATCTTTTTATCCAGTTCCTTTTCCAGCTTCTTGTAATCGGTCTCGACTCCCCGGATGTCCCGGTCCTCTGCGGTGTAAATGGTCTGCCCGGATACCTGCGTGGTGCCGGAAAACAGAATGGAACAGGACGAAAACGCTGACATGACCAGCAGCAGGAGCAAAAGAAAAACGCCCACGATCAAAAGAACGTGTGCGTTGCTTTTTGCAAAATTGGCAATGCCGTTGACTGCGGTGCTGACCACCGATTTTCCTTTGTCAATGACCTGTTCCATGCCAGACTTCGCAGCAGTGGTGCCATTGGATGCCGCTTTACCGCCTGCGGTCTGCGCCGCTGTGCCCGAATGGGCGGCGGCATAGTAGCTCTGCCGGATGTCCTGTTTCTGCCGCCATCGGGAGAGCCAGTTGGAGCCACCCTCGCTGGTGCCGGATGTGCTTGCATTTTGTGCCGCAGTCGGCTCCTGCGGGGAAGATTTTGCGATTTTGGCACCCTTCTTGCCCTGCATCTTGGCTTTCTTTTTCAGTTTTCTGGCGTATCTGCTCTTGGAAATATCACGGACATTTCCTGCCGCTTTTTCGCCCTCGCTTAACGCCTGTGTGCCCACATTGTCGTCCTCGTACTGGTCAACCTCCCGATGCACCGCAGACCGGGCGGCAGCAGCGGCATACATAGCACGTTTCTGCTGCTTTGTCATGCGGGATGCTTCATCCGGGGTGATCTCGGCTTTGCCAAAACGCAGATGCTGGGATTTCTCCGCAGCTTTATCTGCGTCCAGTTTCAGCTTCTGCTTTTTGGGCTTAGACTGCTCGACCTTCGACTTTTTCGGAGGGGAACGTGTAACCGTGCGCTCCTTGTCCTCCTCGAATTTCAGCTTCGGCTGTTTCTCACTCATGCTTTTGAGCCTCCGCAACTTCGGAAAGGCGGGTCGTAAGGATGCGGTAGAGTTCAAGGTCTTTCGGGAAGTGGTCAACAAAGGGCAGGATCACGTTGCCGAAGAACAGCAGCCCTTCGCCCTCACCGGAGTGAGTGACGTAGGAAAGCTGATGGGGCGAAATGTTCAGCTGCTTCGCCAAAATCTGCCGGTCTCCGTTCGCTTGATTGAGCATATAAACGAAGTCCGAGTTCTCAAAAATATTTGATACTTCGGGGCTTGCCAACAGGTCTTTGACGTTCTGCGTTAGGGCTGTCGGAATGCCGCCCCACTTACGGAAACGCTTCCAAATCTCCACGGAATAAGCAGCAGTCTGCTCTTCCTTCAAGAGCAAATGGAACTCGTCTGCATAGTACCGGGTCGATTTTCCGGCACTGCGGTTGGCGGTCACACGCCCCCACACGGCATCCTGCACGATGAGCATACCCAGCTTTTTGAGCTGCTTGCCCAGCTGCTTGATGTCAAAGCAGACGATGCGGTTATTGATGTCCACGTTGGTGTGGTGGTTAAAAATGTTCAGACTGCCCTTGACGTAGATTTCCAGCGCAGCCGCCACATGGCGGGCTTCCGGTTCATCTTGCGTCAGCAGGGCGTTGTACAAATCTTCCAACAGCGGCATATTTTCCGGGGTGGGATTCTCGAAATACTTGCGATAGATCACATGGACGCAGCGGTCAATGACCGTCTTTTCCACTGGCTGCAAGCCCTCCTTGCCGCCCACCACCAGTTCGCACAGGGACAGCACAAAGTCGGCTTTCAAAGCCAGAGGGTTATCCTCTTCCGAGTAGTTGCTGTTGATGTCCATCGGGTTGATATATTGGGTGCTGGCAGGGCTGATGTGGATGACCTGCCCATGCAGACGCTCCACCAGCGGCGCATAATCGGCTGGGTCAGCGGTGTTACCACCGCCTTCCCGCCTAAGAACCGTACGTGACAGTTTCCCGTCATACGGCTCAAGCATTTCATCACTTTTTCAAGCGGTTCTCAGCATAAATTCTCTGACAGGCGCAATGAACGTAGCGCATATTACGAACATCTTCCACGCCAGTCTTTGCCTTTGGTGCAAGGTAGAAGATTTCTCTTTCTTCCGTTACATCCATCGGCATTCCGCAGTGGTAGCACAGCCCGTTCTGGTTTTTCCAAATCATCTTGAATTTTCCAGTCAGCCGGTGCATTCCTTTGTCGAATTTCCTTTTTTGGAAATACGCCTCATCGAGGAACGGATTTGCAGTAGCTTTTATCTTGGTATGTCGCACAATGGCTGTGCTGTCCACCCGTATCAGCTCCTTGTTTTCCGTAGAGAACACCCAGTTCCGATTACCGACCCGATGCCAGTATCTCGTGGAAATCCACCACTTGTTCTTCTTTGGGTGCCGTCTTTTAGCCCATCGCCACAGCAGTTCGTACAGGACATAGTCCAGATGCGCGAACGCATCACTTGCGCATACGGACTGGTGGTAATTAGTCCAACCTCGAATTTGTTCATTCAACTTCATAATCAGAACATCTTGCTGCCACGCTTTTCCTCTGCGGAGAATCGTGTCAGAGATATTGGAAACGATAGCCTTGACCGCCTTTTGGGAAGGCTTGATAATCAGCTTTTCGTTATACTTTCTGAAGTTCCAGCCGAGGAAGTCAAAACCATCGTCAATGTTGGTGACAACGGTCTTTTCGTCAGAAAGTTCCAATCCGCGTTCAGCGAGAAACTCTCGAATCAGCTCCTTTGCTTCATGAGCCAGTTCAGGTGTTGCCGCTGTGACCACAAAATCGTCTGCATAGCGGACGAAGTTTACTTTGTGGGCATTCTTAAATCTTGAATCGACCTTGCCGAGCGCGTTTGTGTGAAAACGTTCGACCAGCTTCTTCTCGATACCATCCAGCGTCATATTCGCCAGAATGGGGGAGATAATACCACCTTGCGGAGTTCCTTCCTCGGTAGGAAAGAGTTCGCGCTGATAGATAAATCCCGCCTTTAAGAACTGCTTCAAAATGTTCTTGTCCATGGGGATGTTCGCCAGAAGCCAATCATGGCTGATATGGTCGAAACAACCTTTGATGTCACCCTCCAAAACCCACTTCGGAGAAATGTGCTTGCGCGACAGTGCATTGAACAGATATTCACAGGCATCCTGTGCGCATCTTCCTTTTCGGAAACCAAAGGATTTCCCATCTGCTGTTGTTTCCGCCACCGGCTCCAGTGCCAGAGCATAGAGAGCCTGTATTGCGCGGTCATACATTGTAGGAATGCCCAATGGACGCTTTTTCTTCTTGTCCTTCTTTTCGATATACACTCTACGGAGAGGACGCGCACGATACCCTTTATCTGTCAGCGATAGAACTGCTTTCATTTTCTTCGCCGGGGTGTTCCAGAGAACACCATCCACACCGGGAGTTCTGCGCCCATCGTTGGTAACGACACGCTTAACAGCCAGTGCTTTGGCGTAAAAGGAATGTGTCAGAAGATACTGAAGTCGTTTTACTGCGTTGTAGTCTTTTTGCTGAGTTGCCTTGACAATCCTGATTTGTAGCCTGTTGACTTCCCGCTCTGCCTTATGCCAGTCAATGTTTTTCCATTGGGCACTCAACATAGCTTCGTCCGACAGCTTCTCAGAAGTTTTGCCTTCCGTCGTTGAATACTTATCGTTCACAGGAATACCTCCAATCTTGCCATGAAATACCGGGAATAAGTCAGCACCCTTTCAGGTCAGGGCAAATTTTGAACCCCTATGCTCACTGTTACAGCGAACCTTTCGCTTTTTATTCCATCTCATACCCTCTGCACCGTTTCTCCCTCTTGCGAGGTCGATACCTTTATTAAAGGAGTGCATAGGGTTTTCCACGTTCCACGTAATGCATAATTCATGAATGCCTTAGCCGCCATCTTTGAACCGGGAGGATTTGTGTCCATTTGCTTCGGGGTAGCGAAAGGCCCCTCGGCCACCTCCAACACCTTTTGGTGTAGGTGTATCAGCCTTATTTCACCTATTCCCTGTAACGATCCTTACGATGGTTCACATTACATTCGACATAGCATTCTTTACCCTAACGGTACGTCTGCTTTTAGGCTGGCAGATTTCCCATATTGTCCTGTGAGCTTCCCAACGCCGGCTTTTGACCAGTGCAGGTCACAGTAGGGTTACTCCAAATGGATAGAGTAGCGTTTACACGCAATACATTACGCGACTTCGTGTCGCACCTCTCCTTCTGGGTCGTTCACGATAATATCATCGTCCGTCACGAGAAAGGCATTGGTGATTTCACGCTTTGCCGAGAAACTTTTGCCAGAGCCAGGAGTGCCGAGGATGAGGCCGTTGGGATTTTTGAGCCGCTTTCTATCAACCATAATCAAATTATTGGAAAGTGCATTCAGACCGTAGTACAAGCTCTCTTTGCCGGACTGGTAAAGCTCCTGTGTGGTAAACGGAATGAAAATGGCCGTGGAACTGGTGGTAAGACCGCGCTGAATCTCGATTTGGCAGTCAGCCAGCGGCAGAGAGGACATAAGCCCCTGTTCCTGCTGGTAGTCCAGCCGACAGAGATTGCAGTTGTGCTTCTGCGCAATGGAGCTGGCCTGAAACACATTGTTTTCCAGCTCCTGCTCGGTACGCCCGGTGTTCAGCACGAGGAATGTCACCAAAAACATTCGCTCGTTCTGGCTCTGCAATTCTTTCAGCAGAGCCTTGGCATCCCGGCCATAGGTCGCCAAATCGGACGGAATGATGTCAATATCATACCCGGCACGGATTGCGCGCTTCTGTTCCTCAATCTTGCTTCTATCAAGTTCAGTAATCGTGCGCTTGACCGTTTTGATGGCGCGGTTCTGGTCTACCGACTGGATGTGCATGGTAACAATCTGGCTGGAATCCATGTCCAGAAAATCCTTCAAAAGCTGATCGCTGATGTCGGATGCCGTAATATTCAGAAAGCTGGCGGCGCAGTAGATGCCGCCCATCTGGAAAGTGCGGCTGTTTTTGAAGGCAAAAGCGGTCGGAGCAATGGCATCTTTGACGGAAAGGCCGCTTTTTACGAGGTCTTTCCAGTCAAAACGAAACTTCGATGAACCGTCCATGTTGAACATATCGTGCATGAGTTTCAACCGCTCAGTACCGTTCAGGGGCTTGGCCTGCACACCCAGCCGATGAAAATTGTTGAGCAAATCATTCTGAACATGGTCGAGCCGGGTTTTCACCTGACGCATACTCTCGCCCTCAACGCCAAAGGTGATGAACTTGGTCTTTGTCAGACCATTGTTGCCCTTGGCAAGCTGCTGGCGCAGCATCTGCGAGTATTCGGCACGAACATCATCGAAACCATCTTTCTGGAACGGAATACGGATGCTTTTCTCAAACTCGGTGCTATCCGTTGCCATGTTCACAAAAGACAGTTCAAACTTGATGGAGCTGTCGAAAAAATTGAGGAACGAACACCATTCCTCGAAAATCGAGTTTTTGTCCTCTTGTTGAGCAAGCTGGTAATTGATGTCTTGGTAGGCAATCGTCCGGGTGTAGTAGTTCGGCTTCACCCGGCAGGTTCCATCCTCGAACATCCGCTGCATGGGGATGGACTGCTGCGCTGTCCGGGGAACAGTGGACTTCGGCGGCTTTTTCTTGCCGCCCTTACTGGTCTTTTTCCAAAACGGCATGGGCTGACCCTCCTTTCATGAGCAACGCATAGTAGTTTGCGGTCTTATAAGGCCGGATTTTCGGGCGAAGGAATCGCGCCCGGATATAATATGACAGCAGCTTTTCCAGCGGTTGACCATTTTTCTCGTACATACCGAGAAAGAACGCCGGGAGCATAACTGCCATCATGCCAAGGGTAGCGGCAGAGTTGCCGCCGGAATCCCGGAGCAAAAAGAAAAGCGGCACTCCAATCAGTGCCGCCGTTCCGAAGCAGATGAGCTGCCGCTTTGTCAGGTTGAAAGCCACTTTTGACTTCACCTTGGTCAAATCGCGAGGAACAGAAATATACGCAGCCAATAAAGCACCCCCTTTAATGCGCTCCGAGAACAGATTTCGTCACGGAGCTGGTTTTGAACAGACTGAAACAGAGCAGGACGGTGTAGCCGACAATGCCCCAGATCGAGTTGATGGCATCGCCAGAAATCGCTACCGACTGTATCAGCACGGCGTAAATCGCCACGCAGATGAGGATAAGAAAGCCCTGAAATCCCAGTGCGAACAGGCATTTCAGATAGTTCTGCCCCATGTGACTCTGTTCATGGTTGCCCCATGTTGCCATCGGGATGGGTGCAAGGCTCACCATGCAGTAAATCTCGATCATTCTGCCATAGACAATGACAAAAATGACGATGGATAAGATTCTCATGGTGATGCCGATGAAGAACGATTGCAGGAAAAGGCCGAACAGAGGGCCAACATCCATTTGCATCAGGCTGGCCTCCAACATAGACAGGCCAATGTCGTTCACTCTGGTGTTTCCGGCAATGATACCGCTGGAATCGGACACAACTTTCTGCGTCAGGTCGAACACCGCCATCACAATATCAAATGTGTTGGAAATCAACCAAACGGACACTGCCGTTTTGAAGATCCAGCGCATGATGAGCGCAGGCTCAAACTGTGCCATGTTGTTGTGCTGGGTTATCATCTCAATCAGCTCATAGCAGGCAATGAATGTGAGGATAACGCCCGCGATAGGCAGCACAACATTCCGGGAAAGGGCTTCGATCATGGCGAAAACACGCGGTTCAAAGGCTGATGGCTTTGTGCCGACCTGCTGAGCGATATTGCCGACCTGCGTGTTCACATCGTCAAACAATCCGCTGAGATTGGACATGATGCCAGCCGTCAAGATGCCTTTTATCCAGTCGGCTATGGCTTTGAGAACGGTTTCCATTCAGCAGTCACCGTCCTTTAGGTGAAGTGGTTGATAAGGGTCTTGAGAAGGTTCAGAACAAAAATAATGTGGGTCAGAAGCTGCATAATAGCACCGCCTTTCGTTGATGGGTGGATGGTCTTGCAGCAATTCACTTCCTATTATAATAGGGGCTGTTATCCACAGCGAGGATTGAAGCGATTGCGTATGTACAGGCGGAATAAATCCGCCCGCTGTTCTTAACCGAACAGGCCGCTCAGCAGAGGAATCAGGGTAATGCCGACCAGCGCGACACCGCCGCCAGCCATGAGCTGCTTCATACCCTGACTCTTGCTGCCGGGGTTATCGTTGCCATAACCTTCCAGCAGGTTGATGGCACCCCAAACGCCGAGGCCAGCACCCAGAGCGACAACCAGAGTCTGAAGAACTTCGATAGCAGAGTTAAAGAATTCCATAGTCGTTTCTCCTTTATAATTGAAAACTTGTAGACCGTCCGTACACACCTGAAGCCATAATAGTTGAGCCGCAAGCTGCGGTGGGAGTTGACTTGCTGGTGTACCTCTCTGGCCGGGTAAAAATAAAGCCGCCTACCGAATCAGGCAGACGGGAGCGAATCAGCGTCCACCACGATGAACTCATCATCGGGGTGGATTTTTTCTTTGCGGTTCAGATACTTTTCAATATCGAAGGTGTTTTTGGGGTCATAGTCGGAGGTCAGCCTGTAATTGGGGTGCTGGGTCAGGTCGTACTTGTCTGAAAGAAACGGTCTGACACCACGCAGTTGCAGGATGCACTTGCCGCCGTCCAGCACCGCAAGTTCGTCCCGGCTCAATAATTCGTGCCCCATCTTTTGGAACGTAGTGCCATAGCTGGGGCTGTTGCCACGGGTGTCCGAAGTGTTAAACGAATCAATTGTTTCTTTGCCCAGCATTTCGGACAGGTCTTTCAGAGTGGTAGGCTCGCTGCCGCCCAGAAATATCTGGCTGTCCATGTTGCCTACGATGGTGTCCGCATTGTCCTTGTAGATAGCCTTTAGCTGGCTCTTAGCTTGCAAGATGATCGACGCACTTATTTCACGGCTTCGGATCGTCGCTATGAGCTTCTCAAACTGCGGAATTTCGCCAATATTGGCGAACTCGTCTAACAAACAGCGTACATGATAGTCCAGCTTTCCCCCTGGGGAATTATCTGCTTTCGTACAGAGTAGGTTGAAAAGCTGTGAATACATGATAGCGACCAGGAAGTTAAAAGTCGCATCTGTATCGGAGATGATTATGAAAAGCGCACTCAGCTCGTCACCGAGCTTGTCAAGGTGCAGCTCATCGTAGGAGGTGATCTCCAAGACCTCATCTATTGCAAAAGGTGCAAGTCGTGTCGAACAGCTAATTAAAATAGACTTAGCCGTTTTTCCAGCAGCGAGCTTATACGCCTTGAATTGTTTGAGTGCAAATGCACCCAAGCGCCGTTGTTCGGCATCGGGTTTCGTTTCAAAGATGTCACCGTAATCAGCCATGACTTCGGGATCTTCGTGCTTTGTGCCGTTCAGCCAGCACTCCACGATCTCAAATTCAAGGTCAATACAGTTCTTAAACTCCTCATCGTCCTCACGGCACTCCGAATTGTTTATCATGTCGATCAGCGTTTCAAAGTTCCATTGATCTTCGGGGTACATAGCAAAAATCAGTGCAATATACGCAGTATAGAGCAGTTTCTCTGCTTTCACCCAAAAGTCATCGCCGGACGGCTGCTGAGAAGAAGAAGTATTCTTGATAAGGACTTCCACGAATTTGAGAATGTCCTTCTCACGGTTTTTCTTGCTGATGTAAGCAAACGGATTGTAGTGCATCGACTTCGCAAAATCAATGGTATT
>OHFB01000788.1_pt1 | contig 14700 bp, 11 predicted proteins | sample 1567461 | NCBI WGS metagenome assembly OHFB01 (sample SAMEA3879566, study PRJEB24766) | human gut metagenome | biome: human-associated habitat; feature: feces | place: USA | collected 1985/1987
GATCTACAATATCTGAAATTGTAGTTTTGGTAAGTCCCTTCGTCGTAAAAAGTTCAAAGGCAGTGTTGAAAAGAGCATCTTTTTTCTTCTTTTTATTCAGCTCCAGTTTTCCCATTTCAGATTCATTCCTTCCTTTACTGTATACATAACATTTTAACCGAATCAGGTAAGTCCCTCTGCGGAGTTTGCGAAAAACAATAAGCGTCTTACTGTTCACAGCAACATAAGCTTACTTTGTAATTATATTGTGATCATATATAATTACTATTTTAAACAAAAATGACTGAAAGTCAATATTACATTTTTGTTCTGGAAAAATTTAGGCAAATTGTGAAGAATGATTATTGACTGAAAGTCATTTTTGTTATATAACATTCCATGAAATAAAAAATGACTGTTGGTCATAGAATGATCAAACAGTATCAATAATAAAGAAAGAAGAGGAGAAAAAGATGATTAAGGTAGGAAAGTGGATTGCAAAACACAAGATACTGATCATTATCATCGGAATTGCATTGCTGATCCCTTCATATCTCGGTATGGCGGCGACCAGAATCAACTACGATGTACTGAGTTATCTGCCGGATACCCTTGAGACAGTTGAGGGACAGGACATTATGGTAGATCAGTTTGGGATGGGAGCCTTTTCCATGATAGTGGTGGAGGATATGGAACTGAAGGATGTAGCTGCTCTGAAAGAGAAAATCGAAGCAGTTGATCACGTGAAAAAAGTACTGTGGTATGACAGTGTCCTGGATGTTTCCGTTCCTGTAGAAATGCTTCCGAAGGATTTAAGAGAGGCATTTTTTAACGGAGATGCAACTATGATGATCGCGTTGTTTGATAATACAACATCATCAGAAACTTCCATGGAAGCTGTGACGCAGATTCGTAAGATTACTTCAAAGAACTGTTTTGTCAGTGGAATGACAGGCATTGTTACTGATATCAAACAGATCGCACTTAAGGAAATGCCGATTTACGTTGTGATTGCTTCCTGCCTTTCTCTGATAGTGTTGCTCCTTGCAATGGATTCTCTGGTAGTTCCGGTTTTGTTTTTGCTCTGCATTGGTGTTGCAGTCTTGTATAATCTTGGAAGTAATATTTTTCTTGGTCAGATTTCATACATCACTAAGGCACTGACAGCAGTCCTGCAGCTTGGTGTTACCATGGATTATTCCATTTTCCTGTTGAACAGTTATGAGGAGAATAAGAAGCGGTTTGAGGGTGATAAAGAGAGGGCTATGGCACATGCCATCAATGCAACCTTCAAATCTGTAATCGGAAGTTCTATTACAACAGTAGCCGGATTTATCGCACTTTGCTTTATGACCTTCTCACTTGGACGTGATATGGGTATCGTAATGGCCAAGGGAGTTGTTATCGGTGTTCTGTGTTGTGTTACTTTGCTCCCTGCTCTGGTGCTTACTTTTGACGGAGCCATTGAAAAAACAACACATAAGCCGCTGCTTCCAAGCTTTGATAAGGCATCTGCTTTTATTACAAAGCATTATAAAGTATGGCTGATCATTTTCCTGGTAATGCTTTTCCCGGCAATTCATGGAAATAACAATCTGAAGAATTACTACAATATTGACAAGTCACTTCCTTCCACGCTGGACAGTAATGTGGCAAATGCCAAACTTCAGGAAACCTTTAATATGAATAATGTTCATATGGTGTTATTAAAGAAAGGTCTGACATCAAAAGAAAAAACAGAAATGCTTGACCAGATCAAGGATGTTGATGGTGTAAAATGGGCACTTGGAATGGACTCTTTCGTAGGTGCGGCATTCCCGGATACTATGATCCCAAGTAATCTGAAGAAGATGCTGGAAAGCGATGAGTACGAGATGGAATTTATCTGTTCCAAATATAAAACAGCTACAGACGAGGTAAACAATCAGATTGATGAGATCCAGAAGATTGTAAAAGGATACAGTCCGGAATCTATGGTAATCGGAGAAGCACCTCTGACCAAGGATCTTCAGGATGTTACGGATGTGGATTTAAAGACTGTAAATACTATCTCTATCCTGGCAATTTTCATTATTATCATGGTTGTGTTTAAATCCATTTCGCTTCCGTTTATTCTGGTTGCAGTTATTGAGTTTGCGATTTTTGTCAATATGTCCGTTCCTTATTATCAGGGAAAGGAAGTGGTGTTCGTAGCAAGCATTGTTATCGGTTGTATCCAGCTGGGAGCTACTGTTGACTATGCAATCCTTATGACCAGCAGATACCAGAAAGAACGTGGTCTTGGAAAGAGTAAGAAAGAATCCATTGCCATCGCACATAAAACTTCCATGAAGTCAATTGTGATCAGTGGCTGCAGCTTCTTTGCGGCAACTTTCGGAGTTGGTCTTTATACACAGGTAGATATGATCGGAAGTATCACAAACCTGCTTTCACGTGGAGCTGTGATCAGTACACTGGTGGTATTGTTTATACTTCCGGCTATGTTTATGATATTTGATTCTCTCATCTGCCACACATCTATTGGATTTGCCAAGAAGAAATCGGCAAAAGAGAAGAAACAGTGATTCAGGATTTTTAAAAAGAAGCTTATTGTAAAGAGATAGAATAAAGGAGTAAGTTATTATGAACAGAAACAGAAAGAAAGCAGCTGCAGCAACGCTTGCAGCAGGAATGGCTGTAGTTCTCGGAGCAGGTACTGTAATGGCAGCTGCTTCAACAGGTGATAATGGATTGCAGAAAGAAGAAACCGTTTATGTAAATACAACTGCCGGAGGAGAAGTAACGGATGTCACAGTATCTGACTGGCTGAAAAATTCCGGAGACAGTTCCAATTCTGAGGTGAAAGATGCCTCTGATCTTCAGGATATAAAAAACGTAAAAGGTGATGAAACATTTACTCAGAACGGAAATGATCTGACCTGGAGTACTGATGGAAAGGATATTTATTATCAGGGAAAGACAGAGAAAAATCTCCCGGTTTCCGTAGGAATTAAATATTATATGGATGGAACTGAGGTTTCTCCGGAAGCTCTGGCAGGAAAGACAGGACATCTGAAAATGGAAGTGACATATACAAATACTTCTAAAACAACCAAAACAGTGAATGGCAAAAAGACTGATATTTATTCACCCTTTGTTATGGTGACAGGAATGATCCTTTCTACAGATAATTTCTCCAATATTACAGTAGATAACGGTAAGGTTATTTCTGACGGAAGCAGAAATGTTGTTGTCGGTTTTGGTATGCCGGGAATGAAAGAAAGTCTGGATATGTCTTCTGATATTGCAGATGAAGTGAATATCCCTGAAGGATTTACAGTGGAAGCAGATGTTACAGACTGTGAGATGAATTCTACATTTACCGTAGCACTTACAGATATTTTCAAAGATATTGATCTGAATGATGTGGATGGACTGGATGAGCTGAAGGATTCAATGAAAGATCTGACGGATGCAGCAGTAAAACTGGTAGACGGAACCAAAGATCTTTATGATGGAACTAATAAACTCAATGACAAATATAAAGAATTTTATGATGGAATCGGAACTCTGAAAAGTGGTGTCAGTGATCTGAATGACGGAGCAAAAGAACTGGATGACGGAGCAAAGGAATTAAGCAGCGGAGCACAGACACTGAATACAGGGGCACAGACTTTAAACAGTGGTGTTTCCTCTTATACAGCAGGGGCAGACACACTTTCAGATGGAATCAAACAATATACAGCAGGAGTAGATACACTGGACAGCAAGATGGCTGAATATGAGGCTGGAATGAAATCTCTTTCCGATGGTGTAAATGCATATGTTGCAGGCGGCAATCAGCTTGCAGGCGGTGTGCAGAGTTATGTAACAGGAACAACTACTCTGACAGACGGAATGCAGCAGTATATTGCAGGAGTTAATCAGCTTGCAGGCGGTGTGAGTCAGTATGCTGGTGGTATTAAGAGCTTAGTAGATGGAATTGGTCAGGTTGTTCCGGGAATTGATACTGCTGTAAATGGAATCCAGACTGCTGTAGAAAAAATGACAGCTCTTTCATCTAAAATCGATGCAGATCAGATTGCTAATTTCAGTGACAGCATGACGGCTTATACAACAGGCGTTTCTGATTACACTTCTGCAGTTAGCCAGTATATTGAAAGTGTAGAACAGCTTGCATCAGGACTGAGCCAGCTTGAGAGCTCACTTGAAAACATGGGAGCTTCCACAGCTTCAGAAATAGAAGAAAGTGCAAATGCAATGTCCGGACAGTTAAATGACAGTGCTGAAACCATGAACAGTCAGGCAGATGCAATTGAATCTTGGATCAGTGATTCCGCAGAGGCTTCTGTAGATGCATCTTCTGTAGATGCAGGAGTTGCAGCAGTCAGCAGTCAGCTAGAAGCAGCAGAATCTGCTTTGTATAATATTGATACCAGCAATATGGATGATGAAACAGCAGCTGCTGTAGAAGCTGCGATTGATGGTGCGTTAGGTTCTATTCAGGCAGCTGAGGACAGTGCATCTAATATTGATACATCCACAATTACAGCCTCCGCACCTGATACGTCAGCATTGCAGTCAGCAGCAGACGCTTTAAGGGCATCTGCGTCCAGTGCAGAATCAACAGCAGATGCACAGGAAGAGGCAGTCAACAGCAGTGTTGAACAGATGAAACAGCAATTACAGGCATTAACTCAGGGAATGAAGACAGTGCAGGAAACTGTATCACAGTTAAATGCAGGTGCAAAAGAGCTTACTTCTAATGATGGCACATTAAAAGCAAGTGGAACCCAGCTTGCTCAGTCAGGAACCCAGATTGCTACAGCAGTAAATCAGATGAGTACATTATTTACCGGACTTGGACAGCAGCTTCCGGAAATGCTGCAGGGAATCGATCAGCTGAAAGCAGGCTCTGATCAGCTGACTACTGCAAATAAATCTCTCCAGAGTGGATATGAAAGCCTTGCAAAAGCAAGCACAGAACAGATGATTTCTGGTGCAGATACACTGCTTAGTTCCGGAAAGACACTGACAGATGGAATTGCACAGCTTCAGGGCGAAAATAATGTTAATGCACAGACACTGTTAAAAGGAGCCAAGACTCTTAAGAGCGCAAGAAAGAGCCTGACCAGTGGTATGTCTCAGATCAATTCTGCAACAGGTCAGATTACAAGTGGTGTGGAAACTCTGGCATCTAACAGTGGAACACTGTACAGCGGAGCAGATCAGCTTTCTTCGAACAGTTCTACATTAAACAGCGGAGCATCTAAGCTTGCATCAGGAACCCAGACACTTGTATCCGGAGCACAGACCCTTGCATCAGGAACAGGCAGCCTTGTATCCGGCACTCAGACATTAATGGATGGTGCAGATAAGCTTTCTGATGGCAGTGATCAGCTTAAAGATGGTATCAGCGATCTGAATGACGGAGCAAAAGAACTGAACAAAGGACAGAAGAAATTCTATAAAGAAGGTATTAAGAAACTGGATGATACAGTAAACGGAGATCTTCAGGATATTCTTGACAGATTTGAGGTAACCCAGTCTGACGATGTAATGTACACAACATTCACAGACAGATCCGGCGATATGGACGGAAATGTTAAATTTATTTTCGAATCTGACCCGATTGAAATCAGTGATGATGAGAAATAGATATCATAAACCTGAGACATACAGAATAAGGGAAAGATGAACAGCCAGACTTAACTAAAATGGGGCGGATGCAATCAGGCAACTGCCCCATTGCTTATGAAAAAGCTTTCTGTTATAATAAAAAAGTCAGATGGGAATTTTAGAAAACAAGAAAGCATCAGGTGATTAAATGGAAAATACAAAATCACAAAAAAAGTCGTATTCAACAGCATCTTCCAAGAGCAGGGCGCGTCGAAAAACAAAAACAGATTATTATGATTACAGTCTGGTAGCAGTTATTGTACTGCTGACCTGTTTTGGGCTTATCATGCTGTACAGTACAAGCTCCTATATGGCTCAGATAAATTACGGAAGCGACATGTATTTTTTTAAAAAACAGGCCATCATCAGCGTGGCATGTATTATCATGGCACTGATCATTTCCAGGCTCAATTATCGGATACTGAACCGTTTTAGCACAGCTTTGTATGTAGCGGCACTGGTGTTGATGGCACTGGTAAAAACACCGCTGGGGCAGTCTTCTCATGGTGCCCAGAGATGGCTGAATCTTGGACCGGTTCAGTTCCAGCCGGCAGAGCTTGCCAAGATAGCAGTTATTGTCTGCCTCCCATATATGATCGTGCATATGGGAAAGAAAGTCCATACCTTAAAGGGCTGTATGGTTCTTGCTGTTGTGGGAGGCGGACTGGCACTGGCTGCATATGTATTTACGGACAATCTGAGTACAGCAATTATTATTTTCTGTATTACTGCAGGACTGATTTTTGTGGCTCACCCGGATATTAAGATTTTTATGATTATTGCAGGTGTTGTTATTGCGCTGGCAGTGATCGGAGTCATTTTTCTGAATGCAACAGTGAGTGTTGATGGAAGTGGAAGCTTTCGTCTGAGACGAATCATGGTATGGCTTCATCCGGAAGAATATGCGGACAGTTGGGGATATCAGACAATTCAGGCATTGTATGCGATTGGCTCGGGAGGATTTTTTGGCAGAGGACTTGGAAACAGTATTCAGAAGCTGGGAAGTGTACCTGAGGCACAGAATGACATGATTTTTTCAATTATCTGTGAAGAACTGGGGATTTTTGGAGGTCTTATCGTGCTGATGCTTTATGCATATCTGTTATACAGGCTGTTTGTTATTGCACAGAATGCACCGGATATGTTTGGCTCACTTATGGTCAGTGGGATTTTTATTCACATAGCATTGCAGGTTATTCTTAATATTGCGGTTGTTGTAAACCTTATGCCGAATACAGGTGTCACTCTTCCGTTTATCAGTTATGGAGGTACGTCGATCGTATTCCTTATGGCAGAGATGGGACTTGCGCTGAGTGTGGCAAGGCAGATTAAATTTGAGGAATAAAAAATGTAATAAAATAGTGCTTGACAAACAGGAGGGAAGAATATATACTTTGAACATCAAAGTAATCAATCCCGATAAAACCAAATCTGAATAAATGAGACGTATTTACTGGTCTGACGGATGATAAGGTTGAAAACAAGAAAAAGCAGAATCATCATCTGCTTAACAAAAATAATAAAAAACAAGTGATAACCGGAGCAGGAAAAAGAGAAACATTCCGGGGCTTGAATTAAAGGAGAAGAGAAAATTATGTTAGAAAAAATGAGTGAAATGATCGCAGAGCAGTTAAATTGTGATGCAGCAGGAATTACTGCTGAAACTTCTTTCAAGGATGATCTTGGCGCAGATTCACTTGACCTGTTTGAGCTGGTTATGGCTCTGGAAGATGAATACAATATTGAGATCCCGGCTGAAGATCTTACAGATTTAACAACAGTCGGAGCTGTTATGGATTATCTGAAAAACAAAGGCGTAGAGGCTTAATCATATAGAAATGACAAATAACTCCTTGGAGCCAGAGATGGCTTCGGGGAGAATTTTTTGACATTATAATTTGAATATCAAAATATTTTAAACTAAAATAATTTGCAATCAGAAACAAATTGTTATCATCTGATATAAACATAAAAATAAAGGAAAGGAAAATGATATGTCTAAAATTGCATTTGTATTTCCGGGACAGGGTGCACAGTATACAGGAATGGCGAAAGATTTTTATGAAAAATATGCTGTAAGTCGCGAAGTATTTGAAAGCGCATCAAAAGCATCCGGACTTGATGTGAAAGCTTTATGCTTTGAAGAAAATGACAGACTGGAATCTGCCGCAATGGTAAGAAATAACTCTTGCGGCAGATTCTTTTTAAGTAAATAGTTTGAAATACAAAATATTCTAGTTTCAAAGGAGTTTTATATGAGCAAGACAGCTTTTATTTTTCCGGGACAGGGAGCACAATATACCGGCATGGGAAAAGATTTTTACGAAGAAATTCCTGTGTGCAGGGAAATGATTGATTTAGCAGGAGAAGTTACTGGTCTTAATATGCCGGCACTGTTATTTGAAGAAAACGAAGAGTTAAATATTACAGAATATACACAGATTGCCATGCTGACAGCAGAAATCGCAATTTTAAGAGCTGTAGAGGAAGCCGGAATCAGGTCTCAGGTAAATGCTGGACTGAGCCTTGGAGAATACGGAGCACTGGTGGCCTCCGGTGTTATGAAGGAAGAGGATGCATTTACTGTAGTGCGAAAAAGAGGAATTTTTATGCAGGAGGCATATCCTACAGGTGGTGCAATGTCCGCTGTTCTTGGAACAGATGCAGAGCTGATTGAAAAAATCTGCGATGAGACACAGGGAATTGTATCCATTGCAAATTATAACTGTCCGGGACAGATTGTGATCACAGGCGAGGAGACAGCAGTTGCAGCAGCAGGGGAGGCATTAAAGGCAGCAGGCGCCAGACGTGTGATTCCTCTTAAAGTCAGTGGCCCATTTCACTGTGAGCTTCTCAAAGGCGCAGGGGAAAAACTGGGACAGGAACTTGAGAAGGTAGAAATCCAGTCATTTACAGTACCTTATGTGACAAATGTAACTGCACAGTATGTGACAGGACCGGAGCAGGTAAAGGAATTGCTTGTCAGCCAGGTTTCATCCTCTGTGCGCTGGCAGCAGTGTGTAGAACAGATGATTGATGATGGTGTAGATACTTTTATTGAGATTGGACCGGGAAAAACTCTGACAGGATTTCTCAAAAAGATCAACAGAAATGTAAAAGCATTACATGTTGAGAAAACAGAAGATCTGGATGAAGTGAGAAAGGAGTGTCTGTAAAATGCTGAAAAATAAAATTGTCCTGATTACAGGTGCAGGACGTGGAATCGGACGAGCCATTGCTATTGCTCTTGCAAAGGAAGGTGCAGAGGTGGTTATCAATTACAATGGTTCTGAAGAGAGAGCGAAGGAAGTAAAACAGACCATCGAAGAAAACGGTGGAAAAGCTTCCATATATAAATGCAATGTCAGTGATTTCGCAGCCTGTGAAGCAATGATTAAAGATATAGTTAAAGAATATGGACACCTTGATATTCTGGTTAATAATGCAGGAATTACCAAAGATGGTCTGATCATGAAAATGAAAGAAGAGGATTTCGATTCTGTACTTAATGTAAACCTGAAAGGTACATTCAATACAATCCGTCACAGTGCCCGTCAGATGCTGAAACAGAGAAGTGGAAAGATCATCAATATTTCTTCTGTTTCCGGAATCCTCGGAAATGTGGGCCAGGCAAATTATGCTGCATCCAAAGCAGGTGTGATCGGTCTGACAAAAACAATGGCAAGAGAGCTGGGCAGCCGGGGAATTACGGTAAATGCCATTGCACCCGGATTTGTAGACACAGAGATGACAGAAGTACTCTCAGAAGAAATCAGGGAAAATGCATGTAAGCAGATTATCCTGGGACGTTTCGGAAAACCGGAGGATATTGCAAATACAGCGGTATTTCTGGCATCAGACAAAGCAGACTATATTACAGGACAGGTCATCAGCGTAGATGGCGGTATGAACGTATAAATAAGGAGAACAAAATGAGAAGAGTTGTAATTACAGGTATGGGAGCAATCACTCCGGTAGGCCTTAGTGTAGAAGAATTCTGGAACAGCGTAAAAGAAGGAAAAACAAACTTTGCAGAAGTAACACGTTTTGATTCCACAAATTACAGAGCGCATATGGCAGCAGAGATCAACAATTTTAATCCAAAGGATTATATGGATTTCAAATCTGCAAAACGTATGGAGCTTTTCAGCCAGTATGCGGTAGCAGCAGCAAAAGAAGCTATTGAGCAGTCCGGACTGGATATGACAAAAGAAGATCCCTTCCGTGTAGGCTGTAGCGTGGGAAGCGGTATCGGAAGTATGCAGGTGGTAGAGAAATCCTGCGAAATTCTCAACACAAAGGGACCAGGAAGACTGAATCCTCTGATGATTCCTCTTCTGATCTCCAATATGGCATCCGGAAATGTTTCCATTCAGTTTGGACTCCGCGGAAAGAACATTAATGTTGTAACTGCCTGTGCAACAGGAACCCACAGCATTGGAGAAGCATACCGTACTATTCAGTGCTCTGATGCAGATGTTATGGTTGCAGGTGGAACGGAAGCTGCTATCACACCAACAGGCTTTGGTGGTTTTGCGGCACTGACAGCATTGACCTCATCCACAGATCCTGAGAGATGTTCCATCCCTTTTGACAAAGAAAGAAGCGGTTTTGTAATGGGTGAGGGTGCCGGCGTGGTAGTTCTGGAAGAACTGGAGCATGCCAAAGCACGTGGAGCGAAAATCCTTGGCGAGGTTGTCGGATATGGTGCAACAGGAGATGCTTATCACATTACATCCCCTGCAGAGGACGGTTCCGGTGCTGCCAAAGCTATGGAATGGGCTGTAAAAGAAGCAGGAATTTCCACAGATGATGTATGGTATGTAAATGCACATGGTACAAGCACACATCATAATGACTTATTTGAAACAATTGCCATTAAGAAAACATTTGGTGAACACGCAAAAGAAATGAAAATAAATTCTACAAAATCTATTACAGGACATCTTCTGGGAGCTGCCGGTGCAGTGGAAGTGATCACCTGTGTAAAAGAACTTCAGGAAGGCCTGATCCATCAGACTGTTGGTTATAAGGTGCCGGATGAACAGTGTGACCTGGATTATGTAGGAAACGGTAATGTAAAGATGGATATCAAATATGCACTTACCAATTCTCTTGGCTTTGGCGGACATAACGCATCCTTACTTATTAAAAAGTACGAAGACTGATCACGCAGATAATAAATGGTATGGTGATTTTGAAAACAATATACGACAGTGATCTTATAATATAGCTATTTCAGCAGGAGGAAATAAATGGAACTGGCAAATATATTAGAACTGATCCACGCAGTCAGCGATTCAGATCTCACAGAATTTAACCTGCAGGACGATACCTTAAATATTTCCATGTCAAAAGAGAAAACAATTGTACAGCAGATGGCAGTCAATACTGATCCGGCAGATGCTCAGCAGTATCAGCCGGTAGTGCAGCAGGCTGTACATGTAGAATCCGTCAATGCTGTTAACGATGAAGTACAGACAGGAAGTGTGGTAAAATCTCCTCTTGTAGGTACCTATTATGCAGCATCTTCTCCGGAAAATCCCCCCTTTGTAAAAATAGGAGATAAAGTAAGCAAAGGTCAGGTCCTTGGCATTGTGGAAGCAATGAAGCTGATGAACGAGATTGAATCAGAATTTGATGGTACAGTAAAAGAAATCCTTGTAGAAAACGAGCAGATGGTAGAGTTCGGACAGCCGATGTTTGTGATAGAATAGAAGAAGGAGGTAAAAAACTATGAAACTTACAACAAAAGAAATCATGGAGATCATTCCCCACAGACACCCGTTCCTCCTGATTGATACTATTGAAGAACTGGTGCCGGGTGTGAAGGCAACAGGAAAGAAATGTGTTACCTATAATGAGCCGCATTTTGCAGGACACTTTCCACAGGAACCGGTTATGCCGGGGGTTCTGATCGTTGAGGCGCTTGCGCAGACAGGCGCAGTTGCAATTCTGAGTAAACCGGAAAATAAAGGAAAGATCGCATATTTTGCATCGATCAACAATGCAAAATTCAAGAACAAGGTAGTTCCCGGAGATACCCTTACTCTCGAAGTAGAGATCATTAAGGAAAAAGGTCCCATGGGAGTGGGAAAAGCAAAAGCAACAAACCAGGACGGTAAGGTAGCAGTGATCGCAGAGCTGACTTTTGCAGTAGGAGCATAACAGATGTTTAATAAAATTTTGATCGCCAATCGTGGTGAAATTGCAGTGAGGATCATCCGGGCATGTCGTGAGATGGGAATCCGCACAGTAGCCGTATACTCAGAAGCAGACAGAGATGCCCTGCATACCCAGCTTGCAGATGAAGCAGTATGCATCGGAAAGGCACAGTCATCAGACAGCTATCTGAACATGGAGCGAATCTTAAGTGCTACCATTGCCACAAAAGCAGAAGCAATCCACCCGGGATTCGGATTTCTCTCAGAGAACAGCCGTTTTGTGGAAATGTGTGAGAAATGTAATGTGGCATTTATTGGTCCTTCCGCAGAAGTAATTTCCAGAATGGGAAATAAATCTGAGGCGAAAAACACAATGCGGAAAGCTAAAGTCCCGGTAGTGCCCGGCACAAAGGAACCGGTCTACACAGTAGAGCAGGCTTTGGAAGCTGTAAAGGAAATCGGTTTTCCGGTCATGATCAAAGCATCAGCAGGCGGCGGTGGAAAAGGAATGCGTGTAGCCGGAAATGAACAGGAATTTGCCAAATTGTTTGAGACAGCACAGCAGGAGTCGGTCCATTCCTTCTCCGATAATACCATGTATCTGGAACGGTTTGTGGAGAATCCCAGACATGTTGAAGTGCAGATTCTTGCGGATAAATACGGAAATGTAGTTCATCTGGGAGAACGAGACTGCTCTGTTCAGAGACGTCACCAGAAAATGATCGAAGAGTCTCCATGTATCGCAATCTCTGATGATCTGAGAAAGAAAATGGGTGAGACAGCAGTACGGGCAGCAAAGGCAGCAGGCTATGAAAGTGCAGGAACCATAGAATTTCTTCTGAATCAGTCCGGAGAATTTTATTTCATGGAAATGAACACCAGAATCCAGGTAGAACATCCGGTAACAGAATTTGTGTCTGGTGTAGATCTGATCAAAGAGCAGATCTGCATTGCGGCAGGTGAACCGTTAAGCGTTCAGCAGAAAGACATAGAAATCCGCGGCCACGCCATGGAATGCAGAATCAATGCCGAGGATCCTGAGAGACATTTCATGCCATGCCCGGGTAAGATCACTGACTTACATCTTCCCGGTGGAAACGGAATCCGCGTGGATACAGCAGTTTATAATGACTACGCAATTCCGCCCTACTATGATTCTATGATTGCCAAGATCATTGTTTATGACAAAGACCGCCGCAGTGCCATTCGAAAGATGATCAGTGCACTTGGAGAAGTTGCCATCGAAGGAGTAAAAACTAACGTGGATTTTCTGTATGAACTTCTCAATCAGCCGGATTTTCAGGAAGGAAATATCACCACAGATTTCATTCCGCAGCATTATCCGGATCTGTAAAAGAAAACTGGTGCAAATATATTTTATAGTTCAGCAGAAATTACATATTTATTATTGAAAGGTAATTGATAAGCAAATCGATAAAATAATTTTTGACAGAATTAGTTTGATTAATAGTTATTAACGTTATTTTGTTGTCTGAAAGAACATCAAATTGGGTTACATAAAGGAGCAGGATTTTAATGGCAGACTTGAAGAGATTTTTTAAGAAAACAGTTTCAGAAGACCGGCATAAACAGGCCGCATCTGTTTCCGTACCTGAAGGCTTATGGATCAAATGTCCAAAGTGCGGAGAAATGGTTTACAGAGAAGACGTAATATCCAACGCCTATGTGTGCCCGAAATGCGGAGGATATTTCAGAATCAGTGCGAAACGCCGGATCAAAATGATCGCAGATAAAGGAAGTTTTAAAGAGTGGTTCACAGGAATTGACAACAGTAATCCACTGGACTATCCGGATTATCCGCAGAAAATTGAGGATCTGAGAGAAAAAACACACCTTGATGAGGCAATTCTCATCGGAGAAGCCACCATCGGAGGAATCCGTACAGTGATCGGAGCCATGGATACCAGATTTCTCATGGCTTCCATGGGATATGTGGTGGGAGAAAAGATCACCCGCTCATTTGAAGAAGCAACAAAACAGGGACTTCCGGTCATTCTGTTCTGTTGCTCCGGCGGTGCCAGAATGCAGGAAGGAATCGTATCACTGATGCAGATGGCAAAAACCTCCGCAGCCATTAAACGTCACTCTCAGGCAGGGCTTCTCTACACATCTGTGCTGACAGACCCGACTACCGGTGGCGTTACAGCAAGCTTTGCCATGCTTGGAGATATTATCCTTGCAGAGCCAGGCTCACTGATCGGATTTGCCGGCCCGAGAGTCATTGAACAGACTATAGGTCAGAAACTGCCGGAGGGCTTCCAGAGACCGGAATTTCTTCTGGAACATGGATTTCTCGACGGAATTGTTGAACGAGGCTCTATGCGGGATGTTCTTTCGCTGATCCTGAAACTGCATGATACCAGAAAATGTTACGGAGAATTTCCACAGGAAACATCTGCCAGATCTTTCGATACTTTTGGCAAAAAGAAAAAGCAGAAGAAACAAAAAAATCTCACAGCCTGGGATAGAGTCCAGATTGCCAGAAGCAGTGACCGTCCGTCAGCAGCGGAATATATTGATGCCATTTTTGATGATTTCATGGAATTTCATGGTGACAGAGGTGTCAGAGACGACAATGCCATCATCGGCGGCATTGCTACACTGGACGGACAGCCCGTTACAGTAATCGGAATCCGTAAAGGGCATACTACAAAAGAAAACATCAGATGTAACTTCGGAATGCCATCACCGGAAGGGTACAAAAAGGCTCTTCGACTGATGAAACAGGCAGAGAAATTCGGACGTGCAGTCATTGCATTTGTAGACACTCCGGGGGCATTCTGTGGACTGGAAGCAGAAGAACGGGGACAGGGCGAAGCCATTGCAAGGAATCTTCTGGAAATGTCCGATTTGAAGGTGCCGGTTCTTTCGGTTGTAA
>OHFB01000789.1_pt1 | contig 14696 bp, 8 predicted proteins | sample 1567461 | NCBI WGS metagenome assembly OHFB01 (sample SAMEA3879566, study PRJEB24766) | human gut metagenome | biome: human-associated habitat; feature: feces | place: USA | collected 1985/1987
CGTACGTCGTATGAAGATACGTATCATTGTCCGGCCCCTGTACGACCGGGTAACTGATGTCGAGAGCTTCAATATAAAGCCATCCCTTCACATCCGGGTTAATCGCTTTTAAGGATTCAAAATCGACGGCAAGCGGCGGTTCTGTCGGATACGACAGTGGTTCCGGCTCCGGTTCGGAAGGCTCCGCCGGTTCGGATTCCGCCTGCGGCTCCTCTGTTTTCGTCGGTGCCGGTGTCTCCGGTGTTTTTGTAATTTCCGTCGTATACTGCTGCAGATCCCGGTATTCATCCGTGCCGGTCTTGTAATCCAGGTAAATGCCGATCAGCTTGTACCCGGAAAAGCAGAAAACAGCAAGTGCCGCTAAAAATACCAGAGTCCAAAGCGGATTGCCGCGTTTTTTCTGTTTCTTTTTCTGTTTTCCCATGCGTCTCCTTTATCACTTTTTTACTGTCTGCGCTGTTTTCTGGAAGCGCTCTGAATTTGTCTCAATTATAAGCGTGCCCCTTTCTTTTGTCAACTTATGCCCCCGGAAAAGGATTGCACCCGCCCCCATCTTATGATAGACTAAAAGTCGACTGACAAGTCACTTGTGAATACAGTAACACACCACATACATGAGGAGGAATTCCATATGCGAACAATCAAAAAAGTCGCCTCGCACATCTTCATTGATGGCTTCGGCGGCATGACGCAGGGTCTTTTTGCAACCCTGATTATCGGTACGATGATTCAGCAGATCGGTCTTCTGATCGGCGGTTCGACCGGAAATGTGATCTATCTGCTTGGAAAAGCTGCCGCAGCCCTGACAAGTGCCGGTATCGGTGTCGGCGTGGCAGTGAAATATGGGGAAAGCCCGCTTGTCACGGTTTCTGCAGCCGTCGCCGCTATGGTCGGCGGTTATGCCGGCAAGATCACCGGCGGCACATTCTTTGTGGACGGAAATGCCGTTCTGGCAGGACCTGGCGAACCGCTCGGCGCTTTCATCGCAGCTTTCGCAGGCATCACCTGCGGCCATCTGGTTTCCGGCAAGACCAAGGTTGATATCATCGTGACACCGGTCATCACCATCGGAGCCGGTTCCGTTGTCGGACTGCTCGTCGGACCGCCGATCTCCCATATGATGACAGGCCTTGGAAGCATCATCAACTGGGCAACGGAACAGCGGCCGTTCATCATGGGCATCGTTGTTTCGGTCGTCATGGGTATGGTTCTGACACTGCCGATCAGCTCCGCTGCACTCGGCATCATTCTGAATCTTTCCGGTCTTGCCGCCGGTGCCGCAACGATCGGCTGCTGCTGCAACATGGTCGGATTCGCGGTTGCAAGTTATCGGGAAAACAAATTCGGCGGCCTTGTCGCACAGGGTCTTGGAACCTCGATGCTTCAGGTGCCGAACATCATGCGTCATCCACTGATCTGGCTGCCCGTCATCTTCTCGAGTGCGATTTTAGGACCCGTCTCCACAATCCTCGCCAATATGCAGAATAATGCAACGGGAAGCGGCATGGGCTCTGCAGGTCTTGTCGGACAGATCACAACCTACCAGACCATGATCGCTTATGATGATCCGAAGCTCGTCATCATCAAAATCATTCTGCTCCACTTCGTGCTTCCGGCTGTGATCACCTTGTTCTTCTCAGAGGTATTCCGCAAGGCAAACCTGATCAAATCCGGCGATATGGCTTTGAATCTGTAATCTGTATTTTTAAAAGGGAATGGAACTGCGCATCCGGCAGCTCCATTCCCTTTTTTATCCACATTTCTCTTCTGATTTTTTCTGTTTTTACACCGTTTCTTCTGCGTTTTCCGCATTTTCCACTGCCGCGGCCGATTCAACTTCAGCTGCCGCTTCTTCTGTCTCCGTTTCTTCCCCCGGCCGCACACGGTGTGCCTCTACCATTGGCTCAATGGTCTGTGCCATCAGCAGATGGATCATGTCAAGGCTCCGCTCGCGGAACCGCGACGGCAGAAGCGGTGCAATCGCCACATCCGTCACGAGGGATTCAAGGCCCTCGATAATCAGATCCTTGCCCGGCGTCTCATTCCACTCCAGTCTGATCCGCTCGAAATCACGCTGGAAAATGATTTTGACCCTCCGTCTTGCGGCCTCTTCCAGAAATGCAAACTCAAGCTTCAGCACCAGTTCGCCGTCTTCATTCTCCGCAAACTGTCCCGTCGTTCCGAGCAGATACGATTCCTCGTTTTCCACCCATTCTACAACTTTGGACCCCGTAAGACCGATCTCAATGCGCTGTGTTTTTTCTCCCTCGGTCAGCTTGACAAAGAAACGGCCTTTTTCATAGAAGAAACCGATGCGGCAGATGCCGTCGGAAAAGTTGTTGTGGAAGACCTGCAGCGTCAGCGGAAACATGCCGACATGCGTGTCCTCCATTTTATATTCTTTTCCGTGCAGAAGCTGCGCCATGTCGATCTGACGCGGTGTTCCGCTGTTCCGCGGCCCCGGTGTTCTCCGCTTCCAGCCGCCGCGCAGGATTCTTCCCGGTGTCTCTTTCGCGCCCTCCAGATCACGGCAGGTCTGCACCAGCTTCTGATATGCCATCGGGCTTTCCGCCTCGCCGGATTTCAGCTCTGCACCAAATTCCGCACCGAAATACTTCCGCACAATGTCAAGCATCTCACACGTCTGGAACAGCTCATTGCTGCCAGCATTCGTCACAATCACCACGCCGGTATCCGGATAACCGAGCACGTTCTGCCCCAGCATGCCATTGAACGCAAAGCTGCCCGGCCGCTCCTCCATCCAGACCTGGTAACCATAGCCATATTTTCCCATCTTTTCCGGCGGTGTCGCATGAACGGAGGTGGACGCTGCGACCCATTCCGCCGGGACGATCTGTTTTCCTTCGAATTTTCCGCCGTTCACGTACATCACCCCGAGCTTGGCCGCGTCCTCCGGGCACAGGAAGAGGCCCCAGCCGCCTTTCGTAATCCCTGCCGGGCAGCTCTCCCAGAAAACTTTCCGGATGCCGAGAGGCTCAAACAGACGCGGCCGCAGGTAATCTACCATTTTCATGCCGGTGCGCTCCTGTATGATTGCAGACAGCAGATACGTGTTCATACTGTTGTACTCAAACGCTTCGCCCGGCGTTCCCTTGACCGGCGCATTTAAGAAGCTGTCCACCCAGTCGTTGCCGGAAACAACGCCCATCTCGTTAAACTGTACGCCGCTCTTCATCGTCAGAAGATGCTCCACGGTCAGATTCGGGCGCAGGATCTTCTGCAGCAGACCGTTTCGTTTTTCAAAAATATCATAGACGTTCTCGTCCAGGGAAAGTTTTCCTTCACTGATCAGAAAACCGACCGCCATGCCGGTGATGCTCTTGCACATCGAATACGTCGCGTGCCAGATGCCGCTGCGGTATGGGGCGAAATTGCATTCGCAGATGACATGTCCGTTCCGCAGGACCAGCAGATGATGCATGTCCGTATGGCGCGCAGCGGCGAGCTCACGAAGCATCTGCGTCAGCTTTTCCGATGAGATGCTCTCGCTCTCCGGCACCACGCGCGGAAAATACGTTTCCGGAGATGCAAAATCCCCGAACGCTTCCTTCTGCGGCGCAAAGTCCGTCTTTCCCATATGTCCTGTCGTCCCACTCATAAATCCCCAGATCATTTCCATTGCGGTTAACTGTTCTTTCGCTGCCATGTACGATGCCTCCTGTCTCATGCGGTTGGATTTCCCTGTTTTTCCAGTTTTCCTCATTATATCCAGATTCCTTGAAAATCGCAATGCTTCTTCTGATAAAAAAGAACCGACATAGAAATCTGTATTTCAATTTCTGCCGGTTCTTTTCCGTGTGTGATTTTTTTATTTTACTTTAGCTTACTCATTCCAGAGTTTCATACGCTCCTGATAATTCTGCGTGATAACTTTTTCTACATCTTCCAGTCCTGCGTCATTCATTTCGGAAATCATCTTGTCGTACTCTTCCATTGCCGCATCGTGGCTGTCTGCATTCACAATCTTCGGATATTCCTGATCGTAGATATCCTGGATTTTCTGCCATTTCAAGCCATCCGGAGTGCTTCCTGCCGGGGTAAGGCCTGCAAATTCTGCGGTATCCCATCTGTCGTTCTCACCAAAGTGATTCATAGCCACCTGCCGGGTCTCTTTTACTTTATACTGTGATACATCGTATGGAGTTCCGTCTGTACCATTTCCGTTCTTTACAAACCAGGTCCATTTGCGGACGCCGGTATCCAGTTTTGTTTTGTCAAAATCCGTCTGGAATCCTTCAATCAGATCATCGTTCGGAACGTGTTTTCCATCTTCCATATTCCAGTTGGTTCCCTCAATACCCCACATCAGAAGATACTGTCCTTCTTCGCTTGCAAGGTAGTTGATCATCTTCATGGCTGCTTCCGGATTTTTACAATTCTTGGTGATCGCGATTGCATCCCAGCCAAGTGTACTTCTTCCGGAGTAAGTAGTTTCATCTGCACTGATTCCGTTTCCAAGGATTTTATAGGAATAGAATTTTGCATCTTCTCCTACAGAAGAAGCAAGTGCTGTATTTGCTGCATCGGTATCCCAGTAGGAAGCAAAGGTACTGAATACGTTACCTGCAGACAGTTTCTGCGTCCACTGATTTTTCTTGTTGACAACCCACTCTTTGTCCAGAAGGCCTTCGGTATACAGTTCATTGGCAAAGGACATCATCTCTTTGAAGTTTGGTGCTTTGGCAACATGTTCCAGATTGTCCCCATCCTGATAATATGTTTTCAGACCATACATTCCTTTTAATGTTCCATCGTAGTTTTTGGATTCTGCATCAAAGGTAATGGCAATACTCTCTTTTCCGTCAATGGTCGGATGAAGTTCTTTGAATTTCTTACAAATGTCAATATACTCTTCCTGTGTAAATGGCTCATCGCTGTCTGCGCGGTCTTTTCCAACGATTTCGCACAGATAATCATAGCGCATCAGAACACCGGCTACCGGATCCGGATCTTCTCCGTACCAGTTATTCAGATAGTAATTTTTTCCATCGGTATAACGACTCTTGTTTAAGGTTTCCCCGTACATCTCTTTTACATCCGGGCCGTACTCATCGATCAGATCATTCAACGGAAGCAGTGCGCCTGCCTCAATGTAACGGTTTACAATATCATTTCCACGATCCATCAGGACGATATCCGGGTAATTCTGACCGGTCAGCATCAGGTTCAATTTTTCCAGCGGATCTCCGGTTGGATTTTCTACCTGAATTTTGACACCTGTTTTTTCCTCAATTGCTTTTGCAACTGGATCATCAAAGGTATTGCTTCCGGAGTTTTTGTCAAAGATAGAAATCGTAACTCCGTCTGTTGATACCTCGCCCGATGCAGATGATGCACTGCCGGATGCAGTACTTGATGATGTACTGCCATTTGATCCGCATCCTGCAAGCATTCCCGCTGCCATCAGGACACTCATCGCCATTGCGATACACAACGCCAAAGTAAGAAACATTTTCATATCCAACCGCCAGACTCACTTCCCGTACTTTATTTTTCTTATTCTTTAACAGTTCCGCCGCCCTCTGCAGACGCATTTCCGTATTGTATTCCAAAATCGTTTTTCCTGTTGCCTCTTTAAACAGGCTCCTCAGATAATTCGGAGACAAACCGACCTCCGCGGCCAGCTTCTCGATATCTGCGCTTTCCGAGCAGTGCTCCTGAAGATATGTTTTTACCTGATAAACGGCATAGTAATTTGGATTTTGATTCTGTTCTTCAAAAAATGCCAACATCCGTTCCAGATACTGCTTCATCTTTTCCCGCATCTGATAACTGTTGTTTGCTTCAAAAATTTCATTTTCTCTCAAAATTTTTTCTGCTTCCATCCAGTTTTCCAGCAGTTCATCGCTCAAAACAAGACGGTTCCATAGATACATATAGAGATTGTAAACTTCTCCCGCAAATGTTTTCGGCGCAAGCCCCTTTAGCTGTTGAAAATAATCTTTCATGGTCTGCAGCGTTTCCTGCTTTTTCCCGTTGCTGACCAGACGACAGATTTCTTCTCTCCGCTCCTTCTGTTCCCGGAAATGATATGCTTTTTCCTCTTCCGTTTCTTTTTCATCTGCACAGAAAAGTTCCGGTGGATCCATATGAAATGCCAGAACACAACAGTTCCGAAGTTTTTCCGCCTTTTCGTACAGGCAGTCAGCTGTCCATGCTCCACTGCACCATCCAACGGCTCTCGGTGTGTCTTCTTTCAAATCATTCCAGATCTGAAATGCCGTATCTTTCACCGACAGATACCCCGCCAGCAGCAGAATGCTGATCCGTTCCGTTTTGCTGATGTAACGGATGCCCTTGTATTTTTCCTGAATTTGGCTACAGATGTTTTCTTCCGTTTTTCCATAAACCGCTATGATTCCAAACCTGCACTCTTCCAGTTCTTCTCCAAATACACCACGGAAATTTTTCCGTAAAAGCTCTGTTTCCTGTTTTTCCCGCAAAGCCATTTCCAGCAACTGCTTCGCCGCCGTTTTCCGCGACCAGTCTGCTATCTCTCTTTTCTCCAGTTCACTTCTCACTTTTTTCAGACATGCTTCTACTTCTTCAATCGTAAATGGCTTTAAAAGGTAATCCACGGCATTCACCTGAAAAGCGGAATGGATATAGGAAAAATCATCATATCCTGTCAGAAAAACAATTTTGCATGGATATCCCCGGCGTACGATCGTCTCTGCCAGTTCAATTCCACTCATTCCTGGCATCTGAATATCCGTAATCACAATATCTGCCATATTTTCTTCCAGGCACTCCAGTGCCCTTCTGCCATTGCGCGCGGTAAATACCCTGGAAATCCCGTTCTTTTTCCAGTCAATATAATCCCGCAATGTCTCCAGTTCAATTTCTTCATCTTCTACAAGAAGAACGCGATACATTTTTTCCCTCCTGTTTCCAGTTGCTCCTGCAGTTTTCTTCTTCTTCTTCTTCTGCTGCTTTTCATTTCTGTCTTTTTACTGCAGAAGTTCAATCATATACGCCTCATACGGCTGTAACTTCCACACTTCTTTTGTGAGGCTTTCTGTATCATTATGAATCAGAACCGTTCCTTTTGTCAAATCATATCGGGCTTTCATCTCTGCCGCGGTATCCCGGAAATTGCAGAGCACAATCAGCTTTTTCTCTCCCAGATTTCTCTCATAAGCAAAAATATCCGGATTTTCTTCCTCAATCAGACGGAAATCCCCATAAACAAGAGTGTCATTTTTCCTACGCAGCGCAATTAGTTTTTGATAGAAATAGAAGAGGGAATCCGGATTTTTTCTGCTGTTTTCCACATTGATCTCCTCGTAATTCTGATTTTCCGCCATCCACGGTGTTCCCGCTGTAAATCCGGCGTGTTTTTCCGCATTCCACTGCATTGGCGTCCGCGCATGGTCCCGGCTGTTCCGTGCAAGATAGGTACGAATTTTTTCTTCCTCCCAGCCTTCTTTTTTACGGTCTTCGGCAAAATTTACAGACTCGATATCCTGATAGTCCTCGATCCGAAGCCCTGACACATTTGTCATACCGATTTCTTCCCCCTGGTAAATATAAGGAGTTCCTTTCATCCCATGGAGAAGGACAGCCAACATTTTTGCTGATTTTTCCCGATACGGTTCCCTGTCATTTCCAAAGCGCGATACGACACGCGGAAAATCATGGTTTCCCCAGAACAGGCTGTTCCATCCTTTTTCTTCCAGTCCCGTCTGCCATTTTTCAAAGAGCTGCTTCAGTTGCGGCAGCGTATACGGTTTCGGATCCCAGTTTCCACTTCGGATGCCGTCGATTCCCATCAGTTCAAACTGAAAAATCATACTGAGCTCCTGGCTTTCCGGATCAGAATACTGCTGTGCCATTTCTACCGTAGCACCTCCGGTTTCCCCCACTGTCAGGATCTGTTCTGATTTTCCATACGTATTCTGATTCATTTCCATTAAGTATGTATGAATCTGCTCTGAATGAGTATCATTTCCTCCATGTCCATCTTTTACAATATTGTCAATTGCATCCAGCCGGAAACCACGGATCCCTTTATCCATCCAGAACTGGATCATCCGGTACAGCTCTTTCCGAAGCGACGGATTTTTCCAGTTCAGATCCGGCTGCATTACACTGAAACTGTGATAATAATATTCCTGAACTTCCGGCACCCATTCCCAGGTGCTTCCTCCAAAGAATGCTCCGCCGCCTTCTGGCGGCTGCTCCTTCGTTCCTTCCTTCCAGATGTAAAAATCATGGTATTTACTGTTTCGATCCTTTCTGGCTTCCAGGAACCATGGGTGCAGATGGGAACTATGATTTAAAACAAGATCCATCATGACCACAATTTCCCGCTTTTCACAGGCTGCGATCAGTTCTTCCAGCTCTTCCATTGTGCCCGCTTCTTCCATTACTTTATAATAGTCACTGACATCATATCCATTGTCGCAATTAGGAGAATCGTTAAAAGGCGAAAGCCAGATGGCTCCAACACCAAGCTCCTGCAGATAGTCCAGCTTCTGCAGAATCCCTCCAAAATCGCCGATGCCGTCTCCGTTGCTGTCACAGAAGCTTCTGGTGTAAATCTGATATACGGTTAAGCTATGCCACCACTCTCTTTTCATTTTCTGTCCTCTCTTTCTTTTTTCCCATAAGAGCAGTATAATGATATTATCTTATATTTTCTAACCTGATTTTCGTATTTAATGAAAGGATTTTGACTTTTATGAAAAAAGAACATTCAAAAGAGCTCTTTTCTCCTGAATCTTGTTCCCCTGTTCTTTCTGGCGGAATCCGGGATTTTACCGTGCATGGAACCGAACCTGTTCCGCTCCATATCTATCATCAGGATTATGCGCATGGCGGGCTCTCTGTTCCTTTTCACTGGCATAAAGAATTAGAATGGATCTGGGTTGAAAAAGGTACTCTCACTCTGACACTGAAAACTGAAACCCGGACAATTTCCGAAGGTACTTTTCTTTTCATCAACAGTCACGAACTGCATCAGCTCTGCAGCATTGGAACTACCCCTTCGGTTCACCATGCCCTTGTATTTCTTCCAGAAATTCTCTCATGTGCCTATCTGGATTCCTGTGAAGCAGACTGGATTCGTCCGCTGCTCTCTCATCAACTGCTTCTTCCTGCTTTTCCATTGGAAGAGCTTTCTGCTGCTGAATCCTCCTCTCAGACACAGAAAACATTTGTACTGACATTATCTGAGCTTTTCCAGGAAATCCTGTATGCATACGATACCATCGGCTGGTTTCTTCTGATCAAAAGTGACATGTATCGGATTCTTGCACTTCTGGCGCAATACCAGCTTTTTCTTCATCCGGAACCCCTCTGCACTCGTAAAAAAGAAAGATCTGATCAGTGTAAAAAACTCTTACGTTATATTCAGGATAACTATGATTCTAAAATCCGTCTTTCAGATCTTGCTGCTATACTCAATATGAATCCACAATATTTTTGTCGTTTCTTCAAAACGCACTTTCACACAACGCCTATTTCCTATATCAACCAGTACCGCGTAACCCAAGCCGCAGATCTTCTTACCGGTAGCTCGCTTTCTATCTTGGAAATTGCTCTGCATACCGGATTTGAAAGCCCCAGCTATTTTGCCAGCATTTTCCGCCGGACTTTTGGCATGTCACCGGAAGAATATCGAAAAGCCATGCCCTGACCCGGCAAATTTTTTCCTTCTGAATGCACGGCAACACAAATCTCAAAAATTTTTGATTTTTTTTCAAAAAACACTTGCCAAACTCGTTTTCTTATGATAATATACTACTTGTCGCTGAGCAAAAATCACGGCAGACAAAACAAAAACTTCGGCTCCGTGGTCAAGCGGTTAAGACATCGCCCTTTCACGGCGGTAACACGGGTTCGATTCCCGTCGGAGTCATATGGCGTCGTAGCCAAGTGGTAAGGCAATGGTCTGCAACACCAGTATCCACCGGTTCAAATCCGGTCGACGCCTCTTCTTTCCCGGAAACAGATAGTTTCTGGGATTTTTCTTTTTCAAAATTATTTCAAAAAAGCTGCCGGTTCTGTTTGCTTCGGCAGCTTTTTTGAAAATATCATTCTTTTTTAATTTTCTTTTTCTTTCACATAGTCTTCGTACACATACGCCGTTTTTCCCTCATACGAAATCTTGTACCATCCGTTCTCTTTTCCGAGCATTTCCACTTCTTCCCCTGTCGTCAGAGCTCCGAGGACCTGGCTTGTGCTGACGTTGGGTTCTGTACGTACATTGACCGGTGAGATACAGGTGACGGTTTTCTTACCCTTCTGCTTTTTCACGCCATCCGAATTATTTTCTGCTTCCAGCGCTCTTTTCTGCTCCTGGCAGGCCGTCTGAAATGTTTCTGTCAGCAGCTCATTGTCCGGGAACTGCAGAGACTCTAGTATTTCCGGCACGATTTGCTGTGTATCGTTGCTGCCGCTTCCTTTTTTCCATATGATCTGATACCCTTCATTCTCCGTTTTCACCCCGCAGAAAAATGCAATCGGAATCTGCAGGGAATTTTTTACCTGGAAACGATAAAAGGAACTCTCGTTATCTTTTCCTTCGTTAGCTGTTTTCACCATAAAATCGCTGATGCTGTTTTCCCCTGTTATTTCATTCGGGTAGAGCAAATTTTCAGCGCTCTCTTCGTCCTCCGGAAAATCCATAAGCGCTACTTTTGCCATTCCTTCCCGATACGATATCTCAAGACTTTCCCCATCTTCCGATATGAAACTACATTGGATTTTCTCATCTCTCATTACATTCCAGCCTTCTGGAAGTGTGATTATAATATTCTGGTATGTAGAAAGAAACTCTTTTTCACCATCTTCTGACTCATCCTGGACATTGGATGCTCTTTCGGAGACAGCCGATGAATTCTCCTTTTCCACCTGCTGGTTGCCACATCCCATTACCACAATAGTTGTCATCAGAAGAACAGCTAAACAGTTTTTTCTGTTTCTCATGTACAATTTCCTTTCTTGACAGTTCCGTCTTTATTTTCTGTCAGAAAATTTCTTTTGCTTATTGTATCACAACTATTTTTGCACTGTAAAGAGTACGTTTCTTCCCTCCTGCTTTGATTTTCTTTATGCAAAAAAATCTCCAACCAGATTGAGGTTCCCTCCCCCTCAAATCCAGTTGAAGATTTTTCTTATCTTTTTTATTTTACTTCTGTAAATTCGACCCGGATACTCTCATACTCTTCCAGCACCTGATGCAGGGTCAGCCCCGCACGGTTCCAGGTACGGCCAAGGCGGACTTCCTGGTCCAGGCTGCAGCGGTACAGCTTATCCTCTGCCAGTCCGCACACTTTCGTGTGAACCGGAAGCATATTTCCTTCTGCGTCGGTTTTTACGATCGTGAGCAGTGCACGGCTCTGATCTTTTGCCACAAACTCCCATGCCATGAAATCCTGTTTTTTCAGTCCGGTCAGACGGTAATACAGGCCTTCGTGTGTGAGCTCGTAATATTCATGCATCGCAGCAACCTGCTCTTTTACCATCTCTTTTTCTTCCTCTGAAATCTTATTCAGATCCATCTCATATCCAAAGCTTCCTGCCAGTGCCACATCGCCTCTTGTCCGGAACGGTGTCACACGGCCGGTCTGATGGTTCGGGCATACAGAAACGTGGGAACCAACGGTACTGATCGGGTAGAAGAACGAGCTTCCGTACTGGATAGAAAGACGGTTGATCGCATCGGTATTATCACTGCACCAGATCTGCGGGGAGTAATACATCATACCGGCATCATATCGTCCGCCGCCTCCGCTGCAGCCCTCAAGCAGCAGATCCGGGCATGCGGCAAGGAAACGCTCGAGCAGATCATAAACGCCGAGTACGTAGCGGTGATACAGCTCCCCGTTTCTGTTCTGAGCTGCCACATGGCTGTAAACATCGCAGACGCTGCGGTTCATATCCCATTTGACATAATCGATCTTTGCATCATGAACAATGGTTGTCAGACGCTCCAGCAGATACTCACGCACATCCTCACGCGTCATATCAAGTACAAGCTGATTTCTGCTGTGATTCGGCACACGGCCAGGAATTGCAAATGCCCAATCCGGATGTGCACGGTAAAGATCACTGTCCTCGGAAATCATCTCCGGCTCAAACCAGAGACCGAATTTCATGCCCATCTTGTGAATTTTTTCTGCAAGCTGCGCCATGGAGCCGTTCATCTTTTTCTCGTTGACGAACCAGTCACCGAGACCACTGTTATCATCCTCTCGTTTTCCAAACCAGCCATCGTCAAGCACCAGCATCTCAATGCCAAGCTTTTGCGCCTGCTCTGCAATTTTCAGAATTTTTTCTTCGTTGAAATCAAAATAGGTTGCTTCCCAGTTGTTGATCAGAATCGGTCGTTTGGCATGCTTGTATGCGCCGCGGCAGATATGCTCGCGGATGATCTCATGATACTGCTGTGACAGTTTGGTAAGGCCGGTTCCGGAATAGCTTAAGATTGCCTGCGGGGTATCGAACGCCTCTCCTTTTTCCAGATGGAAGCAGAAATTGGTCGGATGAATACCCATCTGAAAACGGGTCTGATTTTTCTGATCCTTCTGTGCTGCCGCAACAAAGTTTCCGCTGTAAACGAGGCATGCGCCGATGCAGGAACCGTGTGTCTCACCCGCACCCTCCTCGCAGAGGATCACAGCCGGATTGTAATGATGGCTCGATGTACCGCGGGTGCTGCCGATCTCGACTTTTGCATGCTGCACCGGAATCCGCTCTGCCGTGCGCTCCATCGCATGACGACCCGAGAAATAAATCATCTCATAATTTTCATACATCAGATCCATGCTGAATGACAGCATTTTTTCCAGCTCAATCGCCGTTTCTCCGTGATTTTCGAGTCTTGCCGCTCTCGTAATTACATTTTCATTTTCAAATACACTGTAAAACAGCTTCAGCACAATATCGGAAGCCTTCTCCGTCATTGTAATAACAAGAGTCTCGCCTTTTTCTTTCTCTGTATCGTACAGCGCCGGCATTCCGGGAATAGCATAGGAATGATCCAGAATTTCGAACGAATCGAAACGAAAATCTGCTGCAAAGCTGCCGTCCGCGTGGCGGATCTCAATCATATCATCACGGAAATCACCGACACCACTTCCCGGAATTTCCTGCGGAAGTGTATCAAGAGAATATTTCCGGTTAGGGCCTGCTTCCTCCGGATTTCCTGCAAATCCCATATCCGTACAGAAAATCAGACCGGAAAGATTTTCCTCACCGATTTTTTCTCCATAGTAGAGATGCAGAAGCACATTTTTGTCATCTGCGAACATCTGGTAACTGCTGTCTTTTGTCTGGAGGGTAAATAACCGTCCATTTTCACTTACTTTGATTGCCATGATTTCCTCCTCCTGCGGCATCTTGCAGTATCCTGCAAAACACGATATAATTTTACTGACATTTCGGAATCTCATCCTTTTGTGACATTCCGGCTTTTCTGATGATTCATTTTGTGAGGTATACTTATGGAAACTTCCTGGACACTTCCCGTCCAAAAGCATAAATTTTCGGATCTTTATCTCTGTTTCTGCGGTTACGAAGCCTGCCAGCCACTGCACAGCTACGGCCCTGCTGTCCGCCCCAATTATGTGATCCACTATATTATTTCCGGGAAAGGCACTTTTACCATCGGAAACCGCACTTACCGTTTAACCGCCGGACAGGGCTTTTTCCTGATGCCAAATGTCCGCACCTACTATGAAGCCGATGCGGATGATCCCTGGACATATCTCTGGATCGGTTTTGACGGCGAAAAAGCTGCCTCTTATGTACAGGAACTCGGTCTTTCCGAGGAGCACCCTGTCTACCAGTGCAACTTTTCCGGTGAACTGCAGTCCCTCTTGTTTCAGATGCAGAAGCACAATACCTATGACACCTCGGACCAGTATCTTCTGGAAGGCTGTCTGTACCAGTTTTTCTCAATTCTTTCCCGCGAAATCACGCTTGCCGATCCTTCTGCACGGGAGAGCGGCAATCTTTACGTGGAAAAAGCTGTTGAGTTTATCCGAAATAATTATTCCAATGAAATCCTTGTCTCGGATATTGCCAGATATGTCTGCATCAACCGGAGTTACCTTTATACCCTGTTTCAGAAATATCTCCATACCTCACCGCAGGACTATCTTTCTTCCTGCCGGATCACGCGTGCGCTCGAGCTTTTATCGTATACGGATCTCTCCATCGAAACGGTCGCTTTTTCCTGTGGTTACCGGAATGCCGAAGTTTTTACCAAAGCCTTCCGCCAGAAGCAGGGCATGACGCCAAGTGCCTATCGGAAAAAGTTCCGCCTTGACACGACTCCTGACTCTGCACATATTCCGTGATCTGTCTGATTTTATTATAACGAAATCTTTCTTCCATGAACAGGAAGAAATGTTATGGAAAACCGTTAAAATGTTAGATGGCGTTTCTTAATGGCTACAGACAGCAAAAAAGCGATACAGCTATGATTTCTCATTTCTGTATCGCTTCTTCATCTTAGCTCCCCGAGTTGGGCTCGAACCAACAACCCTTCGGTTAACAGCCGAATGCTCTACCATTGAGCTATCGAGGATTATTTAATTGAAGATATTTGATATACCTTCAAAACCGCATACACTACACATCTATCATTCCATTTCTGTGAACACAACCATTCAGGTCAAGCCCTCGACCGATTAGTAACAGTCAGCTCCATGCCTTACGGCACT
>OHFB01000823.1_pt1 | contig 14186 bp, 9 predicted proteins | sample 1567461 | NCBI WGS metagenome assembly OHFB01 (sample SAMEA3879566, study PRJEB24766) | human gut metagenome | biome: human-associated habitat; feature: feces | place: USA | collected 1985/1987
CCAGCTGAGCTACCAACGCATACGTTCCGGTCGGAACATGATGTATTTTATCACTGAGGAGGGGTTTTGTCAACGGTTTTTTGAAATTTTCTTTGGATTTTTCAGAATTTTATTTTCGTCTTTGAAAAAAGTACGCCGTTTCGTTTTTACGTTTCTTCCGCCAGCTGCTCGGCAATGCGGATGCCGGTGGGCGTTGCGGCGAGGCCGCCCTGGCCGGTCTCGCGGAGGTCGGGGGAGAGCAGGCTTCCGACGCGGCCCATGGCGTCAATGACCTCGTCACAGGGGATGGCGTAGTCCACCCCGGCCAGCGCCATATTGGCGCAGGAGACTGCATTCACTGCGCCAACGACATTCCGCTTGATGCAGGGGACTTCCACCAGACCCGCCACCGGGTCGCAGACCAGGCCCAGCAGGTTGCCCAGCGCCATGGCGGCCGCTGCGGAACACTGTTCCGGTGTGCCGCCCTTGAGGTGGCAGAGCGCCGCCGCAGCCATGGCGCTGGCGGCTCCGACCTCGGCCTGGCAGCCGCCTTCGGCACCGGCCAGCGTCGCGCGGGCCGCGATGACCTGACCGAAGCCTGCGGCCACGTAGAGCGCTTCGCAGATGGCGGTCTCATCGGCTTCGCCCGCGCGGGCCAGCGGGAGCAGCACCGCCGGGAGAACGCCGCAGCTGCCTGCGGTGGGCGCGGCCACGATCCGCTTCATGCAGGCATTGCACTCGGCGGTCTTGAGCGCTTCGGCCGTCACCTCGGCCAGGTAATCGCCGCCGTAGCTCCGGCCTGCCCGATGCGCCTGTTCCACTTTGGCGGCGTCGCCGCCAGAAAGGCCGCTGCGGCTGCGCTGGGCAGGGTCGTAATCCCGGCTGGTGGCCTCCATGACGTGCCACAGATGCCGCATCCCATGGCGGCTCTGCTCCTCGGTCAGGCGGCTCTCCGCCAGGTCGCTGCGCAGGACCGCCTCGGCCAGCGAGATGTTCTGGGTGCGGGCTGCTGCCAACATTTCTTCACAGGATAAAAAAGCCATTGCTCAGTCCTCCGCATTTTCTTCGGGTTCGTCTACGTTCAGGCAGGTCACTTTCAGGATGCCGGGCATCAGCGCAAGCTGCTGCTCCAGCGGATGGGGGATGTGAGAATCGCATTCCAGCACCATGACGGCGTAACTGCCCGTCCCGGCGCGGAACACCTGCATCGACGCGATATTGATCCGCCGCAGTGCCAGCGAGGTCGTGACCTCTGCGATGCAGCCGGGGGTGTCTTCGTTGTGGATGATGAGGGTGTTGCTGTCGCCGCCGAAATCGGCGGGCACACCGTCGATCTCGGTGACGCGGATGCGTCCGCCGCCCACCGAGGCCGCTTTCATCGAAAGGACCCGGCCGGTCCGGCTCGTCAGCCGCAGCACGGCGGTGTTCGGGTGGGCCGAGCGCAGCTCGACCGGGTGGATGCTGAACTTCATGCCCTGCTCTCTGGCCAGCTCAAAGCTGTCCGGCAGGCGGGGATCGTCCGGGCGGAGGCCCAGCAGACCTGCCACCAGCGCACGATCGGTGCCGTGGCCTCGGCCCGTCGTGGCAAAGCTGCCATACAGACCGATGTCGGCATCCACCGGGATATCGCCCAGCAGCTTTTGTGCCGTGTATCCAATTTTGGCTGCACCCGCCGTGTGGCTGGAAGAGGGCCCGATCATGACCGGCCCCAGAACGTCAAACAAGCGCATACGATGCACATCCTTTCGTATTCCCTGCAAAAAAGACCCTCATTCCGGCCCGTTCCGGCCGGCAAAAGTGTTCTCTTCGCACTTTTTCTCTGTTTTATTATACCGCTTTTGCCCCACTTGTGCTATAATAACTTTACTAATGTTTGAATTCGCTCCTTTTGGGGCAACACGGAGGTTCGATTTCTATGAAACTGGTAAGCGTGGAAACTCCCGAAAAGAGTGTCTGCAAAATGACTTTCAGCGCGACCGCTGAGGAGCTGGAGACCGCATCCAATGCGGTGTATGAGCGCACCCGCGCTTCCTACACCATCAAGGGCTTTGCCAAGGGCGAGGCCGACCGTGCGCAGATCGAAGCTGACCGCGGCGAGCACACCTTCTGGTATGACGCCATCAACGATCTGATGGACCGGGACGTTCCCGCCCTGTACGATGCTGCGATGCAGGAGCACGGCTTCCACGCCGTGGATGAGCCCAGCTACGATTTGGTCAGCGTCAAGAAGGACGAGGGCTTTGTGGCCACCGCCACCATCGCCCTGCAGCCGGAACTCAAGCTGGCCCAGATCACCGGCTTCCAGTCCGAGTGCGTCACCCCGGCTGTCACCGACAAGGAGATCGACGCCATGCTGGAGCGCCGTCGTGCCGCGGCAGCGGAGCTGGTGCCCCACAAAGGCCCGGCCGTCAAGGGCAACATCGTGCACATCGACTACGAGGGTCTGCTGGACGGCAAGGCCTTTGCAGGCGGCACTGCCCAGAACCAGACTTTGCAGCTGGGCAGCGGCCGGATGATCCCCGGCTTTGAGGACGGCATCCTGGGCCACAAGGGCGGCGAGGAGTTTGAGATCAACGTCACCTTCCCGGCACGCTATCACGCCAAGGATCTGGCAGGCAAGTCGGTCGTCTTCAAGATCAAGCTGCTCGACGTCTGCGTCCGCCAGCTGCCCGCCCTGAACAGCGATTTCGCCAAGAAGATCGGCAAGGTGGACACCATGGAAGCCTTCCGGGAACAGGTCCGCAAGCAGCTGTACGACGGCAAACACGCCAGTGCCCTGAACCGTGCCAAGGACCAGATCCTGACCCAGCTGGCTGACGCCGCTGAGGGTGAGCTGCCCAGTGTTCTGGTAGAGAGCACCTACCAGCACGAGATGGAGAACATCCAGCAGCAGCTCCAGATGCAGCGGATGAGCCTGGACCGCTACCTGAGCCAGATCCACCAGACCCGCGAGACCTTCACGGCCAACGTGCACGCTGCCGCCGAGAAGAACACCCGCGCCCGGATGGCCCTGCTGCAGGTCGCCCAGAACGAGAACCTCGTCCCCACCGATGAGGAGATCAACAAGAACCTGCAGGAGCGTGCAGACCGCACCAAGAAGACCCTCGAAGAGGTCAAGGCCGGTATGAACATCCCGATGATACAGCGCAATGAGGCCATCCGCCGCGCTGCCGACTGGGTCATTGAGCACTCCACCATTGAGGAAAAAGACGCCTGATTTTTTCAAAATCGCATATTCTTCATGCAAAAAAGACCCCCTTCCGAGTTGCCGCTCCGAAGGGGGTCTTGTGCGTTACTTGGTCAGGAAGTTGAAGCCCATGACCACGATGCCCAGCACGACCAGAACGATGCCGGTGGCACGGTTCAGGGTCTTGGGTTCTGCCTTGTTGGCAAACACGGCTGCAATGCGGGCCCACAGGAGGGTGAACACCACGCAGAGCGCCAGAACGAAGGGATCGGGCATTCCGCCGATGGCGAAGTGGGAAACGGCACCGGTCAGGGCGGTGAAGGTCATGATGAAAACGCTGGTGCCGACGGCAGTCTTCAGCTCATAGCCCAACACACTGGTCAGGATGAGGAGCATCATCATACCGCCGCCAGCGCCCACGAAGCCGCAGATCAGGCCGATGCAGACACCGCACACGACGGACTGGATGGCGCGCTTCTTTGCGGAGACACCCTGCATGGCCTCCTTGGTGGTCATGACGGGGCGAACGATGAACTTGATGCCCAGCAGGAAGGTCATGAAGACCGAGAAGCTGCCCATGGTGGCCGACGGAAGCAGGCTGGCAAGGTAGCTGCCCACGACCGTGAACACCAGAACGCTGGCCATCATGATGAGGCCGTTCTTGATATCCAGATTCTTATTCTTATGGTAGGTATAGGCCGACACCGCACTGGCCAGCACGTCCGACGAGAGGGCGATGCCGACGGCCATGTAAGGGTCCATGCCGAGGAAGGCGATGAGCATCGGGCTGATGACCGCAGCGGCGCTCATACCGGCAAAGCCGGTGCCCAGGCCTGCGCCCATCCCGGCAAAAAAGGTCACAACGATCGTAAACAATACATTCATCTTACAGTTCTCCTTCCAGAATTTCATCCAGGTTCCGGCCCATCTGTTCCAGGGTCCCATAAAACACATTCAGCCGGGCTTCGTCGATGCCGTTCAGCAGTCGGTCAAAGAAAGCCTCCTGCAGCGCCCGGCCCCGCTGGATGATGGGCTGAGCCTTTTCGGTGCAGAGCAGCTCGGTCTTGCGGCGGTCGTTCGGCACCGGGCAGCGGGTCAGCAGGCCCTCGTGCACGAGCTTGTCCACATTCACCGAGACGAGGTTCGCTTTGATGTGGCGCACCTCCACGATGTCGCTGGCCGTTTTGTAGGTGGGGTTGTTGGCCAGGAACAGCAGGATATCAAACGCCGTCTGGGGCAGGCCGAGTTCCTGGCACAGCGGCTTGCAGACGGCGCTGTACACAAGGCCCGTCTTGTTGGCAAATTCCACACTGGGGTTCAGCTCACGCATTGCGCGCCCTTCTTTCTCTCTTTTTGAATCGTTCATTTTTGAAGTATTTTAGCACGATTTTTGTGCCTTGTCAAGAGCCGCACACAAACAAAGAGCCTGTGCCCAAATCGCTTCGGGTACAGGCTCTTATTATAAAGAACAGATGTTTTACACGAGCGCCAGCGCGAGCATCCGGACGATGAAGGCTGCCACCCATGCCACCACGCACTGGTTCAGGACCATGACGGCTGCCCAGCGGCCGCCCAGCTCCCGCTTGACGGAAGCCACCGCCGCGATGCAGGGGGTGTAGAGCAGGCAGAACACCAGCAGCGGGGCCGCTGCCGCCGGGGACAGCGCCGCGCCCAGCGCAGCGGACGAGCCGAACAGGATGGTCAGGGTCGAAACGACGCTCTCCTTTGCCATGAAGCCGGTGATGAGGGCCGTGGAGACTCGCCAGTCCGCAAAGCCCAGCGGGGCAAACAGGGGCGCGATGCCGCTGGCCACAAAGGCCAGGATGCTTTCCTGCGGGTCTGCGGTCAGGCTGAGCTGCAGATCAAAGTTCTGCAAGAACCAGATGACGATGGTCGCCATGAAGATGACAGTGAAGGCGCGCTCCAGAAAATCCCGCGCCTTTTCCCAGAGCAGCTGCATCACATTTTTCAGGCCGGGCAGGCGATAGTTGGGCAGCTCCATGACGAACGGCACCGCCTCGCCGCGGAACAGGGTTCCCTTGAGGGCAAATGCCGCCAAGATGCCCACCGCAATGCCCAGGAAATACAACCCCACCATGACCAGCGCCGCATGATCCGGGAAGAAAGTCACGGCAAACAGGCTGTAAATGGGGAGCTTGGCCGAGCAGCTCATGAAGGGGGTCAGCAGGATGGTCATCTTGCGGTCCCGCTCGGAGGGCAGGGTGCGGCTTGCCATGACGCCCGGTACCGTGCACCCGAAGCCAATGAGCATCGGCACGATGCTGCGGCCCGAAAGGCCGATGCGGCGCAGCAGCTTATCCATCACAAAGGCCACGCGGGCCATGTAGCCGGTATCTTCCAGCAGCGAGAGGAAGAAGAACAGGGTCACGATGATGGGCAGGAAGCTCAGCACACTGCCCACGCCTGTGAAGATGCCGTCGATGACCAGCGAGTGGACCGCCTCGTTGACGTTCCAGTAGGTCAGGGCATTGTCCACAAAGACGGTCAGGTTCTCGATCCCGATCTCCAGCAGGTTCTGCAGGCCCGCGCCGATGACGCCGAAGGTGAGGTAGAACACCAGCGCCATGATGCCCACAAAGGCCGGGATGGCCGTGTATTTGCCGGTCAGGAACTGGTCGATCCGGCTGCTGCGCACCTGCTCCTTGCTCTGATGCGGCTTCACCACGGTCTGATCCACCAGCTGGTGGATAAAGTGGAACCGCATATCCGCAATGGCGGCGGCACGGTCCAGCCCGCGCTCCTGCTCCATCTGCACGATGATGTGCTCGATCATCTCTTTTTCGTTCTGGTCCAGCTTGAGGGCTTCCTCAATGCGGGCGTCGCCCTCCACCAGCTTGGTGGCCGCGAACCGCACCGGGATGCCGGCCGCTCTGGCGTGATCCTCGATGAGGTGGATGATGCCGTGGATGCAGCGGTGCACCGCGCCGCCGTGGTCCTCCTCGCCGCAGAAGTCGAGCCGGCCCGGACGCTCCTGGTACTTGGCCACATGGATCGCATGGTCCACCAGTTCGTCCACGCCCTCGTTCTTAGCCGCCGAGATGGGCACCACCGGGATGCCCAGCATGGCTTCCATCTGGTTGATGCGGATGGTGCCGCCGTTGCCGCGCACCTCATCCATCATGTTCAGGGCCAGCACCATGGGGGTATCCAGCTCCATGAGCTGCATCGTCAGGTACAGGTTGCGCTCGATGTTGGTCGCGTCCACGATGTTGATGATGCCGGTCGGCTTTTCGCCGATGATGAACTGGCGGGTGACGATCTCCTCGCTGGAATAGGGCGACATCGAGTAGATGCCGGGCAGGTCGGTGACTTCCGTTTCCGGGTGCTCCTTGATGGCACCGCTCTTCCGGTCCACCGTGACGCCGGGGAAGTTGCCCACATGCTGGTTGGAACCGGTGAGCTGGTTGAACAGGGTCGTCTTGCCGCAGTTCTGGTTGCCCGCCAGCGCAAAGGTCAGGGTCTTGCCATCCGGCAGGGGATGCTCGCCCTGTTTGGTGTGGTAGCGTCCGCCTTCGCCCAAACCCGGATGCTCCACCATCTTGTTCTCCCGCCGGGCGGGTGCAGCGGCTGGCGCGGTCACTGCCGGGGTGATCTCGATCTGTGCTGCGTCGTCCAGGCGCAGGGTCAGTTCATAGCCGTGGATCTGCAGCTCCATGGGGTCGCCCATGGGTGCAAACTTCACCAGCGTGACCTTCTCGCCGGGGATCAGCCCCATGTCCAGAAAATGCTGCCGCAGGGCTCCCGCCCCGCCCACTGCGTCAATAACGGCACTTTCGCCGATCTTCAGTTCTTTTAATGTCATGGCCAATGCCTTTCTGTTTCGACAGATTGTTAGCTTATAGAAACAGTTTTAATATATGCTAACTGTCCGGCATTGTCAAGGCAGACAGCGAAAAAAGCCCGCCTCATCCGGTGTGGAGCGGACGAAGCGGGCCTTGCATTTTCGTTGGTTTTTTACTTCACGGTGTGGTAGCCGTCGGGGTTCTTCTGCTGCCAGTTCCAGCTGTCGGCGCACATCTCCTCGATGCCGTACTCAGCCTCCCAGCCCAGCTCACGCTTGGCCTTGGAGGGGTCGGCGTAGCACTCGGCGATGTCGCCGGGACGGCGCGGGTCGATGACATAGGGGATCTTTTTGCCGCAGGCCTTCTCGAAGGCATGGATGACATCCAGCACGCTGTAGCCGTGGCCGGTGCCCAGATTGCAGATGAACAGGCCGCAGTTGGTCTGCAGCTTCTTGATGGCGCAGACATGGCCCCGGGCCAGGTCAACCACATGGATGTAATCGCGCACGCCGGTGCCGTCGGGGGTGGGGTAGTCGTTGCCGAAGACGTGGACTTTTTCCAGCTTGCCGATGGCGACCTTGGCGATGTAGGGCATCAGGTTATTGGGAATGCCGTTGGGGTCCTCGCCGATGAGGCCGGACTTGTGGGCACCGATGGGGTTGAAATACCGCAGCAGGGCCACGTTCAGCTCCGGGTCAGCCTTGCAGACATCGGTCAGGATGCGCTCGGTGAAGGCCTTGGTGGTGCCGTAGGGGTTGGTGGTGGCACCAACGGGGAAATCCTCGGTGATGGGCACAGAGGCGGGGTCGCCGTAGACGGTGGCCGAAGAGCTGAACACGAAGTTGTGGCAGTTGTGGCGGCGCATCACGTCCAGGATGACCAGTGTGCAGTTCAGGTTGTTATAGTAGTATTCGATGGGCTTGGAGACGCTCTCGCCGACGGCCTTGTAGGCGGCGAACTGGATGACGGCGTCGATGTCCGGGCACTCGGTGAAGATCTTCTCCACGTCCTCGTGTTTGGTCATATCCGCATTGTAGAAGCGGAAGTCCTTCCCGGTGATCTGCTTGACGCGGTCGAGCACCACAGGGGAAGCATTGTAGTAGTTGTCTGCCACCACCACATCGTAGCCTGCGTTCAGCAGCTCGATGCAGGTATGGCTGCCAATATAACCGGCACCGCCGGAAACCAGAATTGCCATAGCAAAATACCTCACTTCTCACCGTATTGTGAGCGGGGCGTTTCCCCGTCTCCATCTGCCTAAAGCATACCGCGTTTTGCGGGCAGAATCAAGTATCCATCTTTCTATTCCTCTGGATTTTTGTTGCCTTACAGTTTTTGACTTTTTGATGACGCATGATTTTTCGCATGTTGCCCATGGAGAGAAGCCACCCTTTGTGCAAATAGGAGAAAACCAAAAACAGAGCGTCGGGCCTTCTATGCAGGCCGGACGCTCTGCTGGTTACAGTTTCCCGCACTGTTTGCCGGTGAAGAACCGCAGGGTCGTGTTGGCGCGGAACACTTTTCCGGCCCGCAGGACCGTGGAGGGGAACTCCGGGTGAGAGGGGCTGCAGGGGAAGTGCTGGGTCTCCAGCGCAAAGCCGCCGTATTTCTGCATCGGCACGCCGCCCTTGCCGGGGGCAGGGCAGTCCTGCAGGAAATTGCCGGTGTAGAGCTGCACGCCGGGCTGGGTGGTATAGACCTTCATGCTGATGCCGGTCTGATCGCTGGAAGCCCAGGCGCAGAGGCTCTGGCTGGCCCCGCGGCCCCGGTCGATGACGAAGCAGTGGTCGTAGCCGCCGCCCGCCATGGTGGTCTGGGAAAAGCCGGTGTCGATGTCCCGGCCGATGATCTTGCCCGCCCGGAAGTCCATGGGCGTATTGTCCACCGGCAGGATGTTGCCGGTGGGGCAGGTCTCGTTGTTGCCCTCCAGATAGCGGGACGCATAGAGGCGCAGCTTCTGGTTCAGCACATCCCCGCCGCCGTCGAGGTTGAAATAGGTGTGGTTGGTCAGGTTCAGGATGGTGTCGGCGTCGGACGAGACACGGTAGTCCATCCGCAGGGCGTTGTCCTCGGTGAGGATGTACCGCACCGAAACTTTCAGGTTGCCGGGGAAGCCATCCTCACCCGCCGGGCTCTCGGTCTCCAGCAGCAGGGTGTCGCCGAAGGCCTTGACGTCGTAGATCTTTTTGGGGAAGGTGCCGTGCAGATGGTTCCTGCCGTTATTCGGCTCCAGCTGGTATTTCTTGCCGCCCACGCTGAATTCCGCGTTCTCGATGCGGTTGGCGTACCGCCCCACAAAGGCGCCGCAGCAGGTGCTGCCGGAAGAGTTGAAATCCTGTTCGTAGTCGGCAAAGGTATCGTGGCCCACCACGACATCCACCGGACCCTGTTTTGTGGGGACAAAGATGTTTTTGATCACGCAGCCGTAATTCAGCACACTGACCGCCAGCCCGCCAGGATTCGACATGATGTATTCATTGACCTTTTCGCCGTCTCTGGTCACACCAAAGGGCTTGGAGCGAAACTGTGCCATAGGGCTTCGCCTCCTTTTTCGAAATGTTTGGATACCACACTCTCGGTTATATCCTTTATTATTATGATTATATCACAATTTGCATCTTCTGTGTGGACATCTTTTTAGGTTTATCAGCCAATATTTCGAGATATTTTTTGGTGAAAATGACCCGCTCCGGCTGATCCGAAGGAGAATGCTCCGGTCAGCCGGGCCGCAGGCAGCAAAAGAGCCGCCCGCCTGGAACGGCGGACGGCTCTGGGGAACTTCAGGTTCAGCCCTCCGGCTGTGCGGAGGAGGACTGGGCGATATACTCGGCGGCATCGTCGGGGATGTCGTCAAGCTCATCGTCGCTGCCGACATCGACGTTCAGCGGCGGCTTCCTGAAGAGGATATCGTACAGAATGGGCACGATATACAGGGTCATCAGGGTGGCATAGCTCAGGCCGCAGATGATGACGATGGCCATGCCGCTCATGAGCTGGCTCGCCATATCGTTGCTGAACACCAGCTGGAGCATGGCCAGCACGGTGGTCAGGGTGGTCATCAGGATGGGGCGCATTCGTGTTTTGCCGGTGGCGATCAGGGCCGCGCGGCGCTCCATGCCGCCGATGCGCAGCTGGTTGGCGTAATCCACGAACACGATGCCGTTGTTGACGACCGTGCCCATCAGGACGATGAAGCCCATCAGGGAGATCATGGTCAGCTGCTGGCCGGTGAAGAGCATGCCCAGCAGGCCGCCGGTGAAGGCCAGCGGGATGGTGAACAGGACGATGAAGGGGGAGAGCAGGCTCTGGAACTGGGCCACCATGACCAGATAGACGAAGGGCAGGGCCAGGGACAGCCACTGCACCATCTCGTTGACCATGAAGTTGACGGAGTCGGACTCGCCGCCCATCGAGAAGGAGCAGCCCTCCGGCATCTCATCGGAGAGGGCGAACTCGTTCAGCTTCTTTTCCAGAACACGGGCCTGCACGGTGGTGTTGTATCCGTCCAGCGTGTCGGCCGTGACGCTGACGTACTGGGTCTGATCCTCGCTGGTGATGGAGTCCGGCGCACTGCCGGTGTCCCAGGTAGCCATATCGGCCAGGGTGCAGGTGCCGGTGCTGGTGGTGCCGTCGGCAGACATGACGGTGGTTTCAAAGGTGATGTCCATCATGTTTTCCTTGGTGACGGGGTCCAGATTGTTGCTGATCTGGACGCTCATGGTGCTGCCGTCCACGGTCACGGGGGTCTGGGCCGTGGTGGTGGTGGTCAGTTTGGCAGCGATCTGCTGGTAGACCTGGGCCACGGTCAGGCCGTAGGAGCGGACCTTGTCGCGGTCGATGTGCAGGTTGATGGTGGCGTCGCCGCTGCCCAGACCGTTGGTCGCATTGGCAAAGCCCTCGGTATCGTTGACGATGTCCACGACCTTCTCCGACAGCTGGGAAAGGGTCTCGGCATCGGCACCGTAGATCTTCACGCTCAGGCCGCTGGCCAGCTGGCTGGTCAGCTCCTGCATCCCGCTGATCTCGACCTTGGCGGTGCAGTCCTCGATGCCGGAAAGGGCATCTTCGAGCGCCTGCCGGGCCGTCTCGATCTCGGAAGAGGAGAGGGATTCATCCAGCATGACGTTGACCTGATAGGTTCCGTAGCTGTTGGCCGCGTTCAGCAGGTCGGTGATGGCGGTGGGCAGGCCCAGCTGGCCAATGTCCATCCCGGCCACGCGGGTGTCGGTGGTGATGCCCACTTCTTCCACATGGTCCACCTCCAGCATAGCCTCCACGGCCTTGCCAGCGATGGCGTAGGAATCCTCCTTGCTGAGGTCCTTGGTGGTGCTCAGGGTCACGATGGCCTCGTTGCTGGTGATGGTGGGCAGCAGCTCCACACCCATGGAGAAGACCCGCCAGCCGCAGAAGGCCAGCAGCACCACCGCCGCCAGCAGGGGCAGGGCGCGGTGCCGGAAGCACCACTCCAGGCTCTTGGCGTACTTGTCCTGGATCTTGTCGAACCACTTCAGCTGCTTGGGCTCGGCCTTTTTCAGCACGGTGGAAGCAGCCGCCGGGACGACGGTGAGGGCCACGATGAGCGAGGCCATGAGGCAGTAGCCGATGCAGAGGGACATGGGCTGCATCAGGCTCTTGACGATGCTCGACGAGAAGACGACGGGCAGGAAGACGCAGACGGACGTCAGGGTAGACGCCACGACCGACATGCCCACCTGCTTTGCGCCCTGCACGGCGGCGCGGGCCGCCGGGACGCCCCGGCCGCGCAGACGGTAGATGTTCTCGATGACAACGATGGAGTTATCCACCAGCATACCGATGCCCAGCGACAGGCCGGCCAGCGTCATGACGTTCAGGTCCATGCCGGTGAAGTACATCAGCACCACAGCGAACAGGACCGACAGCGGGATGCTGAAGCCGACGACGAGGGTGGGCTTGACATCCCGCAGGAAGATGGCCAGCACGATGATGGCCAGTGCCGCACCGATGACCATGCTGCTCAGGATGCTCTTGACGATGATGGTGATATAGTTGCCCTGGTTGGACAGAACGACCACATGCAGGCCGTCGTACTGGGCTTCCAGCTCCTGGAAGGCGGACAGGCAGTTGTCCGACACTTCGCTGGCGCTGGAGGTGGCACCCTTGTAGATCTTCAGCACGGCTGCACGCTCGCCGTTCAGGCGGGTGTAGCTGGCCTCGGCGTTGTCGATGACCTCAACGTCGGCCACGTCCGACAGGCGGACATTCCCGAAGCCGTCCACATGGAGCAGCAGAGCGCCGGAGATATCCTCGATGCTGTCGTATTCCTCGCCGACCTTCAGCAGCCAGCTCTTGCCGCTGGAATCCTTGACGTAACCGGCGGGCATCGAGAAGTTCTGGGCATAGATGAGCTGTGCCAGCGTGTCGATGTCCAGCAGCTTGGAGACGTCGGAGCTGGCCATCGCCTTTTCCTCAGCGTCCGCGTAGGTCTGCTTTGCCTCGGCGAGCTGCTTTTCGTACTCGTTCAGCATCTCGCGGGCCTCGGTGAACTTCATATAAGCCTGCATCTGCTGCTGCGAGAAGTTGCCGATGGCGTCCGAGAAGGTCTTGGTCAGGCCCGGCACATCGTCCATGGCCTTGATGACGTCGTTCAGGGTATTGTAGACCGTGTTCAGGCTCTGCTGCACCTGCAGGTCATCGGCCAGGTCTGCCGCCGTGCTGCCCTCGGTGCCGGACTCGGTGTTCAGGCGCTGCTGCAGCTGCTGCAGCGCACCGGTCAGCTTATCGGTGATATCCCGCAGCTCGGTCACGATCTCGATGAGGGAGTCGATGTCCTTCATGCCCGTCTCGTTGAACTTGTCCATGACCCGCTGCAGGCCGTCGCGGACGTCGATCAGGGCCTGCTGGATCTCCGGCTCCTGCACCACCGCGATGAGCTGGTTCACGCTGTCCAGAAGGGCCTGCGCCTGTTTGCGCACCACCTCGATGGCGTCGCCGACCTGGCCGCTCATCTCCTGCATCATGGTATCCGAAACGGTATTGCTGTAATTCTTGAACTGGCGGTTGTATTCCTTGCGGCCCGCTTCGATCTGGGCCTCGGCGCTCTCCAGCTGCTTGCGCGCATCGGCCAGCTGGACGTCGATCACTTCCAGCAGCTTTTCGTTGATGGCGTCGATCTTCTCCTGGCTGAGCTGGACCTGCACCATCTTTTCGATCAGGCCGTTGGTGGACACGCTGGAAACGCCGCCCTTGCGCTCCACGTAGGGCACGAGGGTGTCGCTGACGAACTCTGACAGGTCATACACATCGCTGCCCTCGCGGCTGACGGCCACGGTCATAAAGGCGTTCATGTTCAGGCTGTACTCGATGATCGAAGGGGTCAGACAGCTGCTCGGCAGGCTGGCCGTGGTCTGATCCACCTTGTTCGACACCTTGACCATGGCGCTGTTCATATCCGTATCATCGGAGAATTGCATCAGCAGAAGGCTGTAGTTCTCCGCCGAGGTGGCGGTGACTTTTTCCACACCCGCCACGGTGCCCAATGCGTTCTGCATCACGTCGGAGACTTCGCTCTCCACACGCTCCGGGCTTGCACCGGGGTAGACCGTGACCACCATCAGGTACGGTGTATTCACGTCGGGCAGAAGGTTGGTCTGCATGTTGCTGATGGACACAAAGCCCAGCATCAGCACCATGATGACCGCCACCAGCACCGTGAACGGTTTTTTGACACTGAATTTTTCCATTTTATCCTACCGTTTCTTTGCTTGCGCCGTGCGCTCCACGGCCAGCGCCCTCAAAAGGGCAGTCTTACATAATTTCTATTATACACAAGGTCTGAGGGGTTGCAAGGGTGCCGGGTGAATCTTTTGCAAAATTTAGTCAGTTTTCGCTAGAGATACGGCTCAGCCGCCGGGATTGTTGCAGAGGAATTTGATTTTTCATAGAAAATTGCACTCAAGTATGTTATACTGTTTCAAGAATGGCTCTTCAGGCTCAGATCTCTGAGCGTTTCAGAAAATAGAACGAGGACAACTATGAAACAAGTGATCTCTGTCCGTTTCAAAGAAAACGGAAAAAGCTACTATTTCGACCCTGCCGGGGCCGAGATCAAGACCGGCGACTACGTCATCGTAGAGACCGCCCGCGGCATCGAGTGCGGCGAGGTGGTGCAGGGCGTCCGGGAACTGACCGACGCCGCCGTGCCCAAGGCGCTCAAGCCCATCACCCGGATGGCCGAC
>OHFB01000847.1_pt1 | contig 13880 bp, 8 predicted proteins | sample 1567461 | NCBI WGS metagenome assembly OHFB01 (sample SAMEA3879566, study PRJEB24766) | human gut metagenome | biome: human-associated habitat; feature: feces | place: USA | collected 1985/1987
TCATCTACTAATGTCCAATAATTATATTCCTCTTTTTTCTTTACAGAACCGTCAAATTCAGGCCAGTAACTCCCTATTTTGAGACCAGCCGCATTCTCTTTTTTAACAGCACCTATAGCTTTATATATCCCTTTATTATCATAAAGTCCATGCTTCTCCAACACATCAATAAATTCACCAATTACTTTATCAATCTTTTCTGGAGGAAAAATAAGTAACACTGGCTTAACACCAGTATTTCCCATTAATGTTACAATGCTATCTTTACCTTTCTTTAGTTTACAAATCGCATTAGCAATTTCTTGACTGTATCTGCAAGATGTCATAATAGGTAAAAATCCATCATTTGGCACCCAATCTGGTATTTCATTTTCTGAAGAGTTATAAATAGCTTGATCTGAATCTCCTATTTTTATTACTACACAGTTTTCTGCATTAAATATTGCATCTATAGCTCTTCTTTGAACATCGTCACAATCCTGATATTCATCAATAAATACATACTGAAATCGCGATGAAAACAGCTCCGTATATGTTGCAGGCAACTTATCAACAGCAACTGCGGCATAATAATAGGCATCTCGGTATGTCATTATCCTCTCATCTTTAAGTAGATCTCCTTTTAATATCTTATACAGTTTAGAGGATACTTTGTCTGCACCAGCTAAAGGGCTTTTTTGTTTTCCTACACAAAGAGCGCCATCTTCTCGTAAGTACAATGCTTGAGTATGTTCAAGCCGTTCAGTAAATTGTCCACCAGTTGTAAAATTCCTGTTTGCCACATATTCAAGAGCACTATACTTTTTATTATTCTGCATTCTATTAAGCATATGCTGTGCATAAGTAAAATCATCAACCGCTTGTACATTTCTCCCTGTAAGATTTCGTAAATATGGCATCGTCACAAATTTATCAACAAATGATTGAATTGTACCAATGTAATTGGGATAACTAAGAAGCTTATCTGCATAATTCGAAAGCCTTGTCTTGATTTCATCTACAGCAACATTTGTGTGTGATAGAACACAAATCCCAGCACCATTTCCAAATGGCATTCTATCAGCTAATAACTTTAACTTTGCAAGAAGAACTGTTGTCTTTCCACTTCCTGGACAAGCTGCAACATCCGTTGAATGCCAACAACGTATAACCTCTCTTGCATCCTCTGAAAATTGTGCTCTGTCTGGCAAAAGAAGTCTCTCTGTTGCTTCTATATCACTATCAGATATTTCCCATTCTATCATAGACTTCCCCCTTATCTACACATTTTCTCCTGCTGCATACTTGATAGCTTTCACTATATAACTTAGAAATTGATCTTCCTCTATCTTCGATTTCAATTCTGCTTTCTTTTGAGCATCCGTTCTCAACCTGTATAAATCAAGATCAAACATTTTTTCTTGTTTAATTTCCTCTGGTATAATACTTGTTTTCCAACGAAGAATTGATGCTAAACATTGAGCAACAATAGCCTTCAATCCACTCTTTCCATCTTTATCAAGCATCAAACTATAAATTTCATACGCTTTTCTCCACGGTGGTAACTCCTTCCACTCTGCCACTTCTTTCGTAACCTCTTGATCAGCCTCGCTGATTTTTTCGTCAGTCAGTGAAATATGCTCTCTTGCGTTCAAAATTTTCTTTCCATAGTGAACAGATTTATGAAAATCTTCTGAAAGGCAACTCATGGCAATACAATATTCCAAAGTCCATCGTGATGATGTAAATCCTCTAACTGAACCGCTAGTATATTTTTCATTTTTCTCATTTTCAATTCGAGTTGATTCCAATGTTTTCTCGTTAAAAACTTTTTCATTTGTGTCTTCAGCAATGTCATATGGTCTTACATCACAATCCGTAATAACTGAAACAGGGATACCAATACAGCTTCCATCTTTTCTTATCATAATCCTACTATATCGTAAAAAGGCTGTACTCCCGACATTTACAATAGATACCCCATATTTTTCCAATGGATACCCTAAAATATCGGCAATTATTGGTACGAGAATATTTTCTGCATCACCTTCGACCATTATTATACCTTTAGCAAAAAATAAATTAGCTTTTGTAGAATCCAAAAATCGCTGAAGAAATAAATAATCTCCTTTTTCGAGCCCAGTGTATCCCTCTGCCAAATCATAACCAACACCATCTTTCATTAAAATAAGATTCTTAAGGTTAATTTTGGAAGCAAGGATTGGACTATGCGTAGATACTATAATTTGAACATCATTCTCGTTATATTCATTTTGAAGATAACTAATCAATCGAAGTTGAGCCTGCGGATGCAGATGAGCTTCCAATTCCTCAATTAAAGCCAGTTTTATTCCTCCATCAGAATCATCCTTAAGGAGCAATAATTCTGCTGCAATAAATAGCAAATTCAATTCTCCTAGTCCTGGATTGAGCTCTGGAGCATTCAATGACAAAGATTCAAGGATTGCCTTGAGTTGAATATTTGATGTTTTCAGTTCTGCGTTACTAGCCTGTCCTTTGTCATTAAATGCTTCCAAATTATCTCGAATTGTTTGGAGAATATCCTTCCCTTCCTCATCCTCCGTAAAGAAACTTTCTATTTTTTCATTTGCTTCTTGAAAAATATCTAAAATTCTGTGTTCCTTTTTATCTTTAAAAACAGGATGATTTAGAAGTATTTGTGAAATCCTAGAGCTACGACCAGAATTCATCTCACGTTCAGCATCTCGAAGAGGTTTCAAATAGACAGTTTTCAACAATTCTCTAACTTTTCCATCAATTGAAATACCATCATCTACATCACCAACACGAAGTTCCTGAAAGATTTTATTACCCTCTTTCCATGCACGATAATGCAGTTCAAGAGTATATTCAACTTTTTCATCGCTCTTTTTGAACATCAAATACTCGATAAAATTCTTTGCTTCGTTTTGATTAAAATCTGTAATTGTACAATCAATCTTAAATTCAGAACAAGCGTCACCATCAATGGGTTTATAGAAATCTTCTTCTAATGGTCTTATGTATTCATTACTCTGAGTTAGAAGAACCAATTTAAGTGCATCAATCACTGCCGTTTTTCCAGAATCATTCTCTCCAATGAGAGCATTTAATCCTCTATGAAAAGTAATTTGTAACCCCGGAATGCCATCCACCGATTTAAATTTTCTGAAATTATATAATTTTAATTCAGATACGATCATGTATTTCTTCCCCCTCTCTTTACTTTGCCAAGCTAACAATGAAAAATTCAAAATGTCATCTCTCATAAACACTGTGTTTTATATTTCACTAAATATTGCATTTATTTATTAACTATACCATAATAACGCCTACTTTCCTACCATTGCTTTCTTCTGTGGAAATTCCATTTTAAATTTATATTGAAATCCCTTGATTTCCTTTCCATCTTTCATGTAAGAAAATTCTTCAATGTTATCCGGAATAAGGTACGCATCATAGCTACCTTTCTTGCCTTTCAGACCTTTTACTAGTATCTTCTTCCCTTGAAGCAAGCTCTTAACCTGTGTATCTGAAAGCGTCACTCCAAGTGCCTTGCCGACATTCATGCCACATTTCCCGGTACAGTACGCTCCAAATTTTCCCTTGACTACATCAGCACCACATTTCGGGCATTTACCTAGCACTTCCTGTTCACCCTTGCCTGTGCCAAACATGGCTTTCTGCTCATCACTAACGCTGTGATAGGTCTTTACAAGATCAGTTACCATTGCTTCAATACCTGACATAAACTGTTCTGCAGCAACTTCTCCTTTGGATACAAGAGTAAGCTCATTCTCCCAGTCTGCGGTCAGCTTCGGAGATTTTACTACATCCGGAAGTATCGTGATCAGCTTCATTCCGTCCTCTGTCGGGATCATCTGCTTTTTCTCACGTTTTACGAATCCGTCTTTTACCAGTTTTTCAATAATGTCAGCTCTGGTGGCAGGTGTGCCAAGTCCTTTTCTCTCCACTTCATCGCCCATATCCTCTGCTCCGGCTCTCTCCATGGCGGACAGCAGGCTGTCCTCAGTGTAATGTTTTGGCGGCTGTGTGAAATGCTCGGAAACCTTTGTCTGCTCCACTGCAATCATCATGCCCTCACGAAGCTCCGGCAGCTTCTTTTCTTCCTCGGTATCTGATTTATCTTCTGCGGTCTTATAGGAATTTTTGAAGAAATCCTCAAATTCCTTCCATCCATTTTTCCACACTTCCTTGCCGGATACCTTAAATACAATATTGTTGCAGGTAATCTCTGCCTTTGTGGAATTATAAATGTGCTTCTCCCCGGTCGCACACAGCAGACGGTTTGCACAAAGGGAAAGTATCTTCATCTCACTCTCCGGTATTGCTTTTAAATCCTGTTTGATGATCTCCATGGTCGGAATGATTGCATGATGGTCTGTCACTTTTTTGCTGTTCAAAATCCTTTTTATATCCGGATTGAACATGACATTCTGCTCAAACAACAGAGAATTGAAAATCGCTTCGATCACATTTTTTGCAGTACCTTCCATGTCATCGGAAAGATACTGGCTGTCTGTTCTTGGATAAGTCACTAACTTTTTCTCATAAAGGCTCTGCGTATATTCCAATGTCTGCTTGGCAGTAAAGCCAAACAGACGGTTTGCATCCCTCTGGAGTGTGGTAAGATCATAGAGCTTCGGTGGTGCTACCCACTTTTCTTCCTTTACCACGGAAGTGACAAGAGCCTGTCCGTTTTCACAGGCTCCTGCAATCCTCTCTGCTTCCGTTTTATCACTGATATGCTCTGATACCGCATCCAGACCATTTCCCATGATGTGAGCCATATAATAGGCTTCTTTCTTGAAATTCATGATTTTACTTTCACGATCCACCAGCATGGCAAGTGTCGGTGTCTGCACTCTGCCAACCTTCAATGCCTTACCGCCATATAATACCGTAAAAAGTCTTGTTCCATTGATACCCACAAGCCAGTCTGCTTCCTGCCTGCATAATGCTGAATGATACAAGTTATCATAGTCGCTGCCTGGGCGAAGATTATGGAAGCCGTCACGGATAGCACTCTCCTCCATAGAAGAAATCCATAAACGCTTCATCGGTTTTCTGCATCCTGCCATGTTGTAGGTCAGGCGGAAGATCAGCTCACCCTCCCTTCCGGCATCAGTAGCACATACAACGGCATCTACCCTGTCATCATGCATGAGCTTTTTCAAAATCTGATACTGTGCTTTTGTATCACTTTTCACTTCATGCTGCCATTCCTGCGGAATGATCGGAAGGCTCTCATAGCTCCATTTCTTCCATGCTTCCTCATAGCTTTCCGGCTGTGCCAGTTCTACCAGATGTCCCACACACCATGATACCAGATACTCATTGCCTTCCAAATATCCGTCCTTACGCTGTGTGGCACCAAGAACTGCCGCAATGCTCTGTGCCACACTCGGCTTCTCTGCAATTACAAGCTCCATCTCTATTCCTCCCCATTTTCTTCATCATTCTCGTTGTTGTTATCTTCATTGTCATATTCCGTATTGTCCTCTGATTCTGCATCGCTCACAGTATCATCTCCACCATTTAGGAAAGCTTCGTCGGAATCCTGCTCGGCTTCGTCCTCGTCCTCATAATCATAGTCCTCGTCAAGCTCGTCCTCATCTTCATCCTCATCAATAAAGTTTTCCTTTTTCTTCTTGGACTTCACAACATATACCACTCCGATCACAGCTACCGCAGCAATGCCTATTAAAATATATGTAAAGCCGGAACCATCTGCTTTTGCGGTATCCTCTTTCGGCTCACTTGTATCCTCCGTGCTATCTTCGGTGCTGTCCTCAACACTTTCTGCTCCCTGTGTTTTATCTCCTGTGGTATCAGCATTATTGTTGGATAATGCGCTGTCTTTGGTAGGGATTGCAGATTCCAAAGCCGCAGAGTTTTTCGGAAGTATCTCGCTGTTATCCGTTGTGGTATTCAGCAGGTCGTTTTCACTGACTTCTGTAAGGAAATACACCTTTTCATCTTCCCCATCACGATCAATCACAAGATAAAATACCTTTTCTGATGCAGTCTGGATTGTGTAAAATTCCTTGCCTTTTTCTGTGGTCTGGCTGTCACTGCTCTGGTCTGCATCCTTAGAAGTATCTCCCGTACTTGGAGATTGCTTTGCTGTTGCGGAACTGCTTGAAGTTGTTCCACTGCCTGTCTGGGAAACTGTATTTCCATTCCCATCCGTTTTCGTATGCTCTGTGACTTGTGCGGTTGCAGAGCTTGGCTTGGTTGCAGACGCATCCACCGGAAGCTGCTGTGCTGGATCTTTTTCACTGCTGTCCTTATTCTCCGGATCGGTGTAATACGGATTGGCTGTTTTATAGATTTCAGAGGTATTTCCTGCATTATCCATGGCAGAAATCGTGAAATACTGATACCCTGCATCGAACTGTTGCAGACGGATATTCAAGGCTCCATTCGTATGCTCTGTAAACTCATAGCCATTGACATAGATTGCCTTGATACCGGAATCCGTATCATGTGCCTGAATACTCAATAGACCATCGCTGACTGCCGCATTTAAGGTAGGCTTGGTAAAATCAAAGCACTTGATGTAGCGATTTTTCTCGTAGGTCTTGCCCTTCTGGTCTGTGACCTGCACATAAATGGTGCTGTTTTCGGAAATCTCTATGTACATATCCTCGGTAATGTCTGTCCAGCTTCCATTCTGCCCGACTTTTGCCTTTACTGTCTGAATGGTAAAATTGCCGGATACAATAGTATCCACCACCTTGACTGTTACTTTCGTGGTATCGTTATGCCACCCAGAAGGTGTATTGATTGTAATTTTCACACTCGGATTGATATAGGCACATTCCTTGTAATCCTTTGCACACACCTCACAATCTTCATCTACTGCATACTGACTGCATTTTTCCTTGCAGGTGCATTTTGCGGCAGGCTGTGTCTCCTCAGTTGTGCCTTCTGTGGAATTTTCTGTTGTATTCTCCGTGGACTGCTCTGTATGATTTTCTCCACTACCGGAACTGTCCTTGTTATCAGTGCCGGACGCTGTGCTTTCTGCACTGCCTTCCTCTGCCGCACTCTCTGTTTTCTGCTCTGCAGTATCCTCCGCATGAACCTCTATCGTGTTTGTCCTGTTTGCAAAAAATGCCCCAATCGGCATACAAAAAAGTATTGCCGACAGTATTAGGGACATTAGTGCCTTAACGGATAACTTCTTCATTTTCATTGGTCGAATCCTCCTTTTCCTGTTCCCGTTTCTGTAATAAATTTCTGACTTCATCCTCACTGAGCTTATTAAGCATCTGCAATCGCTCGGATGAGATTTTATATTTTCGTATGATCTTCATGGCTTCGGCATCCTCAGCCATCTGTTTTTGCTCTGCAAGGTCTTTTTCCTTTGCCTGTAGCTGTGCTATCTGCTCCCTGACCTTTTTAAGCTGTGAATTGATTCGTTCTACTGACAAAAATAATTCCTCCCTTCGCTAATTCAATCTTCCAAAACCATAGAAATGGCTCTGCCAGTAAGAAGTATTGATTGATGTGTACTGAATTGGATCACCGCAATGCACCATCGTACCGTTTCCACAGTAGATACCAACGTGTGTAACCGGACGTCCTGCATTATAGGTTCCTGTAAAAAATATAATGTCCCCTGCCTTTGCATCTGCCGCTGATACCGGAGTACACTGGTCATAAATGCCCTGTGCTGTGGTTCTTGGCAGGTTATGTACGCCACTGTTTGAAAATACCCAGCATACAAAACCGGAACAGTCAAAACTAGCCGGAGCTGTGCCGCCAAAAGTATATGGCATTCCCAGATACCTGTTTGCTTCACGCATAAGCGTCTGTACGGTTGCATCATCATAGGATTCCGGCGGTATCACATTGCCGGTTCCTCCTCCGGTGCCGCCCGTTGTTTCCCCATAAATGGTCTGTTCTCCTGCTTCAAAATAAAATAACGGGTTATAATACTCCCCGTTATACAAACACTCGATATGAAGGTGGCTTCCGGTACTGCTTCCTGTATTTCCGCCTTTGCCTATATTGTCACCCTTTTTTACACTCTGCCCCGTGGATACATTCAGGCTATCCATGTGGGCATATTTTGTGGTATATCCCTTACTGTCTGTTATTACCACATAATTCCCATAGTAGGAATCGTAAGCCGCTTCCGTAACCATTCCATCATGTGCTGCATATACAAGCGTTCCTGTCGGTACTGCTATATCCACACCCCTGTGAAGCTCCTCGGCTCCGGTATTTGGATTCTTCCGGTATCCGTAATAACTGCTGATATAGTAATACCAGTAATAGTCAACCGGAGATGCAAAGACCTGTAAGCCGCCCTTGGTCTCCGTATAGGCTCCAAAAATTTCCGTCTGCTCGCTGTCCATGCGTCCGGCAACAATGCTCTCAAGCGGTGTGACCGTAAGTGTGACACGAAGAATTGTTACGGTATATTCTTCTTCCTCCTCGTACTCATATTCCTCGGTATGGGTAGTCCCGTCCGGATTTGTTACTGTTCTGGTTCCGGTCTTTGTGACTGTCCTTGTTCGTGTCTCCTCCACTTCCTCGGTAGTGAGTGAATACATGGCATCAAATAATTCCTGAATCTCACTCTCTATCCCTGCGGCAGTAAATTCCGTATGCACAGCAGAAAGATAGCTGATCAGCGTGTACGGATCATGCCCGATTGCCCCAAGGTTATAATCGTATTCATCATATCCCGGATAATCAGTTTCAATCCGGTCAATCTTGTTTTGCAGCTCCATTTCCTTTTCTGTAAAAGATAAATCTGCTGCATCAATCTCTGCCGGAAGGCTAAGATATGTGCTTGCCATCGTTGTTGTCACAGTTCCGGTAAACATGGAACCACAGCTTGATAATGCCGACATGATTATAATAAGCAGAAGTGCAAAAATACCCACTGTGATAATCAGTGTTTTATTTTTCGTGGCAATTTCCTGTAACTTCTTTGCAATCCCGGTTGCAGCATTGGCTGTCTTTGTAAATGTTTCCTTTGCAGTCTTGGCTTCTGCTCCTGCCCGCCTTGCCTTGGCATACTCACGCTTGATACGCTGTTTCTGTAGCTGCCTTTGCAACTGCTTCTTTGGACTGTTGCCCTTTAGATGTGGATTTTCACTGATAAATTTCTCATACTCCAGCTTCATATCCGCTGTGACCTGCTTTTTCTGCAATCGTTCCAATCGGTCACGCTTTCTCTGTGCCTTGCTCTTGCGGTGATACTTCATATAGTGGTAAATATCCTCGGCACGCTGTTCCGTCTTGTGTGCGCCCTCCACAGCAGAATTATCCTTTTCTGTCTCAGCAATCTTACGATGCACAAAATACATATTTTCGGTCTGGAACTTGTGAACCGCAGCTTTCCCAAGTCCGTCAGGCTTAAATGGCTTCTCGACATCTACCGGAACCACCACATACTTTGCTTTTCCGGTCTGTTCATCAAAGACACGCTTCATCTCATACTGCCGCTTTTTCGGCATCTTGTCCTTTGCCTTCTGTAACTTCCGGCGGTTCTTTTCTGACTTATCAAAAGCCTTCTGTACTTTTTTGTCGATAAATTCTTCCGTCTGCCCCTGCGAAAATGTGGCATCCTTTGTCTGAAAATCTCCATAATCGGACTGCTTTGTATCTTCCGACTTTGCACGTTCTCTGTGTGCGTGTTCTCTCTGCACACGCCTTTTGTGATATTTTCCTTTTTCCTCAGACCGTTGGTAGGTGTCCCTGACATGAACCTTGTTTTCAATCGTGCTATCAGAAGAAGTTTCAAAATCCGTCTGCTCGTCCTGCATGAAGCTGTTTTCCTTTAAGAATGCCTTTTCCGCTTCGGCTTCCGACTTCTGGACGCTGTGACCAGAAGTTGCATTTCTTCTATGACTGCCATGGTTCGCATCCCTTGGCAGATTGCTCACAGGCTTCTCATTGGCACTATACTGATTTTCCGCAGAAAAGGTGTTGTCCTGCCTGTTTTCTGTATGCGTTGCTCCAGTCACTTCCTTATCTTTGGAAAATGTCTCTTTTTCAAATGCCTTTGCCGCCTGCTTCTTCTGTCTTTTTTCTGCCATTTTATACTGCGTCCTCCTTCTGCACCGATTCCTCCGGCTTGGTATTCATTATTCTGTAGGTCTTGGTGTCTGTCGGGTATTTATCCACGAATGGAATTACCACGTTATCAAACAGTATCAGACCACTTCCCGGCTCGGAGTTGGTGACATAGGAAAGCTGCTTATCAGAAAGTCCCAGTTTATCAGCGAGAATTGCCTGATCTTTGGCATTCTGATTTAACAGATACACAAAATCGCTGTTACCCAAAATACCTTCAATCTCCTCAGAACGAAGAAAATCGCCCACGTTCTGCGTCAAACCTGTCGGAATACCGCCCCATTTTCTGAAACGCTTCCATATTTCCACAGAGTAGATAGCTGTCTGCTTCTCCTTCAGAAGAAGGTGGAACTCATCACAGTAATAACGGGTAGCAATCTTTCGCTCCCTGTTCTGCGATACCCTGTTCCAAACCGCATCCTGCACGATCAACATTCCAAGTTCCTTTAACTGATTTCCTAAGTCTCTGATGTCAAAGCACATGATACGGTTGCCGCTGTCCACATTGGTATGGTGGTTGAAGTAATTCTGTGAACCATGCACATACAGCACAAGGCTGTTTGCGATACGCTCTGCCTTTGGATTTTTGTGTGCTAACAGGGCATCATATAAATCCTCCAACAGCGGCATATTTTCCGGCACCGGATTTTCAAAATACTTGTCATAAATATGACGGATACATTCGTCGATGATACCTTTCTCATCGTTCTCCAGACCGTCCTTGCCACCTGCGATCAGGTCACATAATGTTATGATAAAATCCGATTTCAGTTTTAATGCTTCCTTATCCCCCTTATGGCTCAACTGAATATCCATAGGGTTCAGATAGTCTTTGGAATTGGTGGCAAGTTTTACCACCTGTCCATGTAGTGCTGCCACAAGAGCAAAATACTCTCCCTCCGGATCGCAGATGATAATATCGTCCTTCGTGATAAGAAAACAGCTTAAAATCTCACGCTTTGCACTGAAACTCTTACCGCTTCCCGGTGTTCCGAGTATGACTCCGTTTGGTGTACGAAGCCTTTTCCGGTCTGCCATGATCATGTTGTTGCTGAGTGCATTTAATCCGTAATAGATTGCCGGAGCAGGCATAAATAATTCCTGTGTGCAGAATGGTACTAAGATTGCGGTACTCTTCGTGGCAAGGGTACGTTCTATCCCCGTTTCATTACAGCCAATCGGCGCAGATGCCATAAGTCCCTGTTCCTGCAAATACTGTAAACAGCGCAGGTCACAGTTTGCCTGCTGAATGATACCGGACACCCTCTGCATTAAACTCTCCAGTTCCCGCTTGGTTCTGCCATAGCAGGTAATAAGGAATGTCATGTTGATCATCTTCTGATTGCTTGTATTCAAATCATCCAGAAATTCCAGCGTATCCTTTTCATAGGTCACAATATCCGTTGGAAGAATATCCATATCGTAGCCGCTTCGGACTGCCTTTTTCTGTTCCTCAATCTTCATTTTCTGGATATTGGAAATGACCGCTTTTAACTTCTTGATTGCCTTTACCGGATCTTCCGTCTGCATGTGCATGGAGATAGTAAGGTTTGCATCAATGTCAAGAAGCTGTTTGATCAGCTCGTCCGTAAACTTCGGTGCGATAATATCCAGATAGGACACGCAGCCATACATATTTCCCGACTTAAAGCGGTTCGGATAGCGGAAATCAAATCCCGGCGGTGCAATATAGTCCTTGACTGACTTACCGGATTCTGCCAAGTCCTTAAAAGAAAAGCGGAAAGGCTCCATGGTATCCTGATTAAAATATTCATGCAGGATACGCAGTCTTTCCTTTCCGTCCAGTCCCCTCGCAAGGGTTCCTATGTTGTTTAAGTTCCGTATGACATCTTTTTCAATGTTGTTAAGGCGGCTCTTGGCTTCCTTGTAGCCATTGCTCTCCACACCAAAAATCAGATATTTTGATTTGATGATGCCATTGTTTCCCTTTGCCGCCTGCTTCTTTAACATCTCCGTATATTCTTCACGAATGTCGTTAAAATCATCCTCCTGCCACGGAATGTCAAACTGTTCCGTAAGCATCTGCTCGTTGACCTGCCTGTTGAAAAGCACCAGTTCAAACTTCACAGACGGATCAAAGTAATTGATGAGCTTACTGTACTGTGCCAGTATGTCCGCCTGCTCATCCACTTCCAGAAGCGAATAGTTTATATCAAAAAATTCCACCATCTTTGTATAATAACGGTGGCTGACCTGACAGATACCGTCACGGAACATCTTTTCAAAAGTAATCGTCTTTTGTGCGGTAGTCGGCTTTTCTTTCTCATTGCTCTTTCCCGATAAAATATGTTTCAACTGTATAAGACGCTTCTTCTCTGAAAAGGTAAGTCCACCACTTTTGCTGTTATTCCTGCTATTGCCCTTATAACTGCTTTTTCTGCGGCTTTCCGGTTCTGCCTTTTGCTTTTTCTTCAAGATAACGAACCTCCCTTCGTAATTTTTCTTTTTCTTCCAACTGCTTGTATAAATTTTCCGACCGGTATGGTCTTATGCCCGGTGTGAGTATCTTCTGCCGGAGCATAAAATACAAAATCTTCTCCGCCGGAAACCCGTTTTTCTCATACATTGCAAAAAAGAAAAATGGAAGCATTGCTCCCATCATAAGAAGTGATGCGGCTGATGTTCCGATCAATCCCTTGGTTAAAAAATACAAGGGTATCCCGGCTACTGCCGCACCGCTGAAACAGATGATCTGTCTCTTTGTCAAGTTCAGTGCCACTTTTGTCTTGATACCGGACAAATCCTTTGGCACCTGCACGGATATTGCCATATCGTTCCTCCCTTAGTGCGCATTCCAGATAGATTTCGATAATGAACCAGTCTTAAAGAGTGAAAAGCATAAAATAACGGTATATGCTGCCACCGACCAGAGTGCCGTATGCAGGTTGTCGGATACTGCCACACCTGCCACCAGCACCGCATAGATTGCGACGCACACCATCATAAAAAATCCCTGAAATGCAAGGGCACAAAGTCCCTTAAAATAATTAGTTCCTATCGTTCCCCATTCCCGGTTGGTTACGGTTGCACAGGGAACGGGTGCTACTGATACATAAAGATATATTTCAATCATTCGCCCATAAAGAATGACGGTGATAAGGACTGACATGATTTTCATACATAAACTGACGATCATGGTCTCCATCCCCAGTCCTAACAGCTCGCCTATGCTCATCTCCGAAAACTGCTCATTGAACATCGTTTGCAGCGTACTTGAAACATCAATACTGGTTTCCCCACTGATTGCTGCGGCGGCAGAATTGACGATGTGGCTTCCCACATCAAATACCGCCATTACAATGTCAAAAGTCTTGCTTAACAGCATGACTGCAATACACGCTTTCATAAAAAAGCGGATAAAAATTGCCGTATTGAAGTCATGCAGATTATTCTTGTCAATAACCATGGAAATAAGCTCGTAGACGAGTACAAAACTGATGATCATGCCCGCTATGGGAATCATCACGTTATCGGACAGGGTTTTTATCATGTCAAAAATACCGGAGTTCCAAGTGCTGGGAGTTTTGCTGACCTCCCCTGCAATCGTGCCTACCTTGTCATTGACATCGGTAAACATGGTTTCAAAGTTTGTCAGCACCCATCCCTGCAACAGTTCCTTTATGAATTCAGTAATCTTATCAATGATCCCGCCCATGAATTATGAGAACAGTGTGGTAAGCTGTGGAATTACCGTCTGTGCCACAATGATGATGCCACCGCCACTCATAAGCTGTTTTATCCCCAATTAGGTGTAAAACTCT
>OHFB01000848.1_pt1 | contig 13874 bp, 12 predicted proteins | sample 1567461 | NCBI WGS metagenome assembly OHFB01 (sample SAMEA3879566, study PRJEB24766) | human gut metagenome | biome: human-associated habitat; feature: feces | place: USA | collected 1985/1987
GAAGCCAATGCTCATCAGGGAGCCGGTGTTGCTGGTCAGCTTCTGCCAGGCCGTGGAGAGGATATCGCCGGAGACGATGCCCCACAGGATCTCGCTCGTCGTGGGCACCAGAAGGCTCGTGACCTGGTCGGTCACGGTCCCCTGCGTCGTGGAATCGGCAGACCCCGTCGTCCCGTTCTTGTTACCGGTGGTGGTTCCGGTGGTGGTTCCGCCCGCCGTGGACGAACCGCCGGACGAATTTGCATCGGTGTTGAAGCTGGTGATGAAGCTCTTGAGGTCGGTGTAATTGGCCGCGAGGTTCTTCACGTCATCCAGCACACCGTACTTCCACAGGTCGCCGGTCACATCGTTCAGGATGAGGCGGTCGATCTGGCCAACCTCATTGACGGTGTAGTAGCGGACGTCCGAACTGCTCAGTGTGACCCCCGATAGGCGGCTGGGACGAACCGTCCCAGCCACACCCTCCGAAGTCGTATCCAGAATCTCTACATCGTCGGCCAGAGCGGCATCGCCCAGGGCCGTGGCGTTCTCGTTGATGGTGCCGCTGGTCGAGCGGCCGCTGACGTGCTCCACATTCTCGCCGTCCGGGCCTACGGTGATCTCCACCAGCCAGCCCGCCGGGAAATTCAGGCTCTTATCCACATTCACGGTGCGGGTGATGCCATCGGTGCAGAGGACGGCCACTTTTTGCAGCACGTCTGCACCGTTCTCCTCGATGAGGCTGCGGGCAGAGGACTGGACGACGCCGTAGAAGACGCTGTCGGCCTCCTCGCCGGTCACGATGCCGGCAGCCTCATTGTTCATGCCCAGCAGCAGGGTCACGACCTGACCCACGCCGCCGCCGTTCAGGGAGGACACCTGCGAGGCCACGGCCGCGGAACCGAGGGTGTAGGTGCTGCCCGCCACGGTCACGGACGTCGGGGCGCTGGCGCTGGGCGAGACTGCCGTGATGCGGCCTGCCGCGCGGCGGGTATAGATCCAGACAGTCTGTAAACTTTCGCTGTAGTAATACACATCGTACTTTGTCAGTTCGGCGGAAGAAGAGACTTTATCGTTGCGGTAGACGCTCACAGGGGCAAAGGGCAGCTGTGTAATACCGTCCGCGATGAAGGGGCCTTTCAGGCTGCTCAGCATGACGCTGGACGTATCCACCTGACCGTTCGAGACCGTGAAGCCCAGCGAGGTGCCATAGGCACTGCCGCTGGCGGCGTTGGCCGTGAGCGCATTGTAGAACAGGATGGCGCACTCCTCATAATTCAGTGCCTCGCCCTGCTGACGCTCCAGCTGATTGCGCAGGCCCAGCTCGCTGGCCTTGTTCAGCTGCGCCTGCGGGAAGGAGCCGCTCAGGTCGGTCATCTTATAGCCCAGCAGCTTGAGCACTGCCGTGACAGCCTCTTCCAGCGTCACGGCGTTGTCTGGGCGGAAGGTGCCGTCGGTGTAGCCGCTCATCCAGCCCTGCTGCACCGCGATGCGGACATAGGGCGCATACGCCGAGCTGCCGGGCAGGTCCTTGTACAGGGTGCCCACGGCCCCCTGCGAGCCTACGCTCTCCCGGAAGGTGGAATAAGCCACCAGCATCCGGGCAAAGGCCCCGCGGGTGACCACGGCGTTCAGCGCCGCCGTCTGGGTGGAGTCCATGCCGTCCAGCGTGATGGACAGCTGCACGGCAGTGTTGGCATTGCCCGCCGCTGCGGCCGGGAGCGCCAGCATCGACACGGCCATGCTGACCGCGAGAAGGAATGCGAGAAGACGTTTTTTCATCTGGGGAACCTCCTTAATCATACCGCAGGGCTTCGATGGGGTTGAGCCGTGCGGCGCGCTTGGCGGGCAGGTAGCCGAACAGCACACCGATGCCCACCGAGATGCCAAAGGCCACCACGACGGAGTTGAACGAGGGGCTGACGGTCACATCAATGTCGCTGGAGATCATGGGCAGGATGCGGTTTGCCGCCATGGACACGATATAGCCAAGGACGATGCCCAGCACGCCGCCCAGTGCGGAGGTGGTGGCAGCTTCCACCACGAACTGCGACAGGATCACCCGCTCCTTGGCACCCAGTGCCTTGCGGATGCCGATCTCCCGGGTGCGCTCGGTCACCGACACCAGCATGATGTTCATAATGCCGATGCCGCCCACCAGCAGCGAGATGCTGGCAATGCCGGTAAGGATGATGATGACCATGTTGATCATCTCGTTCATCTCTTCCAGCCACTCGCTGGCGCTGTAGATGTAGTAAGCGTTGTCGCTCTTGAGCAGGTCGTACAGACCGCTTTCCACCACCGCCTTGGCCTCGTTGGCCCGGCTCTCGTCCTTCATAATCGCAACAAAATTCTTGGCGCTGGACTGGTTGGAGAGCCGCATGGCCGTGGTGTAGGGCAGATAGATGCAGTCATCGTCGGAGCCCTGCTGCATGTTCTTGTCCGTCACCTTGGCGTTCAGCACGCCCACGATCCGGAACTTGTAGGCCCCCAGCTTGATGGTCTGGCCCACCGCGTTGCCGCCGTAGGCCGCCCGGTTGAGGTAATCACCAATGATGCAGACCTGCTTGTTGTCCTTGATGTCCATGTACTGCAGGCCGCGCCCCTGGGCGAGGGTATAGTTTTTCATCTCAGTGTAGTGCTCGTCCACACCGTAAACGCTGGTGCCGTAGCGGTAGGTCGTGGTGCCCACCTTGGGGGTGTTGTTGCTGAAATCGATCTGGGGCGAGACTGCGGAGATGAGCTCCTTGTTCTTATCCGCGATCTTATACACATCCTCCACCGAGGCGGTGCGGGAGCCGTAGCCCCAGACCTGAATGGACAGGGCATTCGTGCCCAGCGCCGAAAAGCTGTCCCTCATGCTCTGGGTCATGCCGTTGCCCAGACCCACGATGACGATGACCGCCATGACACCGATGATGATGCCCAGCATGGTCAGGAAGGTGCGGAGCTTGTTGCTCCACACGTTCTGGAGGGCCTGACGGAAGGTCTCAATGATCATTTGTTCCCCTCCTGTTCTGCCGGTTCAAAGTTCAGCGTCGGCTGGACGATGGCTTCCGGCGCGCGGGAGTCGCCATCGTAGACCACCTGACCATCCTCCAGCCGGATGATGCGGTCGGCCTGCACGGCAATGGAGTTGTCATGGGTGATGAGCACCACCGTATGGCCCTGCCCATGCAGGTCCTGCAGCATTCCCAGCACCTCGCGGCCGGTGTGGCTGTCCAGCGCGCCGGTGGGCTCATCTGCCAGAATAATCGCCGGGTTGCGCACCAGCGCCCGCGCGATGGATACGCGCTGCTGCTGGCCGCCCGAAAGCTGGTTGGGCTTGTTTTTCAGCTTATCGCCCAGCCCCACCTGCTCCAGCACCTCGCGGGCCCGACGGTGGCGCTCGGCGCGGGGGATGCCCGCATAGACCAGCGGCACCTCCACGTTTTCCAGTAAGTTTAATTTGGGCAGAAGATTATACTGCTGGAAGATGAACCCCAGCATCTCGTTGCGGATGGAGGCCAACTCGTTCCGGCTCATCTTGCCCACATCCCGGCCGTTCAGCCGGTAGGTGCCCGCCGTGGGCACATCCAGACAGCCGATGATGTTCATGCAGGTGGACTTGCCGGAGCCGGACTGGCCCACAATGGCAACAAACTCGCCTTTTTCTATTTTCATGGTGATGTGATCGGCAGCTTTTACCGTGGTGTCGCCCATCTGGTAATACTTGCAGACCGCATCAAATTCGATCAGAGCGCTCATTCCATCCTCCCATCAGAAGATCATCATGCTGCTGCCATCGTCATAGTAGCTGTCGCTGCTGACCGAGTTGGGGTCGTAACCAATGGTGTCCCCCTCCTGGATACCGCTGACGATCTGGGTGTAATCATCATCGCTGACACCGGTCTTGACGGCCACATAGACAAAGCCCTCGGGTGCCTCCATGGTGGTATCCGCCTTGGAAGCGCTGGGGGAATCCTGGGTCACCAGCACATAGCCGCCCCGGACGATGGCCGCATTGGGCACGGTCAGGGCATTGGCAGCCTCAGCCACCACGATCTCAGCGTTGGCGTTCATGCCGGGGCGCAGGCCGTCGGTCTCGTCAATGCGGATGGTCACCGGGTAGGTGGTGGTACCGCCGTTGGAAGCGCCCTTCATGGAGACGCGGGTCACAGTGCCCACATAGTTCTTATCCTGCACGGCATCGGCTGTGATCTGCACTTTCTGGCCCACAGACAGGGAGCTGATCTGCAGTTCGTCCACGTTGATGACCATTTCCAGATAGCTCAGGTCGTAGATGACGCAGAGGGTATCGCCGGATTTGACCGCATCGCCCACCTTGGCATCCTTTTCAATGATGGTTCCGCTGATGGGAGAGGTGACGGTATAGTTGGCCATGGTATCCTGCAGGTTCTGCAGGGAGATCTCAGCGCTGCGCAGGGTCTCAGAGGCAGACTGGATGCTCTCGGTCAGGTCATCGCCGCTCAGCTCGATCAGGATATCGTTCTCGGCAACGGTCTGGCCCTCCTGCACATGGATGGAGGTCACAGTGCCTGCAGCCTGTGCGGTCAGGGTACGCTCCGCCTGATAGCCAAAGGTGGCAGAACCGATGGAGCTGACCCCGTTGATGGAGGCGGTGGCCGCCTGCGCGGTGGTCAGGCCGCCCGCGTTCTGCACGGCAATGGTCACGGTGCGGGTGAGCAGGTTGCCGGTGCTCAGGGCATCCGTTCCGGTCACGCTGGTCACGGTGCCGTCCAACTGCTCAAAGGTGCCGTCCAGCGTCACCTGGGCGGTCTGGCCCACGCTGAAATTGGCGGCATCGGCGGCGGGGAATTCCAGCGTCAGCAGCATTTTGGAGCTGTCGCGGATGATGGCGACCTCCTGCCCGCTGGTCACCTCGTCGCCCTTGGCGACCTTCAGGGTGCTCACGGTGCCATCCACTTCGGCACGCACATACTGGCGGTCCACCACCTTGTCATAGCTGCGCTGTGCCTGCTGCATGGCGATCTCAGCCTTTTCAAAATTGGTGGAAGCGTCCGAGCTGTCCAGCGTGTAGAGGATGCTCCCCTCATCCAGCACGTCGCCCTCCTCAAACTCGCCGGTGAGCACCTTGCCCTCCACCAGAGATTTCACGGTGTAGGTGTTGGCAGGGTTCAGGGTGCCGGTGCCGCTCAGGGTGTTGGAGACATCCCGCACTTCAGGGCTGGCTTCCAGATAGCTGGGGTCCACGGCTGTGGTGTTGGCGCTCTTGGGCTTGAGCAAAAACACACCGCCCGCAATCACCACACAGACCACCGGCACGAGCCATTTCCAGTTCTTCTGCAAAAACAGCACCGGGGCCTTGGCTGTCTGTGCCGCAGGCGTTTCCGCACCCGGGTTCTCCGCGCCGTCCTTCTTCTTATTCCAGATCATCATGTTCCTCCTATCAGATTCAGGCTCGCCGGGGGCGGCCTGTCAGATTCCTTTCCTATGTATAGGTGTAGTGTATCGCATTTTGCCCGGATACACAAGCGTCCAAATTTCGTTTGAACGCTTTTCAGCAAATTTTCACAGATTGTAAACCTTTGTGCAAATCGCAAGTTGACCTGTCCGCCGCTTTCTGGTTTAATCGGGACGTTGTTTGTACCAAACCAGAGGAGGATTTTTTTCTATGAATCAGACCAGTAAGTTCTCGGTGCGCGATATCTGCTACGCGGGCCTGTTTGCCGCCGTCATCGCCGTGATGGCACAGATCTCCATCCCTATGCCGCTGGGTGTGCCCATGACCATGCAGACCTTCGCCATCACGCTGGCGGCTGTGGTGCTGGGCTCCAAGCTGTCCGCCATTGCCACACTCGTTTACCTGCTGCTGGGCGCTGTGGGCGTGCCGGTGCTGGCCAACTTCTCCGGCGGCATCGACAAGTTTGTCGGCCCCACCGGCGGCTTCCTGATCTCCTTCCCCATCATGGCCTACATCATCGGCCTGGGCGTGGAGCACAGGGATGCTTTCAAGGGTGCTTTCCCCGTGGCGGTTATCGTGGGCACTGTGGTCAACTATATCGTGGGTGTCATCCTGTTCGTGATCGTCGCCCACAGCACCGTGTCTGTGGCCGTTTCCGCCTGCGTTCTTCCCTTTATTCCCACCGCCATCATCAAGGCTGTGCTGGCCTGCGTGCTGGGCCTGAACATCCGGAAGCGGATTCCGGGGGTAAAAAAGGCATGAGCATCGTACTGCGCCCGCATCACCTGCTCTGCACCCAGGGCTACTCCGGCCATGGCTACAGTGAAGCCTTTGTGGAGCACATGAACGATGTCGTCCACCAGCTGCGGGAGGTGCCCGGGACGAAGATCCAGCTCACCTTCTCCACCGACACCCTCTGTTCCTGCTGCCCCAACAAGCTGGGCACCGACCTGTGCGACACGCAGGAAAAGGTCAAGCGGTACGACCGCAAGACCGTGGAGTATTTCGGGCTGGAGGAAAAGGAATACGACTACCAGGCCCTCATCCGGGAGATCGATGCCAAAGCCACCCCCGAGATGCTGGCCGATATCTGCCGGGACTGCTGCTGGTTCCCCATCAGCGCCTGCTGCAAGAATATCTGCGAAGGCAAATACGTGAAATAACATTTCCCCCTATACAACAGGCCGCCGTGCAGGATCATCTCCTGCACGGCGGCCTCTTTGTTTTATTCTGTTTCTGCGGCCTGCACCGTTACATAGACCCCTGCGGGGACACAGGCGGCCCAGGCATCCTGCTCGCTCAGCCAGCCGAATTGCTCGCACACATGGTCCGGACACTGACTGTCGAGGAAGGCGATGGCCCCATCCTTTACCTGCAGATGCACGATGTAATCGCCCACATCATACAGATAATCGTGGTCCTCGTCCAGCGGGATCGTTTCGGTGATGCCGTCGCCGAAATCGACCACGGCCACCAGCGGCTCCGCTTTGGGGGCGTTGGCGCGGTACAGCACGAACAGGAGTGCTGCCGCGGCCAGCACCACGGCCGCAAAGATCAAATTTTTTTGCCAGCTTTTCAGGCGTTTCATGCAGCGTACTTGCTTGCAGCTGCGCCTGCAATGCGGCCGAAGACAACGAAGTCAGAGACAGCAGTGCCGCCCAGACGGTTTGCACCGTGCACGCCGCCGGTCACCTCACCTGCTGCGAACAGGCCGGGGATAACCTCGCCGTTCTCGTTCAGGACTTCGGTGTTGGTGTTGATCTTCAGGCCGCCCATGGTGTGGTGCACGCCTGCGGTGACCTTGATGGCATAGTAGGGAGCGGTATCCAGCTTGTCTGCAAAGCTGGTGCGGCCGAAGTCGGGGTCGTTCTTGGCCTCAACATAGCCGTTCCAGGTATTCATGGTCTCGGCCAGAGCGGCACCGTCCACGCCGATCTGCTCAGCCAGCTCCTCGTAGGTCTTGCCCTCGAAGGTATAGCCCTTCTTGATGTAGCCCTGGATGACGCTGGAATCATCGACCATCTTCTGATCAATGATCAGCCAGCTGTAGCTGCCGGGCTGAGCGATCTCAGCGGCGGAGACAACGTCACGGGTACTGACTTCGTCAATGAAGCGCTTGCCCTCGGAATTGATCAGCACAGCACCGTCGCCGCGCAGGCCCTCGGTGATCAGAGAAGCGCTGTCGTACTGGACAGTGGGGTGGATCTGGATCTGGTCCATATCCACGGTGTCAGCACCGATGGCCTGTGCCATCTTGATGCCCTGGCCCAGGATGCCGGGGGCGTTGGTGGTCATAAAGCCCTTCAGCTCGGGCTTGTACTCAACGACCATATCCATATTTGCGCCGAAACCGCCGGAGGTCAGGATCACGGCCTTGGCGTTGATGGTGATGGTCTCACCGGAAGCGCCGGTGGCCTTGATGCCAACAGCAGCGCCGTTGTCATCGGTCAGGATCTCGGTGGCGGTGGTGTTCAGCATCATCTGGACACCAGCCTTCTGGCAGTCCTCCTCCAGCAGGGGCACCATGTAAGCGCCCACAGAGACGACCTTGCCCTCCTCATTCACAGGGCGGTGGATCCGCTTGACAGATGCGCCGCCTGCAGAGGAGACGCTGTTCAGGGTGATGCCCTGCTCACCCAGCCAGTCGATGGCATCAGCGCTGTTGGAGCACAGGGTCTCCACCAGAGCAGGGTCATTGATACCCTTGCCGCCGATCATGGTATCCAGCTCCATCAGCTCAACGCTGTCAAAGTAGCCGGTGGGGTTGGCCTGGTAAGCAGCCCACTGCTCTGCCACGGTAGCAGCCAGAGCGGTGATGGTCTCGTTGTCAGCATACTTTTCAGCAGCAGCCTTCAGGGTCTTTTCGACACCTGCGCCCTCGGCAAACTCGTTCTCATCCTGATACACGGTCTTGCCGGCGTTCATGCCGCCGGTAGCGCGCACGGAGTTGCCGCCCACCATGGACTGGCTCTCCACGATGACAACGCTCTTGCCCTCGCTGGTGGCAGTCAGGGCAGCGGTCATGCCTGCGCCGCCTGCACCCACGATGACGATGTCGGTATCAACAGTAGAGTCCTCAGCAGGCTCAGCGTTGTTCTCCACAGCGGTCTGGAAATCCTCAGGCTTCAGACCAGCAGCGGTGATGGCAGCAGCGGCTGCCTCCTTGATGGCATTGGAGGTGATGGTAGCACCGGACACGCCATCTACTTCGATGCTGCCGCTCTCGGCGATCTCGCCGGGCAGCTGCTCGATTGCCTTGGAGCCCACGCCCTCGGTCTCATCGGCACCCTCAGCGGTGCAGCCGGTGATCTTGCCGTCGGTCAGGGTCAGGGTAACGGTAACATCGCCGCCAAAGCCCTTGGCAGTGCCGGTAAAATCGCCGGTAGCACCAGCGCCGGTGGTGGAGGCGGGCTTGCTGCCGCAGCCGTAGCCCAGCAGGCTCACTGCAACGACAGCGGCCATGGCCAGCGCTGCAATGCTCTGTTTCATCTTCGTGTTTTTCATAGTTTCTTCTTTTTCCTTCTCAGTTGAACCAATGTTGCAGGCAGTTAGCCTGCGCGAACATATCTCAGCATAAAAAGGGGGCTGCCCATTCGGAAGGCAGCCCCCTTTGCCGAACTAGGAAAAGATCAGGCGTTGGCCTGTGCAGCAGCAACAGCGCAGGCAACGGTAGCGCCGACCATGGGGTTGTTGCCCATGCCGATCAGGCCCATCATCTCAACGTGTGCGGGCACGGAGGAGGAACCTGCGAACTGAGCATCACCATGGACGCGGCCCAGAGAGTCGGTCAGGCCATAGCTTGCGGGGCCTGCAGCCACGTTATCGGGGTGCAGGGTACGGCCCGTGCCGCCGCCGGAAGCGACGGAGAAGTACTTCTTGCCATTCTCAATGGCCCACTTCTTGTAGGTGCCGGCGACCAGGTGCTGGAAGCGGACGGGGTTGGTGGAGTTGCCGGTGATGGAGCACTGAACGTCCTCCTTCTTCATAATGGCAACGCCTTCCATAACGTCGTTAGCGCCGTAGCACTTGACAGCAGCGCGCTCACCCTCGGAGAAGGGGATCTCCTTGACGACCTTCAGGGTCTGGGTGGGGATATCGTACTCGGTCTGCACATAGGTGAAGCCGTTGATGCGGGAGATGATGTAAGCAGCATCCTTGCCCAGGCCGTTCAGGATGACGCGCAGGGGGGTCTTGCGGACCTTGTTTGCAGTGCGGGCAATGCCAATGGCACCCTCAGCAGCAGCAAAGGACTCGTGGCCTGCCAGGAAAGCGAAGCAGGTGGTGTCCTCGCTCAGCAGACGAGCGCCCAGGTTGCCGTGGCCTAAGCCCACGTTTCTCTGCTCGGCGACGGAGCCGGGCACGGTAAAGGCCTCCAGGCCGATGCCGATGGCGGCGGCGGCGTCGGAAGCGGTCTGCACATTTTTCTTAATGGCGACGGCGCAGCCCAGGGTATAAGCCCAGGAAGCGTTTTCAAAAGCGATGGGCTGTACGCCCTTTACGATCGCGTCGGGATCTACATTTTTGGAAAGGCACAGTTCACGGGCGTCCTCCAGGCTGGCGATGCCATACTCGGCAAGACACTTCTCGATTTTGGCCATTCTTCTTTCTTTGCCTTCAAACTTTACATCATTAGCCATGTAGCTTGTCCTCCTTATTTCGGTATGGTCCGGCTTATTCTTCTCTGGGGTCGATATACTTGGCGGCCCCGTCGTAACGGCCATACTGACCGATATTCTTCTTGTAGGCCTCGTCCGGACTTACGCCGTGGCGGATATCCTCCAGCATCTTGCCAACCTTCACGAACTTGTAGCCGATGACCTCGTTGTTCTCGTCCAGAGCCATGGAAATTACATAGCCTTCGGCCATTTCCATGTAACGCACGCCCTTGACGGAGGTGCTGAACATGGTGCCTACCTGAGAGCGCAGGCCCTTGCCCAGGTCCTCCAGGCCGGCGCCGATGGGCAGGCCGTTTTCAGAGAAGGCGGTCTGGCTGCGGCCGTAGGCCAGCTGCTTGAAGATCTCGCGCATAGCCACGTTGATGGCGTCGCACACCAGGTCGGTATTCAGGCACTCGAGCAGGGTCTTGCCGGGCAGGATCTCGGCGGCCATAGCGGCGGAGTGGGTCATGCCGGAGCAGCCGATGGTTTCCACCAGGGCTTCCTGGACGATGCCTTCCTTGACGTTCAGGGTAAGCTTGCAGGCACCCTGCTGGGGAGCGCACCAGCCAATGCCGTGAGACAGGCCGGAAATGTCTTTGATCTCATAGGATTTTACCCATTTTCCCTCTTCCGGGATCGGGGCGGGACCGTGGTGAGGTCCTTTTGCTACAGTACACATGTTTTCCACTTCATGGGAATAGTTCATATTGGTACTCCTTTCGGTTTCGGTATCGGGGGACTGCCCGTGTATATTCGCATACACATTTATTATAAGCAAACTTGTCCAATTTCGCAAGAGAAATCTTGGTAAAACAGCAGGATTAACAACTTTTTCACAATCTTTCCCGAAGGCGGAATCAAAAACTAGTCGGTTTTAAAAGCCCGGACCCTGACAAAAGGCAAAGAATGGAGAAAAAACGGCGCAAGGGTTTAATTTTTGACACAGTGTGTTATAATACAAAGCAGAGACAACGAGATTACGTATGCGTAAGGAGAGTATTGCTATGAGCGAAAACTGTACCCATAACTGCGAAACCTGCGGTGAGAGCTGTCCCTCCAGAGAGGGGGGCTTTCCCAAGGAGCAGCTGAAAGAGGGCTGCTCGGTGAAAAAGGTCATCGGCATCGTCAGCGGAAAGGGCGGCGTGGGCAAGTCCATGGTTACGTCCCTTCTGTCGGTGATTTTGAACCGCAGAGGCTACCATACCGCCATTTTGGACGCGGACGTTACCGGACCGTCGATTCCCAAGGCGTTCGGCCTTCACGGCAGAGCCCAGGGCACGGAAATGGGAATCCTGCCGGTAAAAAGCAAGCTGGGCACCGATATTATGTCCGTCAACCTGCTGCTGGGAAATGAGACTGATCCGGTGGTGTGGAGAGGCCCGGTGATCGCCGGCGCGGTGAAGCAGTTCTGGACCGACGTGCTGTGGAACGATGTGGATTATATGTTTGTGGATATGCCTCCGGGAACCGGCGATGTGCCGCTGACTGTATTTCAGTCCCTGCCGCTGGCAGGTATTATCATTGTGACTTCCCCGCAGGAGCTGGTTTCGATGATCGTGGCAAAAGCGGTCAACATGGCGAAGAAGATGGATATTCCGATTCTGGGACTGGTTGAAAACATGAGTTATCTGGAATGTCCGGACTGCGGAAAGAAGATTTCTGTGTTCGGTGAAAGCCATATCGAGGAGACGGCAGACGAGTATGAGATTCCGGTGCTTGCGAAGATTCCGATCGATCCGTCGATTGCGTCCAAGGTGGACGAGGGGCTGGTTGAGTATGTAGAATCTCCATGGCTGGATGCGGCGGCTGACGCAGTTGAGAAGGCATAAAAGAATTATATAGAAGAGGTGGAAGAATACAAATGAATATTGCTCAGAATCCCAACAGCGAGCTGAGCCATTTCGCGGTCAATACGCCTCAGGTATTTGAGATTCCTGAGACATTCCGGGAGACGGCAAGGCAGTTTCAGGAAGCGATGATGCAGTACAGCTGCGCGATTCGAGAGTTTAAGACGAAGCTGGAAGTGCTCAACGATGAGCTTTCCATGCGGAATGCAAGAAACCCGATCGAGATGATCAAGGCGAGAGTGAAGAAGCCGAAGAGTATTGTAGAAAAACTGCAGCGGCGCGGACTTCCGCTTTCGATCGAATCGATGGAGTCCAACCTGGATGATATAGCGGGTGTCCGTGTGATATGTTCGTTTGTGGACGATATTTACGAGATCAGCCGGATGCTGGAACGCCAGGATGATGTGACCATCATTGCGATCAAGGATTATATCAAGGCGCCGAAGGAAAACGGCTACCGCAGCTACCACATGATCGTGGAAGTACCGGTATTCTTTTCAAGCAGTAAGAAAAATATCCGTGTGGAAGTCCAGATCCGCACGATCGCCATGGATTTCTGGGCGAGTCTGGAGCACAAAGTGCGGTACAAAAAGAATGTTCCGGCAGATGAAACCGAGCGTCTGGCACAGGAACTGAGCGAATGTGCACAGATCAGTGCAGATCTGGACCAGCGGATGCAGAATATCCGTACCCGCCTGGCAGATGCGGAATTACAGCATCCACAGAAACAAAAGAAAGATGAACAGATCCTTCTGGATGTACTGGGACTGTAATGCCGCTGGTGCTCACAGGTAAGCATGAGAACGGTAACTTCTTTATGCACTGTGCTCCCATGGACGTACTTTCAGATGGACACCGCGGCTGTCGGCGATGCGCTGACACGCCTTAATGTCTTCTTCCGGAAGAATATCCACGATCGACAGCTGCGTGTGTGGGATAAGTTTTCCACATTCCTCTGCAAAATCAAGCATTGCCTCATAAGCATGAGGGAAGGATGGGCGGGTTACTTTTTCATACTTTTCTGCAGTTGCCTCATTTAAGCTGATGGAGATACTGTCTACCACTTCTGCCAGCTGTGGTACAATGTCACGTTTATAATACAGGTTTCCCAGACCATTGGAATTGACACGGATCGGGAGACCTGTTTTTTCTTTGACATATCTGGCACTGGCGATCAGATTCTCCAGTGCACAGGTCGGTTCCCCATAGCCACAGAAAACAAATTCTTTGTAGCCGGTGAAATCAAAGGCATCAATTGCGGCAATAATCTCACTTAAAGAAGGCTCTGCTTTGTGCCAGAGGGTATCCGCATCACCCACACCATCAAACTGTTTACGGATACAGAACGTACAGTTGCAGTCACATTTATTTGTGATATTTGCATATACCTGATCATTGTACACATATAAAATTTTTGCCATAACAATTCCTTCTTTCTATCGTATGGATTCATCAATTGCGAAATTCTTTTCCGGGTTTTTCGTTTTTACACGTTTGAATCTGCAATCAGGTCAATAAGAAATTTCTCGAAATTAACGCCATCGCGTCCCGGCGTATTTTCTTTCATGGTATCCCCGATACTGTGGGATAAGAATTTCCCTGCAAGCAGAATCGCATCTTCCGTGCACATGCCCTTTGTGCGGCAGCCACACAATACAGAGGCAAACAGATCCCCGGTTCCGGAAAAACTCCGGTCAAAAAACGGCGATTCGTGCCGGTAAATTCCATTTGCAGTGGCAGCAATATTATAAATGACGGGATGTTTCTCGCCACGGCATTTGACACCGGTGATCACGACATCCTGGGGGTGTGGTACCTTTTTTTGCAGACGCTGGGCCACATCTTCTGCCAGTTTTAGCAGATCCGTGTTTGTCCTGCAATGAAGTAAGGCATCTTCCGGGATGTCTGCCAGCAGACAGGCTTCCGTCAGATTCGGTGTGATCACGTCTGCTTCAAGCGTCAGTT
>OHFB01000852.1_pt1 | contig 13820 bp, 9 predicted proteins | sample 1567461 | NCBI WGS metagenome assembly OHFB01 (sample SAMEA3879566, study PRJEB24766) | human gut metagenome | biome: human-associated habitat; feature: feces | place: USA | collected 1985/1987
TACAAATAAACTTAATAAAGTTTTCTTCAAGTTCATTTAATCTTACTTTATAATCCTTTTCATATTTCTTTAAAAAGGCATAATAAGATCCTAGTGATTTGTTGTCGAAAATTCTTTGTACGTCAATTTCTCCATAGGTTTCAAAATCCATAAGAGTAGGGATTCTTCCAAGTTTATTCTTTAGATTTTTATAGCTATCCTTAATGAGCTTGATATCCGCAAAATTGGCGGTGTCAATCGACGCAAAAATTTGTTTCTTACTGATTTCATCAAAGTGAATCGTACTCGATCCTGGAATAATTCTTTCACCTTCAAGTACATAGCGTCTTATGTTGTCTTTGTTGTAAGAACGATCTCCAGATAGGGCGATTGGAATCATGAAGTTGTTTTTGTAGTTTCCAATGAAGTCTAGAATGACAACATATTCTTTGTCTTTTGATTTTCTTAGGCCTCGACCTAGTTGTTGGACAAAGACAATGGGCGATTGTGTAGGTCTTAATAGGACAACTTGATTGATTTCAGGTATGTCGACACCTTCATTAAAAATATCTACAGTTAAAATGTATTGTAGATAGTCACTTCTTGTATCGGATACTAAGCGATCGATCGCATCTTCTCTTTTTTCTTGAGAATCCTCTCCACTTAAAGCTATAGTTCGATATCCTCGTAGATTTAATCTTTCACTAAGGGCAGCCGCTTCTTTCTTGGAACTGCAAAACATGAGTCCTTTGACTCTTTCTCCACTATATCCATAGTAATTGGTTTGTTCGATAATGTAGTCAACTCTTTGGTTGGATGTTAAATAGTTAAAATCAGTAAAATCTGTTTCGTTTCCGTTGGTTAAAAAGTCAGTAATGCCAAAATAGTGGAATGGACATAATAAGTTTTCTTCTAGAGCTTGTTGAAGACGAATTTCATAGGCAATATTATGGTCGAAGGCTGCATATACATCAAAGTCATCGGTTCTTTCTGGGCTTGCGCTCATTCCTAGCCAAAACTTTGGTTTAAAGTAGTCCATGATTTCTTGATAGCTTTTAGCTCCAATGCGATGTGCCTCATCAATGATGATGGTATCGAATGTATCAGGGGCAAAACTTGAATACACTTCTTTTTTAGACATTGTTTGCATGGTTGCGAACAAGTAGTCTACATCAGTATCTTTACTCTTTCCAGATAATAAACCAAATGTTTTGGATTCTCCAAATACATTTTTGTAGCTTTGAAGAGCTTGTTTGGCAATCTGCTCTCTATGCACTAAAAATAGGGCTTTCTTGGGATTCTGATCTTGTAAGGCAAAGGCTGAGGCATACGTCTTTCCTGTTCCTGTGGCTGAAATCAACAAACTCTTTGATTCATTCTCATTGCGAAGCTTTCTAAGATTGGAAATAAAGGCTTGCTGCATAGAATTTGGAATTAACTGTTTAGAAGGTAATTTAATTTCTTCTTTTTGTTTCACCTTTTTGTATTCTTCATAATGCACTCTATATGCACCAATAAATGCATTGTAGGAATATGTATTTGGATGATTCCATAATTCTTCAAATTCATCTAACATTTCTGATACAAACTCACCGGATTTTGTGGACACAATTTTTGTATTCCATTCCCGATTTGTAGTAAGTGCTGTATTTGTCATATTACTAGAACCCACAAGGATCTTGTAGATTGCATCGGATTGAAAGATATATCCCTTGGTATGAAAACCATTCTTTGAGTCGGGTACTAGATACATTTTAAGTTCAATATTCGAAAATGTAGCGAGTTTATCTAAGGCTTTAGGATCACTAAATGCCAAATAGTCCGTTGTAAGAATTTTACCTTTGATGCCTTTATCTTCTAAAGTACGAAGCGTTTGAAGTAAGGGGGTAATTCCTCCCATCGTAATGAAGGCTACACTGATTAAAAAGGAGTCGCAGTGTAATAATTCATCTTCAATGGTGCTTAGTACTTTTCTTCCATTCTTATAGTCGTTTGAAATAAATTGAGGTCGATATAATACGTTGGAAGATATATTTTTGTCTAGAAATGCGGTAGATAGGCCGCTCTGTATATTTTGATAGTTCATACCTAACATTATACCAGCATTAAAATGAAATCATAGATCGAAAAGGCTATAATAACAGTATAAGACCAGAGGTATAGGGAATGGAAAATATAATAATTTCAAAAGAGTTTCTAGATTGGTATGACTATTACAATGATTGTAAAGATAAGTATTCAAGTTTAGTAAATGATGTAGAGAATAAACTAATTTGTGGTGAATATAAAGATATTGAACTTTCTTTTTCAAATATGAATACGAATAATTTGAATCGTGATATAGATAGTCTTGAAAAGATTCATATATTAATGATGCAGGGAAGTACAAGTCAGATTAATGTAGAAATAGGGCTTGTAAAGGAGAAGATGTTAGAGTCTTGTTTAAATGTAAATTTTGGTATATTATGCAATCCTTTGGCGAGTACTCTATATCGTATGATTTTAGATTCGAGTAAAACAAAGAAGCATATTGAGGATGTTTCTAAACAATGTAAAGAAAATGATTTCTACATTTCTGTATTTATTCCTATTTACTTAAGACACTTTTATGCGTCTATTTGTGAAGAGTGTATTAAGGGATATAGTTCGTATGATTTTATGAAGTTAGTAAATTCTTTAATTGAAGAAGATAAATTTAGTGAAGCTTGTAGTCTTTGTCCAATCTATGAAGGGATTTATATTCATGCTAATAAAAAAGGTTTACTTACAAAAGAGTTAATACAGGTAATGCATCTGTAATGCATCTGTATGGTGTGGATGTACCTGTTACTAAAAAAGAAACGAAACTGCCTAATATACCTACAAAAGCAGAGAGAAAGATGTCTAAGAAGTTAGATATAGAAACACGTAAGAAAATCGTTGGTGGTGGAGTTAAGAAAATCTTGGATATGAGTGATGATGAACTGATTCGAAAATATGATGGTAAGTCAGAGGATGAAATTAAGACAATGTTAAAGAATGATCCTTGTTTTGATTCATCCTTAATGGATGAATCGATGTTTGAGTTTCTTAGCTTATTAACTTGTTTTAGTATTGAATTTGAGGATGCTTTTATTGATTGGTTAGCCGGTTTTATCCTTAGAAGATTATATGATATACATTTAAGGTTTTCGGTGAATATCCCACCAAAAGTTCAAACAACAAAGAAACAAAGTGATTATTCAAATCAGGAAAGAGTTTTGCCTGAAGCTGATCCTAGTGAAAATTATCAGGAAAAAAAGGTCATTCAACCAAATAATGAATCTAAGGGTAGGGGTGGAATTATTTTCTTGATTATTCTTGGACTATTATTTGGATATGGATATATTTCTTTGAAAAAGGAAGAGGCAGAATGGGAAGCGCAAATGGAACAGTATCGTCTTGAGAATAGGCGTCGTACGGAATTGAGTGAGTTTAAGGCAAGGGAAGAGAAACGTAAAAAGAAAGAGGGGCAACGTTCAAACTCATCATCATCTTCTTCGTCCTCATCTTATGATGAAGGAAGTGATGATGCATATTTTGGTGATTATGATGAGAATCGTTACGATAACGATGAAAATTATCGTGATGGTGTAGATGATATGTTGGATGAACTGGGAGAATAAAGAAATATACAGTGAAAGATTATTGAATATTTGTATACTCATGAGTAGTATACTTACGAGTATACAAATTTATTAACAAATGATAATTTAGGCATCTGTTTAGGATAGGTGTTTTTTTTGTTGATGAAAAAAGTGCAACAACACTTCTTATAATCGGTGTTTTTTTGCGTTTAAAAAATACGTTGTTAAATCGTATTGATAATGGAGAATTGTTGCCAGGTGAGCGTTTGGAGTCTGAAAGAGACTTGGCTGAAAAATGTGGTGTGAACAGACAGACAGTGCGATCAGCACTTAATGTCTTGATTGAAGATGGTGTATTGATCAAGGTTCCTTATAAAGGAACGTTTGTCGCAAAACAAATTGTAAAACCTTCATGGGGAAACTATGATGCGATAAATGAACATCGTGGTTTTAGTAGTTTTTTAAAGGCACAAGGTTTTTCAATTGACAGTAAGGTCATTGTTGCAGAAAAGATTGAGCCGACAACTTCGATTCGTGCACACTTGAAATTAGAAGAAGGAGAAGACGTTTATTGTTTAATGCGTGTTCGTTATTACAATGATGAACCTTTTTCTGTGGAAATTGCCTATATGCCATACAAGTATGTAGAGGGCATTGAAGACTATGATTTTTCAAAAGTGTCATTATATGATTTTATGGCAAAGAAAGATCATGATCCTTGTGACTTCCATCGTTCATTAATCGTACAATTTCCAGATGATCGAATCTCAAAACTTTTGGGAAATCTTGTAGAACCTGTATTTCGATTTCAATATATTGGCTTTGATAAAGAAAAAATGTCGTGGAATATACACATAGTTATATTCGAAGTGACAAATCCACGTATCGTTTTAGAATATAATTTCACGAAGGAAACAATATGGAACAATTAGAAACAATATGGAACAATTAGAAACAATGGAATATTATATTTTGCAGATGCAGGATATTTTAAATTCAGTATATAAAAATAAAGAACAGACGAATAAATTGGCTCAGGTTTATATGGATGGAAACTATAGAAATATTAAGATTATAGCTTCTGGTTCGAGTGGAAATGGGTCTTGGTGTGCTAAATATGTTATGGAAAAATATTTAGGTGTAGATGTCACTGTGATAAATCCATATACATTCGCATACTATCCAGTGTTGTGTGAAGATGACTTTGTGTTTGTCGTTTCACAGAGTGGATATAGTAAAAATGCATTAGATGCATTGGATATATTAAAAAAATTAAATCGTAAAACAATCGCTTTAACAGGGGATTTAAAGAGTGATATTAAAGATCATGCTGAAGTTGTGATTGATTATGTAGACGAAGAAAAGGAGGGGTATGTTACTAAGGGTGTAACAACACTTGCCTTATTCTTAATATAACTTACGTTTGCAATTTTAGAAAAACAAGGAAAAATGGTTGATACAGCTTGGCTTGATACATATTGTGAAAGTTATGCTTCTATGCAAAAGGAAAATTTTGTGCATGAAGAAGCTTTCTTAGAAAAGTTTAAAAAGAATTTCTTATCTATGGAAAATATGTATGCAGCTGGTTGTGGTCCTTGTGAAGGTGTAGCTAAAGAGGCAGCACTAAAGATTGGTGAAACTGTGAAGGTTGTTTCTTGTGCATATGAATTAGAAGAATATATTCATGGACCGAATTTGCAACTTTCTCCAAAGCACAATGTATTTATCATTGATGCGCAAGATGAAACTTCAGATCGTTCATACCAAATCTATAGAGCATCTCGTGCTGTGTCAGACCGTGTATATTACATCACAAATAAAGCATATGATGATGATCATGTATTAACGTTATTAAATCCTTGTGCAGATACTGTATCCTTAACGTATCTTCAAGTATTCCAATTATTCGCATATAGAATTAGTAAAGAATTAAGATCTATTCCTAAACATCCGTTGTTTGAGGAATTTAAAAAGATCGTTAATTCAAAAACAATCACATATGAAGATTAGTGTAATTAGCCTTTCGACTTGTTTGGAAGGCTTTTTTTATATAGATGTATAAAAATTACGAGAAGTTGACGTAAGAATGGTGTCAATGATTTTTATTGACAAACCTATTCATGAGCTATAGAATATTAATGTTCTAAATAGAACGATGAGGAGAGCGCATATGCACTTTTGGGATGAACATAAAACGATAACGAGATATTATGAGATGAAGGTTTCTGGAGTTTGCGAAAAATATCAGTTAAGACAGTTGGAGTATGACATATTAATGTTTATTTACAACAATCCTGCGTACAATACGGCTGCGGACATTGTTCGTATTCGTAAGTCTACAAAGTCTCATGTTTCGACTTCACTTAAAGTATTAGAAGATCGTGGTTTTATTGAGCGAAGAGTCGACAAAGACAATAAAAAGCATGTAACTATTCATTTACTACAATTGGCCAATGAAGTAATTGAAGATGGAATATGGGCGCAAAAGGAGTTTGCACAAGATATGTTTGAAGGTCTTAGTGAAGAAGAAATCAAAGTGTTTATGAGTGTATTTCAAAAGGTGTATGACAATGCAGAAAGGATGATTTCAAATGAAAAAAATGCCTGATTTAATGGAAGCAATTTTTGATGCTTGTTACTTGATTTTTGACTTAATTGCCGGAATCTTATTCTTTGTATATTCGAAAGGAAATCCATTGTTCATATTATATGGTGTATTAACATTAACGTTGTGTGGTGGAGACGCATTCCACTTGGTTCCTCGTATTAAAAGGGCTTTGTATGGTACAAATGATAAAATTAAAAGACAGCTTGGAATTGGATTGCAGGTATCTTCAATCACAATGACCGTATTCTATATTATTTTATTGTTTATCTGGAAATTAACATTCCCAACATTACAAGCTCCACTTTGGGTTGAGGCTATGATTTGGATTTCAGCTATTATTCGTATCGTTGTATGTTTCTTACCACAAAACAATTGGACTTCCGAAGAAGGAAATAGGAAGCTTTCTGTGATTCGTAATGCCGTGTTTGCGGTAACTGGAGTTGGTGTGATAATTCTTTATGCCATTTCAGGAAATATGTACGATTTACATATGAACCGTATGGTTGCAGCCATCATTGTTTCTTTTGGGTGTTACATCCCAGTTACATTGTGGTCTAAGACAAAACCAAAGATTGGGTTATTGATGATTCCTAAGACTTGTGCTTATATGTGGGTCATTGTGATGGGATTACAATTATTATTCTAATTCACAAAACTTGGTGCTTCATTGCACCTTTTTAATTTTTTAAAAAGAAGAATACTACTATAAGTCGATAATCTACCGAATAAAATACCGAATGAATTCGACATATTTCCGAATAATGGGTATACTATTGGTAGTAGGATTGGTGGTGTTCACATGAAAACTTGTAAAGAAATGGCTTTAATTTGGAATATTAGTGTTCGTGCAGTTTCGAATTTGTGTAAATCGGGAAGAATTCCGGGTGCTGTTAAGAATGGAAAAAATTGGGAAATTCCAGATGAAGCAACAAAACCGGTAGATGGAAGAATTTCGTCTGGTGAATACTGTAAAAAAGGGATGAGTACAGATAGAAAGTCATTGCCTATTGGTATTTCAGACTATGTGCGTGCTCAATCGGATTATTATTATGTGGATAAAACAATGTTAATTAAGGAGTTTTTAGATCAAAAGCCATTGGTTTCATTATTCACAAGACCAAGAAGATTTGGAAAAACATTGAATATGGATATGCTTAGAGTGTATTTTGAAAAGGTGGATGAGGATACGTCTAAATATTTTAAAGATAAGAATATTTGGAAGTGTGGGGAAAACTATCGAATGCATCAAGGTAAATATCCTGTGATTTTTCTTACTTTTAAAGATGTAAAGTTTGATTCTTGGCAGGCCACTGTAGAGAAAATTAAATCGTTACTTCAAGAAGAATATGGAAGGCATCAAGAATTGTTGAGTAGTGGAAAAATATCGGATTATGAGAAGGCGTATTTTAATAAAATATTAAGTGCAACAGAAAATGAAGTGGAATTGTCTTTTTCACTTGAAAAGTTATCTAAGATGCTTGCGACGCATTATGATCAAGCTCCAATTATTATTATTGATGAATATGATACTCCAATTCAGGAAGGGTATTCTAAGGATTTTTATGATGAAATCATTGGCTTTATGAGAAATTTCTTTTCTGGTGCTTTTAAGGATAATAAAAATCTTTCTTACGGCTTTTTAACCGGAATTTTGAGAATTGCTCAAGAAAGTATTTTTAGTGGATTAAATAATTTAACTGTGAATTCAGTGATGGATGAAGCATATGATCGTTATTTCGGATTTACAAATGAAGAAGTAAGTAAAATGTTAGAGTATTATGGAGTTGCTGAAAAAGAGAGTGAACTTCAAGAATGGTATGATGGATATTTGTTTGGGAATGAAGAAATCTATAATCCGTGGTCTGTTATTAATTATATTTCGAAGGGGTGTGTTCCACAGGCATATTGGGTGAATACTGGAAAGAATGAGATTCTCGAAGATGTTTTAAAAGTGGCGGATGAGGATATAACAGAAAAGCTTTATTCTTTGATTCGTGGGGATAAAGTTTTGGCAAGAATTGATCAAAATGTTGTTTATCGTTCACTTACAGATGATCCAGCTAATATCTATAGTTTATTATTGGTAGCTGGGTATTTGAAAACAACGATTAAAGAATTGCAGGCGGATGGATCTTATTTGTGTCAGGTATCGATTCCCAATAAAGAGATAGCTTCCGTTTATAAAAGTGAGGTTTTGGCACATTTGATGCAGATTGGTGCAGTTTCAAGAACGACTGCAGATAAGATTGCGGAAAGTTTGTTCTTAAATGATTATGTAAAACTAGAAAAAGCTATTTCTGAATATATGAATAAAGCAATTAGCTTTTATGATACGGCTAGTGAATCTTTCTATCATGGATTGATTTTAGGATTGATTTCGATGATGGATAATCAGTACAAAATAAAGTCGAATAGAGAGTCTGGTAAAGGAAGATTTGATATTGGCTTAATTCCTAGAGATGATAAGTATCCTGGAATGATTATGGAACTCAAGTGGAAAAAGAATCTTGATGATCATGAATTAACGCTTTTGGCAAATGAAGCTCTTTGTCAGATTCATAGTATGGAATATGATTCTGAGATGAAGAGTGAAGGAATCAAAAAGATATTGAGATTTGGGATTGCGTTTTCTGGAAAGCGTGTTTGTGTTAAAACAAATTAGAATAGTAGTTTTATTTAAGATTCCTAAGACTTGTGCTTATATGTGGGTCATTGTGATGGGATTGCAATTATTATTTTAGAATTTCTTCAAGAGAACGCCTACTCGACGTTCTCTTTCTATATGAATTTTAGAGTATCTAATTCAATGAAAATAAGACGTTTTAGATGAAATAGGAACAATCGCAACAAATTTATTGGAATTAATAATGTTTTCACATTGAAGTTTTATAATGGAAATTGGCTACTGGATGTGATTGGTGGTTACCTCTTGTTAAGGAGTTTTGAAGCCTTGAATCTTGAATTCCAGGTAAGTAGATCCTTCTATTTTTTTGCAGGAGGAAAGCTTATGTATATATATCTACATATTGATGTTGCCATGTATTTAATGGCCATAGTAGAAATACTTAGAATCACATTATTGATTATAGAAAAATGTAAAAGACACTAGTTCACGTAAGCACAACGAATTACTAGTGTCTTTACATTAGAATAATTCAGAGTGATCACTGTATCTAGTGCTTTTCTTGTATGTGTATTAAATGATTGCTGGTAATAATTTATCAAAAAGTATTGACAACGCTTACAGATGAATGTTAACATATGCCTGCAAATAAAAAGACATGTAACTGGTAATGCAGGCAGGATCTAATAAATTGCTTTGATTTTTTCAAGGTGTTTATGGGATTCTGCCTTTTTTGCACTTTGAATGGCCATTCTTAAATAGATGATAGGAGAAAACAATTTATGGATTACAAAAAAATTGCAAATGAGATTTTAGATTTGATTGGTGGTTCGAAGAATGTTGCGACTTTGGAACATTGTTCAACAAGATTGAGATTTAGTTTGGTTGACAAGAGTGTTGTTGATGTAGAAAAAATCAAGAAAATCAAGGGTGTTATGGGCGTTGTGGATGGAAGTCAATTTCAGATTGTGATTGGAAACAACGTTGTTGAAGTGTATGATACATTATTGAAGATTTGTCCTTTAAGTGGAAATCAAGGTATTGAAGCTAAAAAGGATGATCGTAAATGGGGTGCGAAATTATTAGAATTTATCATTAGTGTATTTCAACCACTAGTTCCTGCTATTGCGGGTGCTGGTGTATTAAAGTCCGTTTTATTATTGCTTTCGATGTTTGGATTGTTGGCAAGTGATTCATCTGTATATAAGGCATTGGCTGCTATTTCAGATGCAACATTCTATTTCTTACCTATTATGGTTGCGGTAACGACTGCGAATGCTTTAAAGTCAAATCGTTTGGTTGCGGTTGCGGCAGTTGGATATTTATTGTTGCCTGCAACTACACAAGCTCTTACAGATGGAATGACATTGTTTGGTTTTGCGGTAAAGAATGTTACGTATAGTTCACAGGTATTCCCTGCAATCTTATGTGTTATTTTCTTAAGCTTGATGGAAAGAGGATTCAATAAAATTTCTCCAAAGGCTATTCGTATTTTCTTTGTTCCAATGATGTCTTTGGCTATCACAATTCCTGTGACTTTATTGATTTTAGGTCCATTGGGATATAATATTGGTACATTATTTACGGCTGTAATCTTAGCTCTTTATGGAAAACTTGGATTTGTGGCATTAGGATTACTTGCAGCTATTTTACCATTTATGATTGCGACTGGAATGCATAAAGCTTTACTTCCATATGCCATCACAACATATGGTCAATTGGGATATGAAGCTTTATATATGCCTGCAAGTTTAGCTCACAATATTAGTGAGAGTGGTGCTTGTTTTGCGGTGGCATTGAAATCTAAAGATGAAAATTTAAAACAGACGGCATTATCGGCTGGAATCTCTGCCTTAATGGGTATTACAGAGCCTGCATTGTATGGTGTTACTTTACAAAATAAAAAGGCTATGATTGGTGTTGTATTGTCTGGAGCCATTTCTGGTATGTTGATGGGATTGTTTGTCGTAAAAGCATTTATTGTTGTAGGGCCTGGTTTGGCAAGTATGTCCATGTTTGTGGATTCTGCAAATGGAAGTAACTTCATGTATGCATGTATTGGTTTTGCGGTTGCGTTATTAGGATCTTTCATTATCACATTTGTGTTATGGAAAGATAGTGATAGTGAAGTTGAAGAAGATGTTACTGTTGTTGAAGCGTTAACAGAAGAAGAAAAAGAAGTGAATATTTTAGTATCACCATTAAATGGTGAGGCTGTTGATTTAAGTACAGTGAGTGATGAAATGTTCGCATCGAAGACTTTGGGTGATGGTATTGCCATTGTTCCTAAAGATGGTAAGTTATATGCTCCTTGTGATGCCGAAGTAGTTATGTTATTTGAGACTAAGCATGCGATTGGTTTAAGAACAAGTAATGGCGCTGAGATCTTGATTCATATTGGTGTAAATACTGTTTCTATGGAAGGTGTTGGATTTACGGCTTTTGTAAAGCAGAATGATAAAGTAAAAGAGGGGGATTTATTAATTGAATTTGGTTTGGATGCAATCAAAGAAAAGAATTTAGATCCTACTGTAATGGTTGTGAATAGTAATAGTACAAGTTATAAAGTATTAAATCAGTCATATGGAGATGTTAAGACTGGTGATGTATTGTTTGATGTAAAAAGAGGGTAATGTATATGAAAAAGTTTCCTGAAGGATTTTTATGGGGTGGTGCTACGGCTGCCAATCAATTTGAGGGTGGTTGGAACCTTGGTGGCAAGGGATGGTCCGTTTCGGATGTTGCAAGAGCTCATTTTGATGCGGACGTAAAGGATTATAATAAGCATGTTTCAATAACGACAAAGGATATTGAGGAGGGCTTAGCTCATCCTGAGGATGAAGTGAATTATCCGAAGCGTCATGGTAGTGATTTTTATCATCATTATAAAGAGGATATTGCCTTAATGGCAGAAATGGGGTTCAAGACATATCGTATGAGCATTGCGTGGTCAAGAATTTTTCCAAATGGAGATGATTTGGAGCCGAATGAAGAGGGTTTGAAATTCTATGATGATGTATTTGATGAATTATTAAAGTATGGTATTGAGCCATTGGTGACAATGTCTCATTATGAACCACCATTAAATTTAGTATTAAACTATGATGGTTGGTATTCTAGAGAAGTGATTGGTTTCTTTACTCGTTTTGTGGAAACAATTTGTACTCGATATAAAAATAAAGTGAAGTATTGGCTAACTTTTAATGAAGTGGATAGTATGATTCGCCATCCTTATACGACGGGTGGACTTGTTGAAGATCGTTTTGAAGGTAAAAACTTCGAAGAAGTGATTTTCCAAGCTATGCACCATCAATTTGTGGCGAGTGCTTTGGCAACAAAGATTTGTCATGAAATTGTTCCAGATTCAAAGGTGGGTTGTATGTTGACTAAACTTACATATTATCCATATACTTGTAAGCCAGAAGATGTATTGGCTGCGCAACAAAAGATGCGTTCTACGTATGCCTATAGTGATACGCAAGTATTTGGTGAATATCCAGCTTATTTATTGTCTTATTTTAAAAACAACAATATTAATATTGTCAAAGAAGTCGATGATGATCGTATTATGAAGGAATATCCTGTAGATTTCATTTCATTCTCTTATTATATGTCTAGTTGTGAAGCTGCAGATAAGACGGGTTTGGATGTAACTCCTGGAAATACGATTTTGGCTGTTAAGAATCCATATTTGGAAACAAGCCAATGGGGTTGGCAAATTGATCCATTGGGATTGAGAATTTCATTGGTTGAATTGTATGATCGTTATCGCAAACCATTATTTATTGTTGAGAACGGTTTGGGTGCAAGAGATGTATTAACCGAAGATAAAAAGGTGCATGATCAGTATCGTATTGAATATTTGAAAAAGCATTTTGAATGTATGTTAGATGCGATTGTAGAAGATGGTGTTGAACTTATGGGCTATACTTCATGGGCATGTATTGATTTGATTAGTGAATCAACAAAACAAATTTCAAAACGCTATGGATATATCTATGTGGATATTGATGATTATGGAAATGGAACTTATAATAGATACAGAAAAGATAGTTTCTATTGGTATAAGAAGGTTATCGAAAATAATAGTGTAGATTTTGAATAATAGTAGAATGGAGCAGGTAAATGAATTACGTAATTAAGAAAGTTTTAAATTCAAGCGTCGTTCTTGTGAGTGATCATGAGAACAATGAGTTCATCCTGCTTGGTAAAGGAATTGGTTATGGCAAAAAGGTTGGTGAAAGCATAGATCAAAGTGCTTCAAATCAGATATTTGTTCCTGTGGAAAACACAAAGTCTAAACAGTTTGAAGAATTGATGGATGATATTCCAATCGATATTTTGACGATTACACAAGAAATCATTGTGGAGGCACAAAAGCTTTTGGAGTGTGAGTTCAATAAAAGTCTATACTTGATTTTGGCAGATCACTTGAATTTTGCGGTGCAAAGAGTTCGCGATGGGATTGTCATTACCAATCGCGTGTTTTGGGAAATTAAAAATTATTATCCAAAAGAATTCAAGGCTGGTTTAATGGCTATCTATATGTTTGAGGAAAAGCTTGGCATTACACTTCCTGAAGAAGAGGCGGCCAATATTGCCTTCCATTTTGCGAATGCGACAATGGGTAAACAAGAGAGTCATGATACGATGAAATATGCCAAAGTCATTGGTGAAATTATCAATATTGTGATTTTTTCGCTGAATCGAAATGTGGATCGGCAGAGCGCTCACTATATGCGTTTTGTCACACACATTAAGTTCTTTGTCGAAAGATATTTCACAAATAGTATGTTGAATAATCAAAATGATTTGTTGTATAACCAAATGAAGAGTGCGTATCCAAAAGAGATGGCCGTCGCATTAAAAATTAAAGCTTTCTTAGAACAAAAGTATGGTACTCCATTAACAAATGAGGAAGTAACCTTCTTAGTTGTTCATATTGCACGTATTATGCAAGGGTAGAATGAGATGATTTATTCTACTCTTTTCTTTTTGATTTGAA
>OHFB01000864.1_pt1 | contig 13717 bp, 15 predicted proteins | sample 1567461 | NCBI WGS metagenome assembly OHFB01 (sample SAMEA3879566, study PRJEB24766) | human gut metagenome | biome: human-associated habitat; feature: feces | place: USA | collected 1985/1987
ATGAGCTTTCGCCCGGTGAGGCCGGTATCGGCTTCCGGGCCGCCCAGCACAAACCTTCCGGCTGGATTGATTAAAATTTTTGTATCCTCATCCGGTGGCAGGACCTGCAAAGCAGGGGCAATCACTTTATCCGTCAGTTCGAAGCAGAGTTCATCGGCAGGGATTTCAGGGCTGTGCTGGGCAGACAGCACAACGGTATCCAGCCGGAATGGTTTTCCATCCTCATCATATTCCACGGTGACCTGTGCTTTCCCGTCCGGCCTTAGTCCTTGAATTGCACCGGATTTTCGGGCGATGGTGAGAGCGCTGGTCAGACGGTGTGCCAGCACAACCGGCAGAGGAAGCATTTGCGGGGTTTCCGAACAGGCATATCCCACCATGATTCCCTGATCGCCAGCGCCGAGCTGCAGAGAGGGACTGCTCCCATCCACATTTCTTCGCTGCTCTAACGAACAGTCCACACCTGCGGCGATATCCGGGCTTTGCTTATGGATGAGGCACTGGATGGCAAAACGGGCCGGATTGTAGCCTACTTTTCTGAGAACCGAACGGACAATCGAAGGGATAGAAGGTTCATACAGGCTGGTAATCTCCCCGGCGACAATGATCTGCCCTCTGGTAGCCATCACTTCGCAGGCCACACGGGAGAGGGCGTCATGGGAAAGGCATTCGTCCAGCACACTGTCGGCAATGAGGTCGCACAGCTTATCCGGATGCCCTTCCGTAACAGATTCGGCGGTATAAAATTGATTCATGGCATTCTCCTTTATCTTTCATGATTCGGGGGCTTTTTGGTTTTGGGTTTTGGGCTTACCACCGGGTTTATTCGGATACACAAAAGCCCTTCCGGTGTTTGGATGAATTTCTCAGGGCTTAAAAACATCTGCTGATACTTCTGCATTTGTTTTTCAGTCAGGCTGGAGAAGTTTTCTCCCTGAATACCACAGACAAAAAAAGCTCCCGCAATTATGTCATAGTTCTCCAGCACACGGTTTAGCGGCAGCCCCATATTTTTTCCTTCGTCATTGCAGACAATAGCAACCGGTTCTTCCCACGGATAAAGTGCCTGAATGGGTCCGCCTACCATTTGCTGCATTTCATGAAGGTCGTTTTTCATCTCAACAGGCCGGGCTGCTTTGCCCGGTTCTACAAGCAATACTCACATTCCGGCAGATCACCTCACTTGCAGGGAAAAGGGCTTGAGGCTTTTCCCGATTGCTTCATAGTTTTCAAAATGCACCTCGCAGCCCAACAGATAAGACACCGCTTCTTCCCATTCCTTTAAAGGGTATCTTTCCTTGTCCGGCAGGCGGTACAGATCGCCAAGCGCCGCCCATTTGAGTTCCGGCAGCAGACGCAGGTTGGAGATAAAGGTGCGGTGCTGTTCGGCTACCACATCCAAAAGTCCAAGTTTTTTCAATCAATCCCTCCAGTATGATAAAAATAGGGACGGAGCGCTCCGCAGCGCCCCGTCCGATTGGTTCTTACGCTATTTTTTCCTGCGGTTACGAATATGCAGGAACACAAGGCCGCCCAAAATGACAGCGCATAAACAGATCAAAATAATTGCTTTTGGTTCCATTGATTGATTCTCACCTCACTTCTGCGGCGATGACCACCGTGCGGGCGTTTTCCCATTCATAGGAACAGGTGACGAGCGTCAGCAGGCGGCAGTCCTCGCCGTGGATGGTTTGGGATTCGTATAATGACTGTGCGAAGAGCTCTTTCTGAAAAGACAGGAAATCCGCATGATCCGCAAATTCAGTGCGGTTAAACCGGAACTTTGTGATATCGGTTTTCAGCACAGCCGCAATTTGATATTCCCGCAGTCCATTGCTGGTCTGCAGCAGGATTTTGGAGTGTTCGTTGCGGAAGGCTTCATCAGTCATCTTTTGAAGAACAGCGAACATGGTCCCGTCATTCATGTTGTGCCCGTAGACCACGGTATTTTGACTCTCTGCGGAACAATCCCATTGAAAAAAGATGCTTCCGGCAGTGCGCCATTCTCCCTTGTAGGTACGCCGCAGATAGTATTCGGGATCGTCAGCGCTGCTTTGCAAAACCGGGTAATCCACACAGGTGCCGGGAATGGAAATCCAGCCTTTGATGTCCGGGTATTCAGTCTGCAAAGCGGGAAGGTCCACAAGGGATTCCGGTTCGAGCTGTTCTTTCCCAGCCGGTAAAACCCCGGAGCTTTCGGCTCCGGGGAGAGGCTGTGCGTATTCTTTTTTCAGGGCTTGTGCTTCTCCATTGGTCAGCCCCGGCTGTAGAACCAAAAACCAGAGAAGTCCCAATAGGCTCAGGCACAAAAGGCCGATGCAAAATCCTTTTAGAAAGATTTTCATTCTTCTGTGCCTTGATCCTCATCGGCCTGATCAGCAGATTTGCGCTTTTTACCTGTATAGCGCAGGAAAAGCAGAGCGCCGCCGGACAAAACTGCCAAGCCTGCAAGAGTGCCAAGGATGGCAGGCATCCACGGGTTATCGCCGGTCTGCGGAACAGAGGGAACCTCCGGCACCAGCTTGTTATGCATCTTTACGGTCGTTGTTTCGCCTGCCTTGATTTCTACGGTCTGATCGTCAGGCAGAATATACTTTTCGGAATCTTCGCCAGCTACTTCAGATACGGTGTATTCTCCCACACGGAGAGTGAGATTGATTTCACCGTTTTCATCCGTTTTGAATTCCTGCTCATAGGCATTGCCCATGAAGTCAGTACCGCTGATTTTGAAGGTGCGCCCTTCGACCTTATCATCGTCGGCGGTCTTTACCACCTTTAGGGAACCGGTCTGCGCTTTGTTCAGGAACCCTTCGCCAGCTTCGGTTTCGATGCGGACAATCGCTTCATTCTCAGTAATGGAGAAAGGATAATATCCGTCATCCTTTTCGAAAAATTCCGGCGCTTCCTTCTCATGCAGGAAGTAATTTCTATAAACAAGATCCTTCATCTGGTAGAGGCCCGGTTCGGTTTCTGTCATTTCACCTGCCAGCTTGTCGATATCCGCATTGAATTCACCATTATTGTCCACATCGGCATAAACTTCAAAAACAGCCCCGGACAGCTTGTGGTCCGGATAATCGGCGTCCACCTTTATGGTTTCGGCGGTACCTTTGATGATCTGGTTTTCAATGGTGATTTCGATGGTCTGTCCGTCCTCGGTGATTTCTACCGGGAAGATTTCTTCCGTCAATACGAAGGCTTCCGGAGATGCGATTTCACGCACGAGGAAGTTTCCAGCAGGCACATTATCAAACTCAAAGTACCCGATTTCATTGCTCTCGGTGACCATGAGGGCGGTTTCTTCGGTAAACTCCGTTTCGTCAAAACGGAACAGGCCGATAACAGCGCCGCCTAATTCAAAACCATCCTGATCGACCTTCCAGCCGGATACCTTGCCGCGCTTTAAGGTATTTTCAATGGCTTCTCCATCGTTCGCTTCAATTTCCACTTTCGCCACATCCTGTCCGGCATACTCAAACACCACAGGGGATTTTTTGTCGCTCAAAATGTAGTGATCGTCGGTTCCGATTTCCTGTACATACAGGGAAGCCCCGCAGGGGATGTCGGTTGTAAATACGGCATTCCCATTCTCGTCAATGCCGATTGTTTCCATCAGCCCGTCTGCCGGGATGGAGGTACCATCGGAGGCGGTCAGTTGTTCCGCAGCGAACAGTCCGAAAGTAATGTTTTTCCATTCCTCATTCATGCCGAGGGAGAAGGTTTCGTCCTGTTCCAGCAACTTCTTGAGGGAAATCTCCACTTTCTGGCGTTCATTGACGAAACCAATGCTGGCGGAGGTGATCTCTACTTCCTGACCGGCATAGGACAAAACGACTTCCTTGGGTTCAGGATCGATTACCATGCCATCCGGCGCAGTGATTTCCTTCACCTGATAGCGGCCGAGATACAAAGGTTCCGAGGTGGCGGTCCCGTCACTTCCGGTGGTCAAAGTAGCCGCCAGTTCGCCTGCTTTCAGGTGGACGGTTCCGTCCGGGGTAACGACATCTTCCAGTGCTGTGATTTCATAAACAGCGCCCGGCTGGCCCTGCACCTCATACTGAGGCTGGTACATCCCGCCGGATTCTGCAACAGACTTAAATACTTCGCCCTCTTTGGAGACTGTAATCGTTCCCTTTTGCGGGATATTGTATTTCTCCACTGTAACCACGTCCTGTGAACCGTCCACCACAAAGGGAACCGGCTCTTTGTCAAGAACATATCCCCATGGACTCTGCTGTTCATACAGCTCGTAATTTCCAAACGGAAGCGGTTCCGGCAGCATAAGGGTTCCTGTGGAGTCCGTCACAAAGGTGTCGATATCGATGGGGCTGGGGTAATTGATATGCTGTACTACCCACTCGCCGGTATCAGCGTTGCGGATTTTGACTGCTGTTCCCGCCAGAGGAATAATTTTGCCGGATTCGGCGTCTTTCTTCTCAAAGCGGATGAGCGAGGTAAAGGTGGGGTTATTGAGAATGAAATAATAGGTTTTACCGTGCTCAGAAATGAACACGGAGAAGTCTGGGACAAATTTCTGTCCTTGGGCACCTTTGGTCTGATGCACCACATACAAGCCATACGGAAGGTCCTTTGAACGGGCAAATCCATAGGAATCGGTGGTCAGCAGGTCACGCTCGGTTTCTTTTGCGTTCTCATAGCTGCCTGCGCTGGCCAGATAAATCTGGAACTGAGCGCCTTCTTCTGGCTGCTCGATCTGATCGGAATCGCTGCTCTCAGCAGGTTTGTCCGTATGCTTGGTGATAGCAATGCTGCCGAGGATAACATCCTCTGTAGCGGTCATGGGGATGCTGTTGTTTTCCAAGGTGAAATTTCCCGGTTCTGCACCTACCGGATAGATGGTTTCGTCCAGCAGGTATCCTTCGCTGGGCGTAATCTCACGAATTGTATAATCCGATCCGCAGGGGTATTCCTTGGTGGTGAATTTGCCCCCGTTTGCTGTGGTATAGGTATCCAGCAGATTTTCCCCTTTGAACATACCGTATAAAGCGCCATCCAAACTGGAATCGCCTTGTGCTTCCTCGGTTTCGGAATCCACTTTATCCAATTTAACTGTAAATTTCTTCAGAAGATTGGAAAAACTCACGCTGGAAGTCTGGCCGGGATAGATGGTTACCTGCTTGGATTCAGGCTGGACATATTTGTCCGGGGCACGTTCCGTTACGGTGTATGTTCCAGCTTGGAGATTGTCTACCCGGATGCTTCCGTCCGGTCCGGTCACCACGTCTTTTTCGATTCCATTCCCGGAAATATGAAAAGGAATGCCGGAAACCTCGCCATCTTCGGAGGTTTTCACAAGCTGCAGGGTACCCGCCTTGATCTCAAGGGAAAAATAGCACTTTACGGGTTCAGCGGAGCCTTTGACGTCAAAAGTGACTACATTCTGGTATTCATCACGCAGCCAGTATTTGGTGCCGCCTGTTACAACACCGGGGATAGAGGAAGGCAGCTCCTTTTCTGCGGTGATTGTACCGAATTCCTTTTTATCCGTAGAAACATGAAGTTTGTTCCCGCTGATGGAAAAATCCACTCCCGGATAGCTGACGGAGAAATCTTTGAGAACATTGTTTTCATCCACCAGTGTGGTTTCATTTTTTCCAGTGTCCTCATTGTATTTGAGGTCATGTGTATATGCGCCGACCGCACTGGGATTGTCGGTGGCAAAGGATGGAACGGTGTGATAAGTAACCACGTTTTCCCTCAGCTTCTGAAAGATCGTCTTTGCCGCAGGGCTGTTGGCAGTAATTTCATTCACGATCTGGTTTTCATATCCGGTGCCAAGCTGCCCGTGGGCAATCAGCCAAATGAGGATTTGGGTGGCAATGTATTCATCCATGGCGCTCCCGCCGTACTTAGTGCCGGTTTCCACGTTATATCCCAAGGTCAGAGCAGTGTTGATCATTGCTTTCTGTTCCGTGGTAAGGGCGGCATAATCATCCGACTGGTCATAGCCAATCCCGGTATGGGTTGCCACGCCAAGCTGGATGCAATAGGCGGTGCGGAAAGCTGTTAAATCGTTAATTCGCAGTTCAGTAAACTTATCTGTGCTGTATCCGCCAAATGGCGCCGGAAGGCTGGAGCTAAGAGAATATCCTCTGCCGTTATAGTCGATCATGGAGATATATCCATCATACTCGTATTCAGCGGCAAAAGCATTGCTTGGTACAATACCAAAGCAAAGAAGCACTGCCATCATCATAGACAGAAGTCTTTTTAGATATTTTTTCATGAAGTTCTCCTTTCGGATAAAATAAAAAATGCCCCCGCAGGCTGAAAGAAAACTCTCAACTTACGGGGGCAAGTCAATTTATCGTTCTTCTTTGTGTTTGGGATGGCGCTGTTTTTTGTGAGGGACTACCTTCTGAGGCAGTTCCTGCTGTGTACAGCGAACCGCTTCGATTACAGTTTGGGTATCGATCCCATTTTGTCTGCATCCATTCAGAATACCTTCCAAATAGGAAACAGAGGGCATGGCGGGTTTGTCTTTATACGGGCTGTTCATAGTATAGGCCATGATTTCCCGTCTGACTCCGTCCTGATTTGTCACTGTAACAGGCTCTTTCCCATATAAAAAGGGAAATCCTTCGTAATGATCCAGATGCTGTTCGTCCCGTTCGGAAATACGCCAAAGGACGCCGTCCACATAGCTTCCTTCTTCCGGCAGAATGGTGGCAACGCCATTCCCGCCGCCATTGGTGCGGAACGCAAGGCGGTATCCCTCTAACCGGACGGATTCCACAACTTCTGCATCCGGACAGCGAAACGCCATCTGATTCAGGTTCATATTAGAACCATACGCAAAATAAAGTTTTTCTTTGGTTTTGATCATCTCCTATCGTTCATGGTTTTGGCGGTTCTGCAGGCTGGGGTATTGAGCTTTATCGTAGCGCCATGCCCTGTCGCCGGGAAGCTTTGAAAGCAGATGTTCTCGCACATTTTTGTATTCCGGTCCAATAAGACCAAGGCGCAGCAGAAAGGTGCGGAAGGTAAAGGCAGGGTTTTCGCTGATCTCGGTTTTCCGCATGACTGTCCGGCTCTGGTTAATAGCCTGTGCAGAGATCGCCAGTGCCAGCGTGATGTTTGCCCTGACTTTGCCTGCATGGAGGGTGCTTTCAAAACAGCGCCATTCCAAGGTTCCACGGTAAAACACAGAATGAAGGTTTAAGGCATAGTATCTTGTCCAGTTGTAATGCTCGTAGCTTCCGTCAGAGCCTTCATACCATTCCCGCCTTAACCGATCCATGGTAGTATTGCTTGGAAGTTTACGGATTTTCTCCAGCATGGGTTCCCGCACCTTCTGGCACCAGCGTTCCACCCGGCTCTCGTTTACATTTAAGGCTTTGAACAGGATATCCTCTTTGGAATACATAATGGAAAGGGCGTTTTTCAGGCTCTGCGGTGTATGCTTGGAAGCGTCCACATGAACGTGCATACCGCAGCTTCCATTGACAACAGCTCCTGCATGGCGCAGGGTACGGACAACTTCCTGCAGTTTTCCCATTTCGCTGTACTCCAGTTTTGGGGAATTCATCTCCACCTTGTAGTCACCATCACCGATTGGAACCTGCTGCCGCCCGGTTCGATGAGAACCATGGATACTGGAGTCGTAAACAAACCGCCATGTTTTTCCCTCGTTATCGGTCACTTCCCACGGATCATAGGTGCGGGAAGAACGGGAATGGACAGCGTTGGTTCCAAACAGGGAAGCCACGGCTTCTGCTGCCTGCTGGCGGGTGAGTCCCGTCATCTCAATTTCACAGCCGAAATATTGGTCTTTCAGATCAATCGATGGCATTCACCTCCCGATGGGCAGAAGCCAACCGTTTGCCGATGGCTTCCACCACTGTAACGGTAACGCCGTTTCCGGCCTGTTTGTAGAGCTGTGCGTCCGATTGAATAGGAAGCACTCTGTCGATCTGTTCGTCCCGCCAGCCTTGCAGCCGCAGGCATTCTTTTGGAGTCAGCCTGCGGATTCGGCCGCCGAAAAAAACACCGTGGCGGTCTTGGGCGGTGAGGGTGAACATGGGTTCTTCCGCAGATTTGATTCGCCGCCCGTTCTGACGGACAGTTTCCCTTTCCGGGGTAAGGACCGCACGGGCTTCCAAGGTTCCTTGGTCGCTGTTTGTGGTGAGGGTATGGGCGATTTTTCTGCCAACTCTGCCGCGGCGGGTATTCAGTCCGGCAAACGCCAAACTGATGCTGTCGCCGGGATACGCCATTTTATAGCCTTTTTTCGTGTTTTCCTTAATCGGAAGCCCAACTTCATACAGTCCGGTTTTCCCGCCAAATCCACCCGTTTGTGCAGCAAGGGTACAGCTTATTCCTTTTGTGGAATAGATTCTTTCTCCCTGAGCTCCGGGCAGGATTTGTACAAGAGATATTCCTGCTGTTTCGGTGAAAGGAAATATTTTTCCTCTGCATCGTTCATCAAGATATCCGATAAGATACACCCTTTTTCTGGATTGGGGGACTCCAAAATCTTTGCTGTTGAGCACCTGCCATTCCAAACCATACCCCAGTCTGTCCAGCGTATGGAGGATGGCCGCAAATGTCCTGCCCCCGTCATGATTAAGCAGTCCGGGAACATTTTCAAGCAGCAGATACGCAGGTCTTTTTGCCGCAGTCAGCCGGGCAATTTCAAAGAACAGGGTACCTCTTGGGTCCGCGAATCCTCCACGGTTTCCAGCAATTGAAAAAGCCTGGCAGGGAAATCCTCCGCACAGGAGTTCAACGTCCGGAAGTTCTTCGGGGTCTGCTTTTCGGATATCGTCACAAAACCACTCCCCTTCAGTATCAAACAGCGCCCGGTAGCTGCGGTCGGCGTGCTGATCGATCTCGCAGTGTCCCGCGCAGGTGAATCCTCCGGCCTGGGTGAGTCCTTCACGGAATCCTCCGATTCCTGAGAACAGGTCTAAATACCGTATGGTTTTCTGTCTCACGCCCCTTTTTTAATTCTTTTAATTTGCTTTTTTAATCCGCCAATGGGCATTCCCCCTTTCGCTTAGTGGATTGAAATCTATAGGAAAACAGCCTACAGTTTCCTGCGGGCTGTTTTTTGCGTAAATTTCTTCAGCAGCGCTTTCAGGTTCGGTTTTCCCTGCCTGGTTCTCTTATTCCTATTTCCATAAGAAACCATTCTCAACGGGTAGGCTTTTCTTTTTTCTGCTGCTCTTTAGAGAGGATGGGCTGCAGATTCCCGAAAAAGTATCCTGCCAGATGCTTCATCCCTTCAAAGTCGTATTCCTCCGGCATGGCTATGGTCAGGACAACAGCATCGGAAAGGCGATCCTTTCCGGCCTCCCGGTAGTATTCTTCGAATCGGCCCCACCAGCCATCTCCGCCCGTTTTGATTTCAGCTTCCCGCCCGTCAATATTCAGGTAATACCGGGCAGTGTCTACACCGATATTTTTTGCTGATATTTTTTGGAAAGTATATATTTGCTCACAGGCATAGACATCTATGGTCTGGCGCGGGGTAGCGTAGAGCGTTATGCTCCGGTTCATATATTCAGAGAGTTCACGGTTCGGTTCTTCCTTCAGCACAAGCCTGGCTGTGTCAAAGTATTTTGATGGCCTATAGTCCACGGTAAGGCGGTTAAGTTCATTTCCTCTGAATCGCTCAAAATACATCGGATCGCCAAACACGATATGCTGAGGGCATTTCACTTTGTAGATTTCTTTTCGCATGAGAGCTCCTTTCGCTTTAATGAAACTGGCTGTTTTTTTCTAATAGAAAACCAGATTTCTTCCATTGTTTCTCAGATATTTCTCAGAAATATCTTTGGAAAAGCCCCGCAGGGCGCTGTAGTCCCTGCGGGGTGATTGGCTTTGTGCCGTGGTTATATGCAGATTTCTTCTGTATCGGATAATTCGTCGGATTCATCGGTGTTGTCAGTCCCGGCTTCCTCATCCTGATCCTCTATGTCTGATTCATGGGTTCCGTCCTCATCTTCTCCATCTTCGGTTTCATCCCAGTTGTTCTCCACAATGTAATCTTCTTCTTCCTCTCCTGTGGGTTCTTCCTGATCCCAGCTTCTCGCTCCATTCTGTTCGGCTGGGGCTTCGCTTTCCTGGGATTCTTTTTCCATCTCTGCTTCCATTTCTTCCAGCGCTTCCTCGATCAGGCCAATCACAAATTCCTTTTGGGTGAGGCGGCGGTGGTACGTTTTCTCATACCATGCCAGGTACTCCTTTACCTTTTGAAACAGTTCCTCGCTTACCTGAAACGCTAAGGTCCTTCCTTTTTCCATCATTTTCTTTTCCCCTTTCTATTACAATATAATTTGGTTGGAAGCCCAGCATCCGGCTGGGCTTCTTTCCATCTCGTGCCTAAGCTACAATAAGAGGAGCAACTGGCTGACGCCCCCTTTCTTGGACTTGCATGCCCGTTGATGAGACTGTCAGCCATCCTCTTGTTGCAGCGTTCGGTTTAAGCAGGTTGAGCCTTGAGTTCGCGTCATCCAATAGATTGAATCGGCAGCGAGAAAAAGATGGGTTCCGGTTGCAAATTTTGTGTTGGAGGAATGAACGTGAACTGTGTAGGCATTGATGTTTCCAAAGGCAAGAGCATGATTGCCGTCATGCGGCCTTTGGGAGAGATGGTGATCCCGCCCTTTGAGGTGGGACACACTGATGCTGAGTTGTGCGAGTTGTCCAGACGGCTAGGGGGCTTGGAGGGCGAGACCCGCGTAGTGACGGAGGCTACAGGGAACTACCATTTGCCGGTTGCCAGCTTCCTTTACGATTCCGGTTTTTACGTCTCCGTTGTAAATGCCATGCTGGTACATGGCTACGGGAACAACAGTCTGCGGAGGGTAAAGACCGACAAGAAGGACGCAGTCAAACTAGCCAACTACGGCCTTGACCACTGGCTGACGCTGCCCAGATACATCAGAAGACGAGGTACGGCTTATGCTGAAAACCACTTGCCGGCAATACCAGCAATGCACCAAAGTACAGACCATGCTCAAAAACAACTTAATCTCCTTGCTTGACACCGCTTTCTTGGACGCAAACCGCTTGTTTACCAGTCCCACCAGAGCGGACGGTAGCGAGAAGTGGGTGGATTTCATTTCTGCCTTTTGGCATTGTGAGTGTGTTTGCGAGCTGTCCGAAAAGGCATTTACAGCCAAATACCAGAAATGGTGTAAGAGGCATGGCTATAACTTCAGTCAGGACAAGGCGCTGGACATTTACACCTCTGCCTGCGGGCACTTCAGCGTCATGCCAAAGAACGATACTACAAAGATTCTGGTGGAACAGGCGGTATCCCAGCTCCAGGCCACTTCCGCTGCGCTGGCCGCGCTCAGGAATGAAATGCAGTCCCTGGCGGCATCGCTGCCGGAGCACCCCATTGTGATGGGGATGTTCGGAGTTGGCCCCGCACTCGGCCCCCAGCTTATGGCGGAGATTGGCGACGTGCGCCGCTTCCACTCTAAAAAGGCGCTGGTGGCTTTTGCGGGCATTGACGCCCCGCCGTACCAGTCCGGCCAGATGGAAATCCGCAGCCGCAGTATCTCTAAGCGTGGCTCTGCCGTTCTGCGCAGGACACTGTTTCTGGTGATGAGCGCCGTTCTCCGGTGTTCTCCTGCCGATGAGCCGGTGTACCAGTTTATGGACAGAAAACGTATCGAGGGCAAGCCCTACCGTGTTTACATGATGGCCTCCGCCAACAAGTTCCTGCGCATCTACTACGCCACTGTGAAGCAATACCTCGACAGCCTTGAAGCCTGATCTCTACCCTAATCTGTTCGTTTCAGGCCAGCGCCAGAATTTTTCAATGGCGGTGGCTTGGTTTTTTATACCCTTTTTGCGGTCCCTAAAAAATTGCGATTCCTCTCAATTTAGTTCTTGACATTTGTTAGCAGGTCTCATAATGCTCTTGGATAATCATCTCGATGAATTGGCACATGGTGCTTCCCATTTCCCGGATTTCCCCGCTGATTCGGTTATGCAGTTCCAGCGGGATTCTGCAGGTGATGCCTTTCAGCTCCATTCTTTTCTCGCTCCTTTTTCATTGGTTTTCCCCTTTTGGGCAACACAAGCATACTCCAAACCCTCCTGGAAAGCTATCATCAACACCAATGAACATTCAGGGGAAAAAGCCTTCACAAACGTCACAGCCAACAATGCCGGAAAACCGCTTGAAACGAAAAAAAGCCCCGCCTTGCAAGGCGGGGCCGTCCTACGTTCCTACTGTTATTTCTTGCTTGCCGGCAGGGTTGAATTGAGCAGATCTCCTGCCCGGACTTCCAATGCGTCCGCTATGTTATACAAAACTTCCACGGAAAAGGGGCGGACAATGTTCGGCGCTTCAATAGAGCTCAAATGAGAACGGCTGATCTTCGCCTTTTCCGCTAACTGTTCCTGGGACATTCCTTTCATTTTTCGGAGAGCCGCAATCGTCAGGCCCAGTTCAATAAACCGATCCCGATTGCTAAATTCTACTGTTTTGCTCACAGCCTTTTCTCTCCTTCCTGATGGTACTGCTATTATTATATCGAATGGTGCTTTTTATTTCTGTCTTTATTATTGAGCCATTGACTTTTATTTTGAGCATAGATATAATTGATTTATACTTATGCTTCTAAATTTACTCAAAGCGCAAAAAAGCCCCGCCTTGCAAAAGGCGGGGCTTGGCAGCTGCCAGGCGCTTTTTAGCTATTTGGGATCATCCGGTACATACTCGACAATGTCCTCTAGCCTGCAGTCTAAAGATTTGCACAGCTTATCCAGCGTATGTGTGGTAACCGGGAGATTAGACTGGAATCTTAGCACTGTTGCATGGCTCATGCCGAAGGTCACTCTTAAGGTATAAGTGGTTGCCTTTTTCTTTGCCATGGTTTTCCACAATGGATCATATCGAATCACAGTCTGCGCCCCCTTTACTAACTTCATTATGGCTATTATTTAGCCATACCCAAACCATTCGGAATCATGAGAGGGTATCCAAAAAATGAAGCATTTCCTGGGGGATGGTATCTTCCTGCCCGGCTTCCGGCTGGACAGGGGAGAATCGAAGTTCTTCCCGCAAAACACGGCGCAGGGTATTTTCCAGAGTGTCCTGCCGGGCGTTTTCCAGAATCGCCCGCGCGATAAAGGTATTGCGCTGTCCTTCCGGTACTGACTGCAGGATGTCCCATGCTTTTCTATGTTCTTTGTTCTGCAGATTGGGACGGAATGAAAAACGGGGCCTGCTCATTTCTTGCTCACACCGCCCGAAAACTGGCCCAAAATCCGCTCGAAACCTTCGGCGTTTACTTTATCGTGTAAAAGGGTAAAAACCCGCCGCAGGCCGTCCTGGGGCCGGATTCCCCGCTGGGTCACGGAGGCTCCGCCGCCCAGCATCACTGCCGGAACCGCTTTTAAATCGAAGCCTGCTTCCATGGCTGCGGACAGCAGGGCTTCTGTGTAAATCCGCCCCTGTTTTTGAATGACACTCCGGGCATTCTCGTCCATGCTGCAGCTTTGTCCTGCCAGCACACGTTCCACCTGGGCGTCGGTAACGGACAAGCCTGTTTCCCGGCGGACCTGTTCCTTCGCTTCATCGATGCATCGGATCATGCCTAGCTCCAGGCTTCGGCAGGTGGAGGCGTTGGGGATTCCATTGTCCAGCCGCATGAGGTCCACGGTCCAGCCTCCGACGTCCATAAGGAGCACAGAGGGTTCTCCCCGTATTAATTCTGGGTGAACGGCAATG
>OHFB01000868.1_pt1 | contig 13691 bp, 8 predicted proteins | sample 1567461 | NCBI WGS metagenome assembly OHFB01 (sample SAMEA3879566, study PRJEB24766) | human gut metagenome | biome: human-associated habitat; feature: feces | place: USA | collected 1985/1987
AGCACCTTTTCCAGCCTGCAATTTTGCCTGAATGTCCACCAGCAGATTGACCTTCTGCGTCTCTGCCTGTGTAACTATTTTCTTTCGTGGGGTATGCGCTTTCTTCCCGGAGAGAACCGCCTGCAAATCATCTAATCCATATCCTTCGCCCAGGCTGTCCATTCGGGCGGCTTTCTCCCAGCCGGGGAGTTTCAAACGATACGATTTTCCGCGCTTTGATACTTCACAGCCGGACTCTTGCAGCAGCTTTAGCAGTTCCTCAAAATTAGCAGGACTTTGTGATAATGCGTTGTCAATCGCTACACGCAGCAGCTCTCGGTGAGAGGGCTTTGCCTGATCGCCCAGCCACTTGTTATAGCTCTTTCCGTGAGGTTTCGGATTCTCCACAATGGACAGTCCGTTTTCGACGCAGATGGTGTCACTTAACTGTCGGACTGCCTTGGTGCTGCCCCAAAAGTTTCGGAATTTCCGGTCATATTCTAAGCTGACCGATGACCAGATAATGTGATTATGAATGTGCGACTTGTCTATGTGAGTGCAGACCACAAAGGCATGATTGCCTTTAGTAAAACGCTTTGCAAATTCTACGCCCAGCCGGTTTGCTTCTTCCGGGGTAATCTCACCGGGGCGGAAGGACTGGCGCACATGATAGGCAATCACATCATCTGTACCACGCACTCGTCCGGTAGCGGCAATGTACTGCCGCTTTGCCAGAAGGAACTCCGCATCCGCAGTCCGGCTGTCACACGCATAGCCGGTAATGAGTCTGCCGTCATCTGTTTTCTTTGGGTTGGCCACATAGTCGATGATGTCACTGATCGCCCGACTTTCTGTGCGGCCCTTGCCGACATGAAGCGGCATGATTCTCGTGGTTGCCATAGGTCAGACCTCCTTCCCGAAAAGAAAACGGCCTGCCATAGCAGACCGCTTTCACTATTCTATAAAACTTTCTTCATCGAAAAAATTGAACTCATCATCTTCTAAGTGTCTTGGTGGAAATCTCATTTCATATTGCTCTTGCGCCAATGCACGGACATCAGGCCGCCTATCCTTTAGTCGATTTTTCAGCCAGGACAACTGCTCTTTCGATAGCCTCCATGGAAGATTCAAAAGACGATTCAGTGTCATCAGTTCAGCCTGCTTTTCTGCTGGTAGCGAAGCACAGGATTTACAAATGTGGGATGCATGACCTTTGCCTGAAAATTTTTCGTTGGCTTTGTATTCACCACAAACTTTACAATAGTGTCCATGCTTTTTCATAAGCTGATGCCCTTCTCGCAAAGAACATATAACCTGCGAATTGCTTTCATAATCACATCCCATTCCAAATCAGAAGCATAAGAAAACTTTTTACGGTATGCCTCCCAAAGTTTTTGCATAACCGAATCATTTTCCACTTCGTCAAAAACTTCTTCAGCCTGGTTAAGATACTTCTCCGATCCCCGTTTATGAGCAGTTGCCAGAAGCGCATCATGTAAAATTTTCGGGTTCAGCGTGGTTCCATGCAGCTGTTCTAAAATGTAAATATCGTAGAAATCTCTCATGCGGGTATTGGTTGTGGTTCTGGTAATAATGGTTTCCAGTTTTTCTGCCAGCACAGTTTCTAAATTATAAGCCCAAATATCAATGGAGCGATCTTCCAGCATAAGTTTGAATGAATACCGAACCTCTCTTGGAGTGATTGCATCTCCCGTAGAAATATCAATTTTCAAAGGGGTCACTACACCATCGAATGTTGTACTCATGCTGACACGAATCCCCGGATACTCTGCTTCATCCATAATCTCCGAAATACTTTTCAGCTGAAATTTAACACCATCATCAATCGGAACAGTTACGATTGATGAAATTAGATTCTCAATATCCTCCACATTAACATTAGCTCCCTTTATGGTTGCATCCAAATCCATCGTAGAGCGGGCATCCAATCCAACCATAGCCGCTACCAACATACCACCCTTCAAGATAAACTTATCACGATACTCAGAAAGAGAAATACGCTCCAAAAAACGCTCCATCATGTAGTTCCTCATTAAAATCTGAGCATCTGCGGATTTTTCTCTGGAAAGGTTTCGTATTAAATCTTTAAGCTGCCTTGCTGTTTTTATCATAAAAGTACCTCCAAATACTGTCGTAAAATTTTTTCCACCTTGAACATCCCAGCATATTGCATTAAAGCTCGCAGGTTCTTATCTTTTCTACGGGCATACGCTTTCAGTGCTCCCTGAAAGGTCTGAATTTCAATTCTGCTACGGCTTCTGAGCAAATCACAGATCGTTCGCTCCATATCATAAACCGGCACAGTATGCCCGAACGGAGTTTTCGCTGTTGTAAGTCCTACATCATGTAAGTCTGCTTTAATCGTAAAAACTTGAATGCCTTCTGCTTTCATTTTGCTTGGATTGCATCCAGTTTTGACCGTAACTGTATATTCTATTGGTTCACGGTCTGTCAGATCGTGAAAAAATAAAGCTGTTTCATGTGAAAATACTGCTTGTTCAAATCGCAAATGAAGCAGATACATGGCATCCACCCAGGAATCTTTGGACAGATAAATCCCATGTGCGACTCTATCCAAATCTCGTGAACGCACATAATCATAAAATACCGGCTTTGAAATTCCAGAGGATACGACCTGTGATGTTCGCAGCATTCCTTCTTGTGCTGTTAGCATCTGATCCAGCTGTTCAAATTGTCCCATCATGTCACTTCCTTTCGTACTAATATTATATTCAATATTAGTTCAAAAGTAAAGTCGTGGATATATAGTTTCTCTTTCCAAATTTAACAGACGGTGTTTGGCATTTTGTGGCTTTGCGTATTTTTTATCCATAAATCCAATCCTGAATGGCAAATTTCAAACTCTGCACCTTACCCATCAGCCAGATTGCAGCCAACGGCAGCCCCATAGGGCTAATCAAAAATGCCATAACCAGCAAAATCACACCATTCTGCGGGGAATAGGTAATAAGCACAGCCACGCCAAGCAGAGCAATTACCGTGCTTAGCAGACCAAGCACCAGACCGGATATGTAGATCAGCCCCGTGCAGAGCCAGACAAAAAGCGTCAACACCAAAACGACCGGTGCAGTTACGATCATCAGCAGACATTTCAAAATCTTCATTCCTGTTCCTCCTTCCAACGCTCCAGATGCCGTTTGCACAGGGCATCCGCTTCTCTCTCATCATCTTCCGTCACTTCCCGTTTTCCTTTGGTCAGTTCAATCTCCAGATAAGTCCGGTAATCATCGGCTAAGAGGTCGAACAGTTCCTTGGGAGTATGGCACACCTCGCCAGAGCAATAGTGAAAATCTTGGTCAAATTCAACTCTTACACATCCATGGCGGCTGATATAAACTTCTATGGTCTCGTCTGCGGTCAGGTAATCCGCAAAAATCTCCAGCACCTTTTCAAAGGTCAGCATCTGTTTTCACTCCTTTGCTACGCTTCTTATTCTACTCATATTATCCGGTACGGACAGGCAAAAGACAAGGATACAGACAAAAAGAAAAAGCGGAGGAAGGTGCGGCGAAGAAACGCCGTTCCTCCCTCCGCAAATGGAGTATCTATCCCTGTTATGAAAGTTTGGAGAGTTGGGTAAGGATTTCCTTTACACCCTCCCACAGTTGTTCCTGCCGCTGGGATATATCCTCCAAGTCAGCATTATAAACCCGCCCGGTCTCATGCACTTTGCGGGTCAGCTGATTCAAGTTGTTGCTGCTTCGGCGCATCAGGGAGACCAACTCCTTCAGCTCCGGCAGTTCCAGCTTGACCACATAACCATCCAGCGCCATTTTCCGCAGATAAGCGCTCAAATTCTCTGTCCCGTATTGCTGCATCTTTTGATGGATCAGTTCCAGTTCTTCTGCGGACACCCAAAACAAAACCGGAACATCCCGCTTGCGCTTTGCCATGGTTATCGCTCCGGCTCCCGTTTTTTCGGGGCGGCAGACTTATGGGCGGGCAGTTCCTGTTTGAGCTTTTGCAGGACAGAACTTTTCTGCTGTTCTTGAGCGACTTTTCGGAACTGTCTGGTGAACAGGTCGGTCAAACCGGGATTGACCTGATCTACCACCAGATAGGCACAGTGGCGGGAAGCGCCGCTGTCCTCCAGCATGGGAATGGTTTTTGCCCATGCTTTATTGTCCTGAGAGATACGCCCGTCATAGTTCTTGCGCTGGATGGTGTTGGCAAGAATAAACTGTACCCGTTCCGTCCCGAACTTTTCCAGCACATCTTTGACCGCCGCCTCCGTATCCAGCCGGTTCTCTGCATAGTGGGCGCTGATGGTCTGCTCAATGGCTTCTTTGCAGGCGCTGTTCACCTGATATGAGAGGTTGTACTGTGCCATTTCCCCATGTTCTCTCGCATAGGCAGCTGAATGGGGGTAGAGAGGGGCAGTTCGTAATTCTTCCTGCGCCTTGCACACATCATCGGCACGGTTTTCAATGCTGTCCCGGATCACATCCATGTAGCCGGTCTCCAGCTTTTCAAAATGACGGTACACATCAGCCAGTGGCGAGGAGGAATCCAAAAGCGCCTGTGCCTGTGCGTCGGTCAGCTCCAGCTGTTCCATCGCCATCACGATGTCCTCCCGGACCGTGTACTCATAGGTGTGGTGCAGGATTTCCTCCGGGGGCTGGCTTTTCAACCAGTCCCTATATTTTTCCTGTTCAGTGGCCATCTTTTCATAAAGGGCCGTATTCAGATTATTGGTATTCATGTTATCGCACCTCCTCATGCTGTTTTGGTTTCTTGTCTGTACTGCGGGGCGGCACCGGGCGTTTCAGATGATCCAGCACCGAAGGCCGTGTGCTTTTGGCAACAACAGCCTCGGCGTGTGCCTGTCCCTTTCCGTCGATGTTGAGCAAAGTATCCAGCTCCACCAGACGGGCGTTTTTGCTTCTCAGTTCTTCTTCATAAAGGAATGGCTTTCCGACTTCCTCCTTTGCGGCAGCCTGCTGCTGATAGAGGTTATCCAGCTGGGCCTTTGCCGCCTCCAGACGCTGGGGCATCTGGGCGAGGGCATTGTCGATACGGGTAAGATTTCCGCGAGGGTCTGTACCAAGGGTTGCCCGGTGGGTCATCTGTCCTTTCAGCAGGAGCGTATACTCCTGTTTCCAAGCGGAAAATTCCACGGATATGGCATAGCCCCGGTAGCTGCCGATCTGCACCGGATCGGAGGTTTTGACCTCCTTGCAGGCATCCAAAAGGGCTGCACCGGCGTTCTCCTTATCGGTCAGCAGATCGCCGCGGATTTCCATACCAGCAAAACCGTCCTCCGGGTGCGGGTGCGCTGCCAAAACCTCCAGATCGGATTCAAAGCCCTTGATAAAGCCTTTGTGCTTTTCAATCTCCTCCGGGAAGTATTTGAGCAGCTGGTCCTCCAGACGATATTGCTTGCTCTGGTGGTCGGCTTTCATCAGCTTCAGGCGGGATACCTCCACATCCAAATCCATACGCTCCTTGATGCGGGGATCTCCGGCGCACAGGGCTTTGATCTCGGCAAAGGAAAGCGCCGTTTCGTCCACATCATCGCAGGAACGCACTGGTGATTTAGAAGTCATGATCTGACTGATGAATTTTTGCTTATTCTCCACCGTCTGCCAGAGGTATGCGTCAAAGGTTCCTTCGGTCACATAGCGGTACACATGGACAAGAGGATTCTGGTTACCCTGGCGCTCGATACGGCCCTTGCGCTGGGCAAGGTCTCCCGGTCTCCACGGACAGTCCAGGTCATGAAGTGCCACCAGACGGTCCTGCACATTGGTGCCTGCGCCCATCTTGGCGGTGCTGCCCAAAAGGACACGCACCTGACCGGTACGGACTTTAGAGAACAGCTCCTTTTTCCGCACTTCGGTGTTGGCTTCATGGATAAAAGCGATCTGGTCGGCAGGCATCCCCTGAGCAATGAGTTTCTGACGAATATCGTCATATACCGTAAAGGCCGGTTCCTGCTCCGGCAGAGGCACAGCGCCTTCCAATGCGTGAAGCAGTGGATTATCCAGCGTTTTCGCCGCCTTGCTTGCAGGAGCTTTTGCCTGCGGTGTAGAAATGTCGCAGAACACCAGCTGGGTCAGCTTGTCAGCTTTGCCATCCCGCCAGATCTGCATGATGTTGTCCACGCACTGATTGACCTTTGTGCCAGGTTCATCCGGCAGCATCTGGTTGACGATTCTCTGGTCCAGGCCCAGCTTACGGCCATCCGAGGTAATCTTGAGCATATTGTCCTGGGACGGGTCAACGGTTCCGCTGTGTACCAGCGATGCGCGCTCCGAAAGGGCCTTGACCATTTCCTGCTGATGTTCGGTAGGCTGCGCCACGATGTTGTGGTATTCCACCTCCGGGGTGGGCAGGTTCAGTTGGTCGGCGGTCTTGATGTCCGCCACTTCTTTGAACAGGTTCATCAGCTCCGGCAGATTAAAGAACTTGCTGAATCTCGTTCTTGCCCGGTAGCCGGTGCCTTCCGGTGCCAGCTCCAATGCTGTGACGGTCTCCCCAAATCGGGAAGCCCAGCAGTCGAAGTGGGTCATGTTCAGTTCTTGCAGGCGTTCATACTGAAGGTAACGCTGCATGGTGTAAAGCTCGGTCATGGAGTTGCTGACCGGGGTGCCGGTGGCAAAAATCACGCCACGGTTTCCGGTGATCTCATCCATATAGCGGCACTTGGCAAACATATCGGAGGATTTCTGCGCGTCCGATGTGGAAAGACCAGCCACATTCCGCATTTTTGTGTATAGAAACAGGTTTTTATAGTTGTGGGCCTCGTCCACAAACAAACGGTCCACACCCAGCTGCTCGAAGGTTACCACATCGTCTTTTCGCCCCTCGGCTTGCAGCTTTTCCAGTCTGGCTTCCAGAGACTTTCTGGTACGCTCCAGCTGCTTGACGGTAAAACGCTCGCCGCCACTGGCCTGTACCTCTGCAATCCCCTCAGTGATCTCGTCGATCTGTTCATAGAGAAGCCGTTCCTGACGCTCCCGGCTGATGGGGATACGCTCAAACTGGCTGTGTCCCATGATGATGGCATCATAATCACCCGTCGCAATACGAGCGCAGAACTTCTTTCGGTTATGGGTCTCAAAGTCCTTTTTGGTGGTGACTAAGATATTGGCGGAAGGATAGAGACGCAGAAACTCCGACGCCCACTGCTCGGTCAGATGGTTTGGAACCACAAAGAGAGATTTCTGGCACAGTCCCAGGCGTTTGGCTTCCATCGAAGCAGCTACCATTTCAAAAGTTTTGCCTGCGCCTACTTCATGTGCCAACAGGGTATTTCCTCCATACAGCACATGGGCAATGGCGCTTTTCTGGTGTTCCCGCAGGGTAATGGCCGGGTTCATGCCCCCAAAAGTGATATGGCTGCCATCATACTCGCGGGGACGGGTAGAGTTCATTTCTTCGTTGTACTGGCGCACCAAAGTCTGGCGGCGCTCCGGGTCTCTCCAGATCCAGTCCCTAAAGGCTTCCCGGATCGCCTGCTGTTTTTGAGCAGCCAGGGTGGTCTCCTTGGCGTTCAGCACGCGGCGCTCTTTTCCGTCTGCGTCCTCTATGGTGTCATAGATACGGACATCTCGCAGGTTCAGGCTGTCCTCCAAAATCTTATAGGCATTGGCACGACTGGTCCCATAGGTGGTATAAGCTGCCACATCGTTGTAGGATACAGAAGATTTCCCCTTGATCTGCCATTCAGCGGTAAAGGACGAATAGTTGACCCCAATACTGCGCTGGAGATAAAACGGGGTATTAAAGGTCTCATACATAAATTGCTGGATATATTCCTTGTCAATCCAGGTAGCGCCCAGACGCACCTCAATCTCCGACGCATCCAGGTCTTTGGGCTGGGCGGCGGTAAGAGCTTCCACATTGACTGCATAAACCGGGTCCTGCTGTGCCGCCCGCTGCGCCTGACGCAGTTTGCGGCGTACATTGCCAGAGAGGTATTCATCAGCAGTCACATAATGGGGCGTTCCGTCCTGCTCCAACTGTCCCGGTACACGGAAGATTACGCCTTGCAGCTCTCCGGCCAGTTCTTCTTTTGTTTTTCCGGTAAGCTGGCTCATATAGTCCATATCCACGCAGGCTTTTTCCGAGATGGACACCGCCAGTGCTTCACTTGCCGTATCCACCACAGCCACCGCCTGATGGGGCTTGATGGTCCGCTTGGTGAACATATCTGCCTTGCGTTCCAGCTTTCCGTCCTCGTCGATGACTTCCAGCGCACAGAGCAGGTAATAGGAAGAATCGTCTGCATAGGCCAGACGGTTTGCACGGTCATTGATGAGACCGTATTTGGCAGAAAAGCTGTCATAGAGGCTGTTCAGTTCCGCCTGCTTTTGGGTAATGGTGCTGTCCGGAACCGCTGCATCCATCTGAAGGTCGATCAGTTCCTGCACACAATCACGCAGTCCCACAAGACCTTTCACGCGGGCTTCGGCGGTGGCGTTGAGGTCAGGGCGCACCATACGGCTGTTTTCCCGGTAGTACACCTGCCCGTCTACAATGGCATAGGAATAGTTCTTCACATTGGGGTCGGCAGGAATGGAGGTGTCAATAGCTTCGCCTTCGCCCAGCTCCGGCAGCTCTGCCTCCTGATAAGTGCCATGAATGTACTTCACAGCATCATGCAGCTGGTCGGAAAGCTCCAGTCCCTCGATAGGGTTCACGGTGTAGTCCATACCATGAGCAGTGCTTACCGGCTCCTGTCTGCCCAGCACCATTTCCGGGTGGTCGATAAAATACCGGTTGATGGCAAACCCGTCCTCCGTCTGTCCGGTCTGGGTCCATTCCGGCACGATGTCCAGCGGGCGGTCCCGCTTTTGGAGGAAGATGATGTCCGATACCACCTCGGCACCGGCATTCTTTTTGAACGCGTCATTAGGCAGACGGATAGCTCCCAGCAGCTCGGCACGCTGGGCAAGATAGCGGCGCACGGTGGAATCCTTGGCGTCCATAGTATAGCGGGAGGTTACAAAAGCTACCACTCCGCCGGGACGCACCTGGTCCAGTGCTTTGGCGAAAAAGTAGTTGTGAATACTGAAATTCAGCTTGTTGTAGGCTTTGTCATTGACCTGATACTGACCGAAAGGTACATTGCCGATGGCAAGGTCAAAGAAGTCACGCCTGTCGGTGGTCTCAAAGCCGCCTACTGTGATGTCCGCCTTGGGATAGAGCTGCTTTGCGATGCGCCCGGAAACAGGGTCCAGCTCCACGCCGTACAGACGGCTGTTTCTCATTTCCTCCGGCAGCATACCGAAGAAATTGCCCACACCCATAGATGGCTCCAGAATATTTCCGGTCTCAAATCCCATACGGCCCACCGCTTCATAGATGGCCTGAATGACCGTAGGGCTGGTGTAATGGGCGTTGAGGGTAGAGCTTCTGGCGGCGGCATATTCCTCCGGGGTCAGCAGTTCTTTTAGCTGGGCATACTCTAAAGCCCATGCCGGTTTCTCCGGGTCAAACGCATCAGAGAGACCGCCCCAGCCCACATATCGAGAAAGAACCTCCTGCTGTTCGGGGCTTGCCTGCTGTCCGGCAGCTTCCAGCTCTTTCAGCAAACGAATCGCATTGACATTTGCCTGGAACTTGGCTTTCGGACCGCCTTCGCCCAAATGCTCATCGGTAATGCGGAAGTTTTTTGCATTGCGGCGCAGGTTAGCCTTGTATTCCTCATAAGATGCTTCCTCGGCAGCTTTGGCATTGGGAAAGGTCTGCCACTGGCCATTGACCTGAATGGAAACCGGGTATTCATCCAACACTTCCTCAAAGGTTTTCTCCGGCTCAGTCACAGGGGCTGGCGGCTCCGGCTCCTCGATATGCAGCCGTTCCACCACCACATCATAAGGCAGATGGTTCTTGTCGCCCGGATAGACGGCCACGGTCTCGGAATGGAAGGCCGGGGATTCGGCAGCCGGTTCGGGGCGTTCCTGTCCAAAACCGTCCTGCTGACGGGCATACATCCCGCGCAGCAAAGGCGCAACCTCATCCCAGCGGAAATACAGCATAGCCAGACGCTTTTCCTCTGCATCCATGACTTCCAGCTCTATGCCCTGTGCCGTGGTACGGTAATCGGCAATATCGCCGGTCTCCAGATTCAGTGTCTCAATCTCACCGGAATAGGCTCTGCTCAGCCAGTAGGCGATCTCGCTGTTGCTCCTGCCGGATTGCAGCAGCGTGGAAATCTGCTTTTTATCCGCTTCATCCATCAGTCCATGAGCCAATACATCCCGCAAGTCCTGATCTGCCTTGTCCGGGTCAGTAGGAAGAAACTCGGTATAGTAAGCATTGCGGCGGTCTGCCCGAAGCAGCTGCTCGAACTGTTCTTTGCGCTCTGCCCGGTAGATGGGATATACCATCCCGGTGGGCAGAAGCTGTACGGTGTCCTCCCGCAGCTCGGTGATCTGATAGGCGTCATCCTCGATATACACGGTATCGCCCACGGCATAGACCGGGGCGGCAGGGTCATAGGAGGTTCTTTGCGGAGTTGGGCGGCGAACTGCATCATATTCCTCATCGGAAATGGAAACTTCGGAAGTCTGCTCTGTCTCGGCATCTGCGATCTGCCCTGCATCTGACATCACCTGTTGGATAAACGGGGCATTGTCCAGTTTTTCCGGGTCTGCCACCTGGCCGTTGACGATCCCTCTTTCCTCCAGAGCTTCCCGGATGGCGATTGGGTCGATGTCGTCAAAACGGTTCTGTTCTTCTTCGGTATAGAACCGGTCCTCCTGAATGAGCTGGGCAATCCGGCGCTGTACCTTCGGCCAGGGCAGCTGCGTTTCCTCCGGGCTGCCGGCACGGACAACGAACAGGCTGTTGCTGTTACTGCCGCCGTATTCCTGAGCCAGCCATGCGGCGGTATCTTTTTCTCTTGCATGGTCTTTCATATAGCGGACAACAGCGTGTTTACTCTCGATATTGCCGTTCCATGCACAAAGGGCAGTATCAATATCTTCCTGAGAAAGAGGGCGCAGAAGCTCATGGAGCTTTGGATAGGTCTCGTCGATCACTTCCCGGTGTAAACGCTGACGGAACTCCGGCACATCCGAATAGAGTCGGATCAGCTCCATATCCTTAGAACCAAGAACCGCACGGCGCACAGCGGCATTGCCCTCGATGACAGCATTTTCACGGTCGGAATGACCGCAGGCATTTCGATATGCCACATCCTCAGATATGGCGGCAGTCACCACAGGCTTATACTGCTCAAACTGCTCCCGAAGGGTAGGCTTTGGAGTTTCTTCCTCCACCTCCGGCTGCTGGGCTTGGATAGCATCTTCTTCGGCCAGTTCCTGTTCAGACTGGATTTTGTCATACTGCGCCTGTTCCTGTTCGGTAAGATAGCGGTCTTTCTGGACAAGTGAGGTAATGCGCTTGGCAACCTTTTCCCAGTTCAAGTGAACATCCGGGCAGTCCTGCTTTTTATAGTGCAGTCCTTTCCCATCGTGATCTTCGCCGCTGTGTGTTGCGCCGGACAGGGCATGAGAGCGTCCGCCAATGCCATACTCGTCTTTGAGGAATCTCACTTTCTCCTTATCCGTATGGTTTGCCATGAAGAACGCATAGATACGGCCTTTTCCTCCGGCGAAACTGCTTCCGCCGGTCATGGCGGCGTCGATCTCATCCTCGGTAATAAAGTGCTGGACGGTTGGCACTTGGGAAAGCTCTGAAGAAAAGGTCCTGCGGGGCAGGTCAAGGTCCTTCAGGTTCTCCCAGATCTCCCTCGGTCTATGATAGTGAAAACGCAACAGGTCACGGTCCTGCTGATAGGCAGTCCAGAAGGCAGCGTATTCTTCCTTGAGGGTCTGGCGGAAAGCCGGGTCACTCAGCTGCTCCGTCAGGCGGCGGGTCTCCTCTGGGAAACCATTGCCTTTGATCTCTGACAGGCAGGACAAATATCCGGCTTTTCTGGCGTCCTCACTGAGATCGTGATACAGATGCCAGAGCTTTTCCGAGAGGAGGGAGCGTTCATAGCCTGCCGCTTCTGCAAGCTCCACATTGGAGGCAAACTGACCACTTTCCAAAAGCTCCCCGATACGCTCTGCGGCGCTCTCCCAGGAAATGACCTGGGCAGACCTGTCATAACGGACAGACTTCCCATGGGAAAGATGGATACCATCCTCGGCATACCATGCACTCACACTGCCAAGGCCGTTGCCGCCGTGGTACAGCGTTTTCAGTATCTCGGCAATCTCAGCGGTGGTTTTCTGCTTTTCAAAGGCTGCAACCACACGCTCCCTCTGGCGGTCTGTATTGCCGCCCAAACGCAGCACATGGTCAATATCATTTTGGGCAAAAGAAAAAGCAGAGGATGTATGCGCTACATTCTCTGCTTCATCTATGGATTGGATCTGTTCCGCTTCGGAGAGGAACAGGTTTAGGGTCAGCTGTTGATAAGCTCCGCCATCAGGATTTCCTCGGCCTGAGCTTTGCAGGTGTTCATCAGCCCCACCCACTTCATGGGATCGCTGGCTTTCAGTTCCTCGGTGGCTCCCGCTTCCTTCGCCAGCTGGGGCATCATCTGCTCCAGTCTGCTCTGGGCGGTCTCGTCGATCTCCAGAAGGTGCGGGTACAGCTTCTCGCTCAGCAGCATCTGGTTGTAGAGGATGGGACGGTGTTCCTTCAGGTAGGTTTTCCTCATCCTGCCGTACTTGCCCAGGGGTTTCTCCGGCTGCTGGCTCAGCTTCAGGTCGGGAATCAGATAGTCTCCGTTCTGGATATAGGTCATGGGATTGTTCATCTTGTTTGCTCCTTTCTTGGTTGGCTTCGCGCTCTGCATTTCGGACGGTAACGCCGATCTGCCGCAGCACCTGCTGGTTGATCTGGCTGACCGCTGTTCCCAGCGCCCCGATGGTGGACGGGGTGTTGAAATCAAAGATCGCCATGAAATCTTCGTGGTCGAAGTAGCGTTCCGGCTCCAGTCCACAGCGGGACATCAAAGCGTAAGTGATGCTGACGGTGGCTGCTGCCTTGAACTGTACTCCGATGTTAAACTCATCATATTCCTCCAAAAAGGAACCGTCAACGATATAGAAGAAGTCCTGCTGATGCTCCGTCCAGTATTCCTCAGCCAGTTTTCCGGCTACCTTAGTGAGCTGTCCGGCAAGGTCATCACCGGAAACATCATAGGTGCGCTCAAGCATGGCCTGCACCGAATCCAAATGGCGCTCCTCCAGCTGCCACAGCCAGGGAGTGCGGGAATGTTCACGGGTTCCGGTGTCGGAAATATCAAAAACATAGCGCAGGCGGGGCCTGTCCCCGGAATCGTCCACCAGAGCAATTCCCTTGGAGCCGCGCCTTACATACCGGCCCATCTTTTCATTCCACAAATCGTACTCTGCACAGGCGGTAGCGTCCGGTCGCTGGGCGTAGATCATCAGCTGCTCATGGAACGGGTACTTGTAAAGGCGGGAAGCAGTGGTGAGAAACCCTGCCCATTCCTGCCAGCTCCCCGTGAGCTGCGTTGCCACCTTGTCCGCCATCTGTGCATATAGTTCAGCTTTGGTTGGCATGGTGTTCTGTCCTCCTTTCGGTTTTGGGGTAAAGAAAAGCAGGAAACCTAAAAGATTTCCTGCTAAGTAAAACTGTGAGTATTAAATTATTATTGGTTATATAAATCTGAATTGCTCAATCTTTTTTCTCCGTTAGGAGAATATACAATCCATAAATAAAAAGAACAAGGAATAAAA
>OHFB01000898.1_pt1 | contig 13373 bp, 8 predicted proteins | sample 1567461 | NCBI WGS metagenome assembly OHFB01 (sample SAMEA3879566, study PRJEB24766) | human gut metagenome | biome: human-associated habitat; feature: feces | place: USA | collected 1985/1987
TCGCTTTATGTTATAATAATAAAAGTGTGTCTAATACATTTTAGAGAGATCCGCTGCCCGGACAGTCTTATGCAGCTGTACCCGCTGGATCAGAAGGAGTGAGTTATGATTAGAAAGAATTCTGCAACCCGCACATTTTTATGCCTGTTGCTTGCTTTTGTTTTTGCCGCGTCCTGCCTCCCGCAGACGATTTTTGCCACAACCGATAAAAAAACAGTCACCACCTGGCCCGAAGGACCGGAAAACAATTCCGGCGCTGTCTGTTTACTCGATGCCGATACTGGTGCTGTTTTATACGATAAAAACATGGACGAGCAGCGCTATCCTGCCAGCATCACCAAGATTCTGACGGCTCTGCTGATCATTGAAAACAAGCAGATGACCGACACCGTTACCTTCGGCGAACATGCTGTCAGCGAATCCATTCCGGGAAATGCCCGCATCAACGTTCAGCTTGGCGAAACGATCACAGTGGAGGATGCTCTTCACGCAATTCTTCTTGCCTCGGCAAATGAGGTCTGCACACAGCTTGCCATCGACATTGCCGGAAGCGAGGAAGGTTTCGCCGCCATGATGAACGAACGCGCCGCTGCACTTGGTTGCACGAATACCCATTTTGTCAATGCAAACGGTCTGCCAGATCCGAACCACTACACCAGTGCACACGATATGGCACTCATTATGCAGGAGTGCATCAAAAACGAGACCTTCTGCCGCATCGAGTCCGATCTGACCTACACAATTCAGCCGACCAATATGACCTCGACACCGCGTGATCTTCAGAACCACCACGCATTGCTGTTCCAGGACGGTCAGTGGGGATACAAGGGTGCTTTCGCCGGAAAGACCGGTTATACCGATGAGGCACACAACACACTCGTTACCGCTGCCAAGCGAGGCAATATGACGCTGGTCTGCGTTGTTTTAACCTGTGATAACCTCGATTATATCAACGATACCCGTACCGTACTTGATTTCGGTTATGATAATTTTACACATTATACCCTGAAGAACGCAAAAAAGGAAAGTCTTTCCGGTGTGGTAACGCTTCCAAAGAATGCGAAAATTGAAACTGCAACCTACACCGATCCGGACGGCGCTTCCGTTGAGGAACCGTACACCCGCCAGTATTTTTTCGATGATCACTTCATCGGAACAGCCGAGGTTTCCGCTCCAGGTACTGTTTCCGACAGTTCTTCGGTTTCCTCCGATTCATCAGAAGAAACCGACAGCACAGATATTCCAACACCGGAAGAAACCAAGAAAATTTCTTTTCTCTCCACACTGCTCTATATTCTGCTTGGCCTGAACGGTGTCGCTTTTCTGATTCTGATCATTGTCGTGATCAACAACGCGAGAAAGAGACGGAAACGCAGAAACAGACGCCGCAATAACCGAAACAAACGGCACTGATCTTCTAATTTATAAGCAATCAGGACCTCCCGTCCAACGGGTGATCCTGATTCAAGAGTTCGACGGAAGTCGAACTTTCCTATAAGAAGTAAAGAATGGCATCGAAAACGCAACCGATTTCGATGCCATTTGGGTATAACGCAGAGCTACCGCCAGAAATATTTGCTAGTGCGACAGCCCTTTTTGTTGCTTATTTATTTTCCAAGATACTGTTCTAAAATCTGTGGTTCGATTCTTTTCCAGTTTCTTTCCTTTACCGTCTCTTCTGCTCCCGTATCCAGTTTTTTCCTCAGTTCCGCATCTGTCAGAATACGCTCAATCGCCGCTTTTGCCTCCGCGAGATTTCCCTGCGGATAGAGAATACAGTTTTCCCCATCTTTTAGGTATTCCAGATTGCCACCGTTCGGCACAGCAACGACGTAGCCGCCGGACGCCATCATCTCAAGCGGCGGATAGGAAAAGCTCTCCAGCAGGCTTGTTTTCAGCAGGATATCACACGCCGCATAGACTTCCGGTGTTTTTTCATACGGAACCCGGTGTAAAAAGCGGTCCACGCGGTACCAGGATTTCGGATTTCCATTGTAGGACATGTACCAGATCTCGAATTTTTCCAGATCCAGCCGTTCCACGATACGGAAGCTCTCGTCCACGTTTTTATGCTCCGCGCTGCAGTCTCCCTCGATCAGAATCCGAATTTTTCCCTGCAGATCCCGCCCCCGTTTCGGATAGAAGGACGGATCGATGCCGTTCGGAAGATAGACTGCTTCGGTATGGTATTCCTCCCGCAGCCAGTTCTGACACCATTTGGAAATGGTTACGTACTCCATCGGGCTCCTCATCCGGTAAGTCGCCGAAGTTGCGATCCGGTACGGGCTTCCCGGCGGATAAAATCCAACTTCAAAATTCTGCACCAGATATTTTTTCTTTCGGATCTTACTGGACTGTTCGACGAACTCTGCGGTATTCCACATCGTCGCTACCGCAAGATCCAGCGTTCCCTGCAGTTTCTCTCGCTCGGCCGACAGCACCGGAAAATGGAAATCACCCTCATGATACCACTCCGCCTCCCCTTCCAGAGTAAAGAGGCTGACCTGCGCTCCTGCTTTTACCAGCATTTCCGCATGAAGAAGTGCAACGCGGATGCCTCCGCTGATCTCCATCGCTGGAAGCACAAAGGCACAGCGTAGATTCCAGTGGCGCTCCACCCACTCGCAAATCCCGGTGGCATGAAAGATTGTGACACACTCGCGGCTGCACCGGCCATATGCCCGTCCGGCAATGGCTTTTCGTGCCGGTTCGTCGTCGATCAGCCACTGCAGTTTTTCCAACCACTCCGCTTCGTCTCGGCAGAGTACGCCGTCTTCTCCATCCTGTACCATCTCAGCAAAAGCGCCGAGATTGCTGGCTGCTGTCACGGTCTGCACCAGAGCCGCTTCCACCCATTTATTTTCCGATTTCGCACGGTTAAAAATCGTATCGGTAAGCGGAGCCAAGTTGATATCCACCGACGCAATCCGCTCCGGCAGTTTTTGGTAATCGACAAATCCCTCCATCTGGATCTGGGAAGCAAACAGTTTCAGCTCCACCGGGAGTTCCAGAATTCCCACGATGAGGAGTTCCAGGTTCGGATTTTTGCCAAGCAGCTGTTTCAGCACCGGAACGATCATCTCGATGTCGTCCAGATGCGTCGCACTGCCGCTGAAATAGCCAAGGCGTACTTTTTTCGCCGTTCCATCTGCTTCGTTCTTTTTCTGTTTTTCTTTTAACACCGCCTCGGACAGTAGCAGCATCTCATCTGACGCACAGTTGCGGTTGATCAGCACCTCCGGTACGTACTGCTTCAGTTCTTCTGCCAGCGCCGCTGTCGTCGTAACCGCCGCATCACAGAGGGAAAGCAGCTCGCCCATGTTTCGGACATTCTGATCGTATGCCTGCCGTTCTTCCGGCTGCATCCGGTCGAGAAACGGAATCTGATCGGTGTATTTCGTATCGATCACAAGATCATCCACATCGTACCACAGAGGCTTGTTCATCTGCTTTGCCATTGTGGCAAATTCCCGCAGGGTGTCCGTCATCGGGCAGCGGAAAATCACGAACGCGCCGTAGCAGCGTACCATCCAGGGCTTCAGCTCCTGAAAATAAACCGTATCACACGTATATCCGCCTGCCTCCAGCTGCTCCATCTGATGCACCACGCGGTACCGGTGTGGATGCGGCAGCTGTTCATTGCAGCCACTGATAAAGAGAATATCCCGGTAGACCCGGGATTTTTCTCTCTGAAACTCTTTTTCTTTTTTTGCCCGCGCAAGGTACCCTTTCGTACGCCCAGCCAGACCGCCGATTCCTTCTTCTGCAACAGCTTTTTTTAATTTTGCTGTCAGCACTGAAATTTTTTCCAAACGTTTCACCGCTTTCTTTCTCTGTTCCGCTTACCGCAATCCGTAGTAGTTCTGCAAGTACATCGGATAGATGATTCTCGCCCAAGTGAATGCCGCTAATGCCGCTGCCGCCACACAGACCAGAATACAGAACAATTTTTCATACTTCTGTAGTTTTTTCTCCCGTTTCAGGAACGCCTGCACACCCTTCGTCACGAAATACATCAGCGGAATCAGCATCGGCATGCTGTATCGTCCCTGCGGCTGAAAATCAGAGCTGTAGGAATAATATGCATTCAGATAGTTTGGAATCAGCAGTGCAAACACATTTGCCCAGGTAAACCATCCTGTTTTACTCCATTTTCTCTTTGTTTTACCAGCAATCGCCGTCTGTGTGCCATCGGCATTCCAGAAGAAAAAGTCTCTCTGGCAACAGTTCCGCATCAGAATGAGGCCGACGCCAAGACAGCAGAGGTATGGAACAATAATCATTTTGGAAAGATAAATCCTATTATAGCCAAAAGCACCGACAAAGCTGTACAGCACTGTCACAAGCCAGTCATGCTCCAGATAAACTGGTCTGTAGAAGATCATACATAGCATGGAGTCGCCTTTTTTCTGGAATGTTTTGCTGTTCGATGGCTTGTACTTAGCTCTCGCATACAGTTCCGCACACGCACTCGATGTCTCTCTTCCCAGAAAATCCCCGTGATAGAGAATTGCATTTCGAATAAACCACCACAAAGCAATGACACAGACGATCACAAGAATAAAAAGACCTTTCTGGATCATCTCTTTCCAACGCTCTTTTGGTGCCTTTTCCTGATCGGTCAGCATCGTTCCCACAAAGAAGAAAAATGTCGTCAGGATAAATCCATACGCATTGTAATACGACAGGAAACAAAGACCCATTCCAATGGCAGACACTGCACAAGTTGTCCAGTTCCATCCTTCCTTATACGCCTTGACCCAGGAATAAAAAATAATAGCCGTTGAACACATGGCGAGCGCATCGCAGTTGACGTAAGAATACAGAATCACATTTCCCGGCAGAAAGACAACCAGTGCGGTAAACATCCATGCATACCGCCTCGGAAACAACAATTTTGCTGCCTTCAACACAACCCATGCCATCAACGCTCCAAGCAGTACATTAACAAACCGGGCGGAAAGCAGCAGCATCCATTCATTTGTTGTAAAAAGACTCATGCCTTTCATCAGAACGGCTGATGCCATGTAAGAAAGGATGGGATTAAACGCATAGGAGGTTCCCCAGTCCTCATTCCGGATCAGTGGATCATCTCCGCGCGGAAGACTTCCGTGTTCATAGATAAACTGTGCAATCTGATAGCGCATTGATTCATCCGCCGAAAAATTGTATCGCTGCGTACAGGACCATAAAAAGTAAAACAGGAATACACCGAACACAAACAGAATTTCTATTCTGTGTTCTCTGCTCACATCCTTACTGCAGTTTTTTCTCATCTTCCTCAATTCCCTTTAACATGCTTGCATAAACTTTTTCTGCTTCTTTGTACCAGGAGGTTCCCTTTACGAAATCCATTCCCTTTTTGCGGATTGTAGCCAGCTCATCCGGGTGGTTGAAGTAATATTCCATTCTGTCTGCGATCTGGATCGGATCATAGTCAACCAGAATGGAGTTTTCCTCATTTACCATCCAGCTGCTGTTTGCACCCTTGGAGCAGACAGCGACCGAGTTGCAGGCCATAACCTCGAACGGTACGAGGGAAAGGTTGGTATTCGAAATAACAAGGCACATATCACAGATCGCATAGGAATCTGCCAGCACCTGCGGTGTTACGATACCTAAATTTCTGTGTTTGAACGGAATCTCATAGCCGCTGACATCCCATCCCGCGAAAACAACCTCGATCTCTGGCATTCTGCGGCACAGCTCATTGAGTGCCAGCATACCGAGCTCGAAATCACGTCTCGGGGTAACCGGGCGCGCATAGAAAAAGACTCTCTTTTCGTTGTCCGGTTTTTCTTTCGGCTGATATACTTTGTCATCGTAGGAGAAATGGAAGCTGTCTGCCTGCATGCCGTACTCATTTCTCATGATGTCTCTTAACCAATCACCTGCAGTGATTCCGCGGAATCCCATCTTATAGGTGTTCTCAGCAAATTCATACTCGGAACCGTGTGCATAGAAATGCGGCTCGAAATCCTGTACGAAGTAAAACTTCGAAATCGTATTCTGGAATTTTCTTACGTAGTAAGCGGTGGTCCAGGAGGTTGCTACGGTTGCATGTGCAAATTTCATCTGGGATACATCGCAGTAAACTTCTACTTCCGGCACAAGAAGCGGGAAGTACTCTTTTAGGAATTTTCGGATGGACGCATTATCCTGAAAATTCGGGGACATGTAGAGATAAACTCTACTGTGGAAACCGAGGCGCTCCAGGTTGGAAATAAAACGGAAAATGGTGGTATGACCGCCGGAACCAGGTCCCATTTCCGGTACAACCCAATTCAGGATCTTTTTCTTGTCGTTTTTATGTTTCTCATACTCTTTTTGATTGAACGGGATCGGATCGTTGTCTACGACAAATCTGTAAAATCCGATGACGTTGTTCTTCGGCGGTACAGCCGGCTCATTGCCCTGTTTTGCGCGCTCAATCGTTTCTTTTAATCCATGATACTTCAGATACCGTAACGCACGGTATGCTACATTTGGTTTTTTCACGTTTCTTTTTCCTTTCTTCTATGCATGTCTCTGATCGTACTGCTGCGAAATGTGACGATCCAGGAACTGTTGTTTCCGTTTGGAATACAGATGGTATTTTCCGCCGAGATAGCCGCCCACAAAGCGGTCAAAATTGCGAAACAGGGAATAAAATGCCCAGTGAATTTTCTCTTTTTTACTGAGCGGCTGCTGACGGATATACACACAGTCCCCTCTCACCTGCCGGTACAGCATGCCCGGAAGCTGCGTCCATTTCTGTGCAATCATATACTGATGAACTTCATATAATCCCTTCTGCTCATCATAATACCGTTTGAAATACGTTCTGAGTTTGAAATTGTGGGAATGATATACTGGCGCATACGGGCAGTATACTTTTTTGAATCCGAGTTCAATCATCTTTCTCGCCCAGATCTGATCCTCGGCAAAGTTGACATCCTCATACGGATATTTTTCAAAAATATCTCTTCGGATACAGGAGTTATTGTCGGAGAAAAACGCCAGATAATGACGATATCCTTCTTCTCTTTCGTAGCGTTCCGGATCATCAAGGTGGAAAATCGTATTAGTTTCTCCAAATCCTTTAAAATGGCCATCCAGATCACGCTTGTCAAGCAGATTGCAGTCCGGATACGGATAATGAATCCCGAATCCTCCCACGATTTCCGGGTCCATCTTCATGGCATCAATGAAATTCTGCAGCCAGGTATCGGTCGCTGGAAGCGCATCCTGCGTAATAAAGATGATATACGTTCCGTTTCCTTTGGAAGCACCATAGTTTCTCGTTTTTCCATGTCCAAATTCGGACGGCTCAATCTGAAACAAACGGCATGGATATTTGCGGATCACATCGAGCGTTCCGTCCTTTGACCCGGAATCCACGCAAATTACTTCATATTCATACTCTGTCTTCTGTTTGAAAACGGCATCCAGCACTTTTTCAAACAGATGCCCACCATTTTTGGTAGGAATGACAATGGATACATCCATAGTTATTTACTCCTTTTTATCACATGCTGCACTTTATCTGCCATACGCACAACCTTACGCTGGCGCATCCGCTCCAGCTCTTCCTCCAGAAACTGCTTCTGTTTTCTCGTTTCCTGGAGTTCTTCTTCCCTGTGTGCAAGTGCCGCTTTTTCTGCTTCGATTTCTGCCTGCAGCTGGCCTTTCCGATAAATCTCCCCGTTCAGTTCATCCCTCAGATCTTTATTCTGACGGATATATTGAATAAACTGGGACGTAACGCCATCGCCTTTGTAGTAAATCCGGTAATCAATCCGAATCTGTTCATAACCGGCATTCCGGAATTTCAGAACCGGCGTTCCAAGGAAATAATAGTCGTCGATAATCTCAAGCTCGGCGTTGTGCGAAAAAGCGATACGTTCCGTCTTTCCATCGCTGCATACGCCCGCGAGAGAACGGATTTTAATGACAGCCCCCTCTTGCATCAGCTGAAGGGAAAGCTCTCCGTCCGCGTCTGCCTTTTCAAGCATCATCACCTTCTGCTCATCCAAGCCGAAGCAGTCCTCATAATAGAGTTCTCTCTCCTCCGGTGCTGTTTCGGTGAGCACAACCGGGTACATCATTTTTTCTTTTTCCCAGATAGAAAGCGGATAATTGTGCCGGTGCAGTTTTCCATAGAACGTGGCGAGCGCATTTGGCTCACCCTTTCCGGCCGCGAATTCCTGGAAGCACTCTTCCATATGGTAGTATACCGGAATCTCTTCCATGGAAATACCGCCAATGGCGTACAGTTCTTCCTGCTCTTCCTTCGTCAGTGCACTCGCCGCCTCCTGTAAAAAGACGCTCCGCGCATAGATAAATGCAATCGGTACGGCAAACGGGAATACCCACTCGTAGTCTGCCACCCAGACCTTTTCTCCATCCAGAAGAAGGTTGCCCGGAATCATGTCAATATTGGAAATCTCCGCTGCGGCAAGTCCTTCTTTCAATGCCGGATGGCCGAACACCTCACAGAACGCATCGGTTTCCACAAAGGATTTCTGCCCTTTTGCCGATGCAATGATCTGATACAGCAGTTCATAATCCTTTTTCAGCGATGCAAAATCTTTTTCTTTTCCATGACGGGAAATGCGCGTTTCCAGACTTTCCCCTTCTACAAAAGGAAATGCAAGCGCGCATTTTTCTTCATCCAGTTCGCATGGGCAGATCTGTACGCCCGCATAGGTGTACAGATGCTCCAGCTTTCTATAGTTTTCATACATATGCCGGATGTGGAGTTCTCCCTCTTTCTGCAGCGAAAGCTTCCACACACGCCGGATTCCATCCTCTTCTGTAATCCGGGTCATAATCTGAAATTCGTTCCGACGTTCTCTCGAAAATTTCGTATACAGAACTTTCCTCATACGTTTACTCCTTTTTCTCCACTTCAATCAGAAAGGAATTGGAAAAAACCGGAAACAGACCGGACTTCAGGATTCCGTCAAATGCTTTGCCTTCGTCAAAAAGTGTGATCCTGTCAGCATCAAAATTCCGCTGATTTTTTCTCAATTCACCCGGCTTCGGCAGATATTCATCCGAATAAATGACCGCCGGAAATTTGTAATCCGGATAGGGATAATAAAACTTGAACTTCGAAAAACCGTTTTCCTGCAGCATCTGCTCCAGCTCCGGTTTGCTGAATGTCTCGACAAAATCGATCCCCGGATATCCTTCAATTCCGACAAATTCCCGGCCCACATGGTCTTCCCTGCAGCCGGCAAAATACTTCAGTCCCAGACGGTTCTCAATCGCAATCAGGATTTTTCCGCCCGGTTTTAAGAGACGATTGATCTTTTCCAGATATTCCGGATACGGATTATCCTTTCCAATATAGCTTTTTGCATACTCCAGAACACCGATCAGTGTCACGTAATCGAAGCGTTCTTCCATTTTTTCTGCAACAACATTAAAGTTTCCAACCATAATCTCCAGGTTGGACGCATCCTGATTTTTGTAGGCATTGATCGTACTGCGCCGCTTCGACAGATCGTTTGCCACTACCCGCTTTGCATTTCTGCAGAGCACGCCGGAAATGGCTCCGCAGCCGGCTCCGACTTCAAATACGGAAGCATCGTCTTTCCACTCATACCAGTCCTGAATATTTTCCCGTTCCGGAGAGAGATGATAAAAAATCGGCCAGCTTTTTTCTGTGAGGATTACCTTCTGGTAATCCTCTTTCGGCGTCGTCTTGACGATCTCCAGCAGCCGGTCCTCAATGCTGCCGTCGCTGTAAGCATCTTCGCCGTCATAATAATCCAGGTTCAAAAGAACATTTCCTATTGTTTCTTTCATATAACCCCCGTCGTTTATCCTCCGCATCCTACTCGTAGGTCACGGTAGAGTTCATATCAAAAAATCCTACGGTGTCTTTCATGGAGAAGACTTCCAGAAAGCAAGCATCGTACAGTCTGTGGTGGATCACCAGCTCTTCCAGATGGTAGCTGGTACATCCAAACGACATCAGATACTGTCCGCTCTGCAGCGGCATGATCTGGTCAAAGCATACCGTGACGGTCTTTCCCGCTTCCACCACGTCTTTTGTGTAATCCTCCAGCGCCGTATTCGTTCCGGTAATCTCCGTTCCCTTCCGGTCTTTGATCGAAAAGGCAAAAATCGGATGCTCCATCGTTTCATGGAACTTGATTTTCATCTTGATGCGGAATCTCTGGTTTTTATCCACAGAAGATGTAATCATACCTTTGTGGTCAATAATCGCAAAGTCCACGATCTCCGCAGCCTTGTCTCCATACTCTATCATCTGCGCATTCGCAATCAGGCGTTCTCTCCAGCGGCCTTTTTTCGGCTTTTCTGCCGATACGGCACCGGATGCATCTGCTTCGGTTCTCTCTTCGGTCTGTTCTGCACTCTCTTCGGTCTCTTCCTCTTCTTTTGTCTCGTCATCGTACTGGTTGGCAAGAATCTTCTTGTAGACATCGACTGCCTCCGACGATTTTCCAACCATCACCTGTTTTCCTTTGTTAATCAGAAGACATCTCTCACAGTACTTGATGACGCTGCCCATATCGTGGGAAACGAAAAGGATCGTTTTTCCTGCTTCTTTCAGATCGTTAAATTTCCGGTAACACTTGGACTGGAAGAAAATGTCTCCGACGCTTAAGGCCTCATCGACAATCAGAATATCCGGATCCACATTGATCGCAACCGCGAAGGCAAGGCGGGCAAACATACCGCTCGAATATGTCTTCACCGGCTGATTAATGAAATCTCCGATCTCAGCAAACGAAATGATGTCGTCAAGTTTTGCCTTCATCTCCTCCTCGGTATAGCCAAGCATCGTTCCGTTCAGGAAGATGTTCTCAATACCGGTATACTCCATGTTAAAGCCGGCACCCAGCTCCAGAATAGCACTGACTCTTCCTTTTAATTCCACATTTCCGCTCGTTGGGTTTAAAACACCTGTGACGATCTTCAGCAGTGTGGATTTTCCGGAACCGGATGGTCCGATGATACATACAACTTCTCCTTCCTCGATATCAAGGTTGATATCTTTTAATACTTCCAGGTTTCCGAATTTCTTTGACAAATGGCTAATTTTAATCATAATCAATCACCTCATTTTTCTTTCAATCTGTTTCTGAACAATTATCAATATAGAAAGTATGATCAAGTAGAACACTGCCAGGGCGGTATATGTAGGAATTGCCTTAAAACTTAATGCCGCATATGCCTGTGCCTGATGTGTGATCTCATTTACCGCAATGGCTGATAATAATGCGGTATCTTTTACGGATGTAATAAACTGGTTAAAGAGTGCCGGTAATGCGGACTTGAATGCCGGCGGGATGACCAGGTGGAGCATTGTCTGTGTACTGGTAAGTCCAAGCGATGCACCTGCTTCTTTCTGTCCCGGATCAATTCCCATCAGCGCTCCTTTGACAATCTCGGAGATAAATGCTCCGGAGTTTAATGCAATAACTCCGATTCCGACGATTGTACTGCTGATGTCCACTCCGAACAATTTCGGAATAACGAAGTACCCGTAAAGTGCCTGCACCATCAGCGGTGTTGCTCTGATAATCCAAATGTAAACCTCAGCGATTGCTTTTCCTATCTTATACTTTGACTGTAGTAAGTATCCGCAGAGGCTTCCGATCAGGAATCCGATCCCGATACCTACCACAGCAATCAATATCGTTAGTTTTAATCCGTCGAACATCATCGGGAGTAAAACATCCAAAAATTTCATATTCATATACTATCTCTTCCAATCTGATTTATTTTGTTCTTACCTTTTGTGTTTTATTCACACCATTTTGCGTATAATTCATCTGTAGTGCCATTTTTGATCAGGACTTTGACAGCTGCGTTGATTTCATCATAATATTTGCATTCTTTTGAAACTGCCACACAATATGGAGCCTGGCCCTGATTGAATTCATCACCTACAACTTCAAGATTGCTGTCCGGTGTTGTCTTAATATAGAAGTTTGCTCCAGGTCCGTCCTGAATGACTGCATCTACTTTTTTCTGTTCCAGTGATTCATAAGCAGTTGTAATTGTGTCATGTACTTCCAGTTCTGAATCAGAAAGGTTCTTCGATGCATATGTATGGGAAGCAGTTCCTTTTTCTACAGCTACTTTTTTGCCTTTCAGATCATCTACGCTCTTGATTCCTTCGTCATTTGTCTGATTGACCATAACAACCTGACCTGAATCACAATATACATCTGTAAAGTTCATAACTTCTTTTCTTTCATCTGTTGCACAAAGTGCTGCAGCTCCCATATCCAGTTTGCTTTCTGAGAGTGAAGTCGTCAGTGCCGAATAATCCATTGCCTGCACTCCTCCGTCAATCTCGAATCCAAGCAGATCCTGAAGATCACTGATAAGATCCAGGTCATATCCGATTAATGTCTTTCCGTCTTCATCGTAATAAGAAAATGGTCCGAAGAGTCCGCTTGTTCCTACTTTCAGTTTTACACCTTTCATGCTGCCTTTGATATCGTCTTCTGTCAGAGTTTTCTTTGTCTCGGACTTGGATGAAGAATCATCACTTGATTTGCTTCCGCATCCTACGCCAAGCATTGCCACCATTGCTGCACACATCATAACTGCTACTATTTTCTTTTTCATATTGTGGTCCTCCTTATTGCTTCTTTGGAATCTGCCATAAAACAGCTTCCTTCGATAACTGAAAATGTAAGGGCGCATTACAAAAATCATTTGTAATGCGCCCTTGCATTTTCTGTCCAACAGACTTTCCAACTTTCCCGGGATGAACTGAAATATAAGAAAGCGACGCAGGTTTATAAACTGCGACGCCTTTGTCTGCCTTGTTCCTTATGAACTTGTGATTATTCTAACTGTTTTACCGATTTCCGTCAATCTGCAATTTTGCTTAAAATTATCTGTTAATTTTCTCTATTTATCGTTTTTATCACGAATTACTTTCCCTGTTTTTGCATTCTCTTTTTGGATATATTCTTCTAAAGTCGGAAATGCCATTGCTTCCCCGGTACACATTACCAAAAGATCATCCCGGAGTGCTCTTGCTTCTACCGTATCCACTTTTCCAAGTTCTTTCAGCAGGCTAAGACTCTTTTCCTGAATCCCTTCCGATACATCATCCCATTTTTCACGGAATCTGCGCAGCCTGTAGTATACTTCTTTCTCCGATGTATACTTTTTCATAATCTGCAGCATCTGCTCTGGACAGCCTTTCAGATCAATGTGCCTGATGATATTTTTCAGATCTACCGCATCATCCAGCGCATTGTGGCTGACTTCCGTTCCGAGTCCGCAGATGATCTTCAGGCTTCCAATCCCCGCACTTTGCAGATCCAGCTTTGCTGAATAGATTCCTTCTATATCCTTGATCATACGAAGGATCCTGTTCACGATCTTTCTGG
>OHFB01000908.1_pt1 | contig 13260 bp, 7 predicted proteins | sample 1567461 | NCBI WGS metagenome assembly OHFB01 (sample SAMEA3879566, study PRJEB24766) | human gut metagenome | biome: human-associated habitat; feature: feces | place: USA | collected 1985/1987
TGTTGCGCCTGAAAAGTTTTCCTGTATTCCTCCATAGAGGTGTGCAGCGTTTTGGCTTCCCGATAGAGCTGTGCCAGTTCGGATTCCACTTGCAGGGTGGCGTTGTCTTTCTGCAAGTCGATGTTCAGCGCTTGCGCTTTGGCTATTTTCACCTTGTTGCGATTCTCGAAAAGCGGGAAGGAGAATCCCACTACTACTCCGTTGAAAGGCGTTCCCGTTTCGGTGTTCCGGCGGTAGCCGAGTTCCAGTTTCGGTAGCCATTGCGACTTGTTGACGGCGATCTGCTTGCGGGCAACGAGGCTTTCGTTGTTGAACGCCATTAACGTGCGGTCGGCGGAGAGCACTTCCGATTTCAGTATCTGATAGTCGGCAGGGAAAGGCGTCGCAGGATACGTGTTTTCTTCGAACACTACGGGGATATTGCCGTTTAACGTGTTCAGTTCCTGCAACTTATTGCGCAGTGCCGTTTCGTTCAGCGAAGTTTCCGTCTTGACATTCAGCAGTTCCAGATTGATTTTATTCGTTTCGAGAGCGTTCGCATCTCCGGTTTGGAGGCGCTTGGCGTACATTTTGGCAAGTTCTTCTGCGTTGCGCAGCCGTTCCTCCAATGTCCAGACACACTTCTTTGGCGAGCAACAATTTCTCTTGGCGGAAGACGTCCGCCTGACTGTCAAAAGCACCCGCTTTCAGACGATTCAGCTTGTTGCGGGTGGCATACAGGCTCGGAAAGTCGAAACTTTGCGACACCACAAGTTCGCCGATCGTTTCGTTTTTATCTTTCGCTCCCCAAAGGTGGGCGTATGATAATGTCGGGTCCGGCAGGTTATTGTCCGTTTTGGCTTCCAGCTTTTGCGAGGTGATGAGTTGGGCGTTTGCCTGCAACTCCTTATTGTTCGTTTCGATATTCTTCAATACCTGTTCAATTCCGTTTTGGGCTTGCACTTCACCTATGGTTAAGAAAAGAAGTGCAGCGCTTATGGTCATGATTTGTTTCATTTCTAATTTCTTTATTTATTACAAGCTATTGTTGATAGATACTTTATGATAAGGCATCTATTTGTTTGACACCGAGGAACGACCCGTTCCTCACCGAGAAACACTTGTTTCCTCACCGGGGAACAATGGCTTTCTCACCGAGGAAAAATATCCCTCTCTACAGGCTTTTCTGGGCCTTTTTCCGATGCATCATCAGATAAACAATCGGAACGATAAAACCGTTCAAAAAAGTAGACGTTAATAATCCTCCTAGAATCACTTTTGCCATCGGACTCTGGATTTCGTTACCGGGCAAATCACCGGCAAGTGCCAATGGAATCAGTGCCAGTGCAGAAGACAATGCCGTCATTAAAATCGGATTCAGACGGTCGAGAGAACCTTGAATCACACTATCATATACATTCAAACCTTCTTCCTTTTGCAAATGATTGTAGTGACTGATGAGCAACATACCGTTACGGGTCGCAATACCGAATAAGGAAATGAAACCGATGATAGCCGGAATGCTGACTTCCCCTGTTGTAATCACCAAGGCAAAGACACCACCGATCAATGCTAGCGGAAGATTCAGCAAGATAACCCCGGATTCTTTCACGCTGCGGAACTCATTATACAACAACAGGAAGATAACCACTATACTGATAAATGAAGTCAACGCCAACGTCCGGCTGGCAGCCTGCTCGCTTTCAAACTGTCCACCATACTCGATATGATAACCTTCGGGTAATTGTACCGATGTGTCGATGCGTTTCTGAATATCATTCACGACACTGCGCAAATCACGATCGGCCACATTGGCGGAAATGACAATTTTACGTTTCACATTCTCGCGGTTGATCGTATTCGGACCCATGGCCGATACCACTTCCGCTACATAGCTCAAAGGAACTTTTCGGCCGTCGTTCGTGTCTACCATCAGGTTACGGATTTTCTCCATCTCATCCCGGGCATCATCCTTCACTTTTACGATCAGGTCAAAACTCTTCCTCTGTTCATACACTTGTGAGATCACTTTTCCAGCCAAAGCCACATTCACATATTCTGAAAATTCCGGCAGAGTAATACCGAACTTAGCCAGCATTTCCCGTTTAGGCTGTATTTTCAGCTGCGGACGTTCAATCTGTTGTTCCACGTTCAGGTCGGCAACACCGGGAATGTCACTGATCGCTCCTTTGATTTGATTACCGAGTGAAAACATCTTATTCAGATCGTCACCGAATAACTTGATAGCGATATTCGCTTTCGTACCCGATAGCATTGCGTCGATACGGTGGCTGATCGGTTGTCCGATTTCTATGTTTGCTCCGGTGATCGTACCTAATTTTTCACGTACATCAGCTACCAGTTCACTGCGCGAGCGGTCTTTCAATTCGAACGGAGCTTCTATTTCAGAAACATTGACTCCTAACGCATGTTCATCCAATTCGGCACGTCCCGTTTTCCGGGCTACCGTTTGTATTTCGGGAATTGTCATCAATAACTCTTCGGCACGATGTCCCATTTTGTTGCTTTCTTCCAGCGAAATACCCGGCAGAGAACTGATATTGATAGTAAACGATCCTTCATTGAACGAAGGAAGGAAACTGCGTCCAAGTGTGAAAAACACTCCGAGGGCAACTACAAAAAGTCCGATTGTACTTCCGAGAGTCACACGTTTATGTGCCAGTACCCAAGTCAGTGCTTTTTCATAAATCCCTTTCATCCAGCGGGCAACAGGAGCTTCTTTCAGTTCCTTGTTCGTCTTATTGCTTCCTAATAGATAAGAGCAGAGCACCGGAGTCAGTGTCAGGGCAACTATCGTAGACGCAAACAGGGCCACGATAAAAGCAACACCTAGTGGAACCAACATTCTGCCTTCCATGCCGCTCAAGAAAAATAACGGAACAAAACTGACTACGATAATCAACGTTGAATTAAGGATAGGCATGCGCACCTCTTTCGACGCATTGAATACCACTTCGAGCGTACTTAGTCTTTCTGCTTCCGCTTTCAGGCGGTTCTCCCGCAGTCGTTTATATACGTTTTCCACATCGACAATGGCGTCGTCTACCAATGAACCGATAGCTATCGCCATACCTCCAAGACTCATGGTGTTGATTGTCAGCCCCATGTAGTGTAAAGTCAGGATCGAAACGAGCAGGGAAAGAGGCAGTGTCACCAATGAGATCAGCGTAGTACGTACATTTGCCAGGAACAGGAAAAGCACGATGACAACGAAAATACCTCCTTCAAAGAGTGATTTTTTCACATTGCCGATGGAGCTTTCGATAAAGCGGCTTTGACGGAATATGTCCGTTGAAACTTTTACGTCCGGCGGCAGATTTTTCTGGAGGTCTTTCAGAGATGCTTCCAGTTTGTCCGTCAGTTCCAGTGTGCTGGTAGCCGGTTGCTTGGTAACAGTCATCAGGACGGCAGATTTGCCGCGTTCTGAAGCAGTACCCAGTTTCGGAGCCTTCGGGCCGATGGTTACGTTTGCAATATCTTCCAGCGTGACAGGGAAGTTATTCACTGTCTTTACTACCGCTTTGCCAAGTTGCTCTGTTTTCGAAGTGGAGAGTACACCACGTACAATATATTCATTTCCGAATTCATAGAGCACACCTCCATTGGCATTTAGGTTCATATCCTGTGTTACAGCCATCACTTCTCCCATCGAGATGCCGTAATGACGCATCCGTTCGGGATCTAGCTGAATCTGATATTCTTTGATATCTCCTCCGAGCACAGCCACTTGTGCCACTCCTCCGGTAGACAGCAGGCGTGGACGGATGGTCCAGTCCGCAATCGTGCGAAGATCGAGCATGGAAGTGGAGTCGGCAGTCAGACCGACGATGAGCATTTCGCCTAAGATAGAAGACTGTGGTCCAAGAGTCGGTTTGCCGACATTGACCGGCAGCGATTCGCTGACCACCGCTAATTTCTCACTAACAATCTGACGAGCGAGATAAATATCCGTTCCCCAATCAAATTCTACCCAAACAACGGAAAATCCGTTAGTAGAGGAAGAGCGGACACGGCGCACACCCGTAGCTCCGTTTACGGCAGTTTCAACAGGAAAAGTAACGAGCTGTTCAACTTCTTCCGCAGCCATACCGTTCGCTTCGGTCATGATTACTACCGTAGGTGCATTTAGGTCGGGGAATACGTCTACTTCCGTATGCATGGCGGTATACGTTCCCGCAATAAGCAGGAGGATGGCCGCACAAACTACAACCAACCGGTTGTGTAGGGAGTAATGTATAATTTTATTAAGCATGATATTTCATTAATTGAGAGTTATAAATAACTTGATAGATGCGCCGCACAAAAAAACGGCTGCGACGCCTAGTCTCTTTAGTGTTCGTGGCTGTGTGCCGGGATTGCATTGCTTGCGCTTGCCAGTCGAACCTGATAAGCACCCTCGGTCACTACACGGTCGCCAGCCTTTACACCAGTTAGGATTTGAACGCTTTTGCCGTTGTCGGCTCCTATCGTTACTTCCTGTTTTTTATAACCCTCTTCGTCCAGTTGCAGATATATGAAGAATATGCCTTGTTCCTCTGTCAGCGCGGTGCGCGGAAGAGAAATCACGTTTTCCATTACTGAAGAAAGCAGGAATACCTCCACAAATGAGCCGGGAATCACTTCCCCTTTGTTGTCGAACTCAAAAGTGACAGGCACATAAAAAGAATTGTCTCCGGCAGCTTTTCCGAAAGAGAGAAGTTTACCGTTCAATGCTTTCAACTCGTACACCTGATTATTATAAGGAGTCTGGAAATTGGCGGAACTGATGGTGCGGAGATACGGGTAATACTTTTCCGACACTTCGGCACGGAGGAAAAGACGACGGTTCTGCGTCACGCTTACCAGCGGTTGTCCGATTGTCACATAGTCACCTTCTTTCACGAGAATACTTTTCACATATCCGGCAATAGGAGCCGTAATGCTTTGGCCGATAGCCGAATGATTCTTAGAAAGAGCTTCGTAACTAAGACGGGCGTTTTCGTAACTTTGCTCCGCTTGTGCAAAATCCTTGTCGGATACGATTTTGTTTTTAACAAGCTCCTTCATACGTTCGTATTCCTTCTTGGATACCTCGTAGGCAATGCGGGCACGTTGCACCGGATCACCATCGGCGATATTCTTTGAAGAAATAGTGACTAGCGGAGTGCCGCTGCCGACGCTCATACCTTCCGTTACTTTTCCACGGAAAGATACCACGCCGGCTACTGTAGCTACGGCAACCGATTCATCCCCTTGAGCAGCCAGCACCTGTCCGCTGGTTTTAATCACTTGCTGGAAAGGTGCAGGTTCAATAACGCTCACCTTTACACCGGCTGCTTCAGCTTTCGCTTTCGGAAGAATGATTTCATCACCGTGGGCTTCGGCAGCTTCGTTGTATTCATCGGCTGCTTCATGATTGTGTTCTCCGCTACATTCGCCTTCATGGGAATGATCGGGTCCTTCTGCCTCGTGATTATGTTCTTCCGCGGCATGATCGTGTTCATCGTGTGTGTGTGTGACGGTACTATTATTACAGGATCCCAGCACGAATAAGCCCAGGATTCCCACGAAAATAAGTTTTTTCATAATGATATTTTCCTACTAAATTTTACTGTTTTCTTTTTACGCTACAAAGATAAGGTAGCGCAGATGCAACTAATTTGCATTTACGCTTTTACGCAAAAACAGAGTAGGGAGGGGCACGAAGAGAAGTGGTACGATGAGTATCCGTACCATGCAGAGAGTCTCGGTAAACGTAATAGTTTTTAATCCGTTTCTCTTGCGGTCGTAATAAATGCTCGATGATTACATCCGTGAATAAGGTAGCGATGAATACGTAATCCGGTCCGCTATCCGTATGTATGGATGGAGTGGGAGAGTAGAAACGAGTCATACATTCGCTGCTGCAACATGAGTCGTTTCCCGGGTGATGATGATGCGTGGGACATTGCTGTTCTACAGGCAAGTCCTGCTTCATGCAAATCATTCCGTTGGGGTGATGATGATGGGGAATAACCGCTGCCACCAACATAATAATGTTGATAAAAAACAGCAGAGTTACTATAATTCGTTTCTTCCCTTTCATCCTTTCTTTTAGAGGTTATCCGCTTTTCAGAGCTTCAAAGTGCAAATATACAAATACTTTTATTTCGCCTGTAGCCGATACCCTCTTTTTATTATTTATTATTTCTTTTCCAGTTCTTGCAACGAATCCATTTTCTTCTTTTCGAGGAACTCATAGATACCGCAAAGATGTTCCGTCACCTTTTGATTGCCGAACTCATACACCTTGGTAACCAGCCCGTCAAGGAAGTCACGGTCGTGTGAAACGACGATCAGCGTACCATCAAAATCCAGCAATGCCTGTTTCAGAATATCTTTCGTTTTCATGTCCAGATGATTCGTCGGCTCATCTAAAATCAGGAGGTTGACAGGTTCCAGCAATAATTTAATCATAGCCAGACGGGTACGCTCTCCACCCGAAAGCACTTTGACCTTTTTCATCGATTCCTCGGGACCGCCAAACATAAACGCCCCCAGCAAATCACGAATCTTGTTCCGGATATCCCCTTTGGCTACATCGTCAATCGTTTGGAAAACCGTCAGGTTTTCATCCATCAGCGAAGCCTGATTTTGAGCGAAATATCCAATTTGCACATTATGTCCGAGAGTCAATGTACCGTCATGCTCAATCTCCTTCATGATACACTTCACGAGCGTAGACTTACCCTCACCGTTCTTACCAACGAAAGCTACCTTATCACCACGCTCAATCGTCAGATTAGCATTGCGGAATACCACTTTGTCTCCGTATGTCTTTCCAACACCCTCCATGATGACCGGGTAACTGCCCGAACGGGGTGAAGGCGGGAATTTCAGTCGCAATGCAGAAGTATCCTCCTCGTCCACTTCGAGTAATTCCAGCTTCTCCAGCATTTTGACACGGCTCTGCACCTGCAACGTCTTTGAATAAGTCCCCTTGAACCGTTCGATAAACTCCTTCGTTTCAGCAATAAACTTCTGCTGCTCGTCATAAGCCTTCTGTTGCTGTTCGCGGCGGTCCTTGCGCAGCTGCAAATATTGCGAGTAATTTACCTTGTAATCATAGATACGTCCCATCGTTACTTCGATGGTGCGTGTTGTAATATTATCCACGAATTTACGGTCGTGACTAATTACAATGACCGCTTTCCCATTATTAATAAGAAAATCCTCCAGCCATTGAATAGATTCGATATCCAGATGATTCGTCGGCTCATCGAGCAAGAGCACATCCGGTTTCTGCAACAGCAATTTGGCGAGTTCGATACGCATTCGCCATCCACCGCTGAAATCACTCGTCTGGCGTTGGAAATCTCCTCGGGTGAATCCTAATCCAAGCAATGCCTTTTCCACATCCTCTTCATAATTAGTAGCATCGATTGAATAAAACTTCTCGCTCAAGCTGGACACTTCCTCGATCAGCGCCATGTAACTGTCGCTCTCGTAGTCCGTCCGTGTTTCAAGCTCCTTGTTCAACTTTTCGATCTGCGCTTCCATCTCATGAAGATGTGAAAAAGCCTGTGCCGTTTCGTCAAACACTGTTCTTCCGTCTTCCGTCATCAGATGTTGAGGCAGGTATGCTACTACGCAATCTTTGGGTGCGGAAACTTTTCCACGTGTCGGTTGCCGTGCGCCTGCCAAAATCTTCAGCAGCGTACTTTTTCCAGCCCCGTTTTTGCCCATCAGAGCGATGCGGTCTTTTTCATTAATTACGAAAGAAATATCACTAAATAAAGCAGTGCCGCCAAACTCTACGGCTAGTCCGTCAACAGAAATCATACTATTCTTTTAAATTGAGGCGCAAAGATAGCGAAATATATGAATATTTTTTATACCTTGCGGGCTGAAAAGGAAGATAGCTCTAAAAAAACAGATAAAAAAAAACAATATATAAGCGATATGGAAAGCGAACAAATGAATGAATTCAGACCTTTAATTTTGGTAGCTGAAGACGATGACAGCAACTTTAAATTAATCAAGGCTATCATAGGCAAAAAGTGTGATATCGAGTGGGCTAAAAATGGCCAGGAAATGGTGGAGTTGTTTCAGCAACACCAGCAAAGAGCCAAAGCAATGCTAATGGATATTAAGATGCCGGTGATGAACGGATTGGAAGCAACGAAGATAATCCGTGAATCTAACACAGAAATTCCTATTATCATGCAGACGGCTTATGCTTTTAGCTCGGATAAGGAAAATGCAATGAATGCAGGAGCAACTGAAGTATTAGTGAAACCTATCACCTTGGGTATTCTCCGCACTACGTTGAGTAAATATTTACCAGACTTGCAGTGGTAAGATTGATTCTTACGAGATTTTTTTTAATTTATCAAAAAATGCTTAAGCGTTAAAAACGTAAAAGCATGGAAAAAAAGTATGGTTGGGTAGAAAAATGGTATTGACCTAACTTCATCTAATGCATTTGGATAAAATAAAATAGGCGAACCTCACGGTTGGCCTATTTTTGTTCGTCTCTGTTAATTTGTTAGAGTACAGAAACGACTCTATGTAAAGTCTCTCCTTTGAGAGATTTTAAGTTCATTATTTGTTTCCGCCAGCCCACCATACGGCCTCGCTATATACGTACTGTCCATCACCGAAAGCAGCTTTCACTTCAGGATTTGCCAATACATCGTCTGCTCCATAACCGAAGCGCAATGGGAATTTACTGCTGTTCTGCGGGTTTTTCAGTACAATGAAGTTTTCTCCTGCACCTTTCAGACGGCGGTAGTCATTATAGGCTTCCAGTGATTCGCCGGATGCGCCGAAGAAAGCAAGATACTTCTGTATCATTGTCTCTTGCAGAGGGTTGGCATCGAATAACGGTTCCACTTCATCCGTGAAATAGGCTTCTGCCACATCTGCACCCAAATCGCTGTCACCATCATATATCCAAGTGTCTGCAGCATCTATAATTGAATTTCCCAGATTCTCGAATCCGGCAGTGACTGCATCTTTCAAAGCAGTCTTAGCTTCGCCCAGTCTGCCTCCCAAACGGCATAATGCTTCTGCTTCAAGGAATTTCACTTCGTGATAGCTGATTAAAAGAGTAGGAGCCGACATAGCCCATGATATCATCGACATACCATAATTATTCTGCAACTCTTGCGGAGTTCCGTTAGGAGCCGCTTTGATGCCTGCGATGTCCGTAGCTTGCGTAGCTCCGTATCCATAAGTGATATATCCGGTAGGATCAGGTTCCAGGAACGCTTGCGGTGCTCTGGGGTCATTGCGCTCAACGAACTTTTCAATCAGACTTGCACTAGCTGCTAAACTGTTGCGGCTGTAGCTGAAGGACCAAAGCGGATTCAATTGCGAATCAGCATCGTAAACGGCCAACTTACATTCTTCACTTGCGTTGGCAAATGATTTGCTCACATAAGTAAGAATATTCTGAAGATCTGTAGTCTTGTTGGCACTTTTATTGAGCAGACGCATTGTATAACGTGCTTTTAACGCATAGGCCGTTTTAAGCCACATACTTGCCTGTGTACTGGTGTTTGAACCATAGATCAAGTCTTTAGAACCGACTGCACCGGATAAGCCCGTATCTTTGGCAGTACCGTTATTCAGTAGAGTGATGGCATCATCCAGGTTCTGCATTACTTCCTGATAGATACTTTCCTGTGTATCCATTTTAGGTTGCATATACATCGGTGTACCGTCCGGATTGAGGATACCTGTCTGGCTATACGGTGTGTTTCCAAACACATCGGCTGCCACAGCTCCATTGTAGGCGAGCAGGATTTTAGCAATCGCTTCCGTCACTACGTTTCCTTTTTCCGAAGGATCTTCTTCGCATTTCTTGATAACGATTTTAGCATTCTTGATATTTGCGTACACGTTGATCCATGCATTGTTGTAGGTAGTAGCCGTTGTGGGCTCTCCGCTGCGTACTTCCGCGCGGTAAAGCTGGTTGGATATACCCGTTTCATGTTCTATGTAAACAGAAGAATAGAGCGAGAAATCCCCTCCTACAGTGCTGAATGCAGTACTTACGCCTAAGTCCGTAATTAAGAACTTAGCGGGCGCATCCAACGGATTGTTAGGGTTTTCATTGATTTTATCCATTGCGTCTTCCGTACAAGCAGAAGCAATGGTAGCAGTCAAGAAAGAAACTGCCAGCAATTTTCCTATTGATTTATATTTTTTCATTGTCTTGCAGATTAAAATTTAATGTTGAAACCAAAGCCGAAACTAGCTGTTTGCGGCATTGAATAATCTTCAAATGCTCCTGCCATGTTGTTGTTACCCTGACTGGCTTCCGGATCGAGGTCAGGCAATTGTGCCCAGATCAGAATGTTTCTGGCAAATGCGTTTACAGAAAGTTCAATCGAACGTTTTTGAAGAATTTTGTAGTTGACAGCCACTTCACGCAGTTTGATGAAAGAGTTGTCATATACAGAAGATTCGTCGATGTCGTTCAAACGGCTGTAATATACCTGTTGTGCGTTTGCACCTGTGATGGCGATATCGTTTTTAGTTCCATCAGTTTTGTAGCCGTCAAAGATGATAGTACCATCACGGTTTTCCGTTCTCTTGCTGACACCATAGTAGTCTGCCAGTCCGGTTGTCCTACTATACATCTGACCACCCTGTTTCCAATCGAGCACTGCGCTGATTGTACACTTCCATAAGCGTAATGTGGTGTTGAAGCCCATCAGGAAGTCCGGAGAAACCTTACCGATAACCTGTGCTTCACCAGCGATAGGTAAACCGTTTTCGTCTACCAGACGATTACCATTCGCATCTCTCTTGAAGCCTACACCGTAGATGACAGGGAATTTCTCACCTGCTGAAGCGCGTACCTGCGGAGTAACGTATCCTCCCAGAGAGATATTCTCCACACCCGGTGCCAGTTCATCTACGTAGTTGTCGATCTTCGTCCAGTTGAATGCAAAATCCCAGTTGATATTCTTCGTCCGGATTGGATTGAAGCCAAGAGTGAATTCATGCGTGTTGGTATGAATCTTACCACCGTTGGTGAGCAGTTTGCTAGCACCGGTAGAAGAAGCCAAAGGCACTTCAAAAATCTGGTCTTTAACGTTCTGGCGTGAGTACGTATAACTGAATGTGATTAAGTTATCGAGGAAGTTCACGTCAGCGCCCACTTCATACGAACGTGTATTCTGCGGTTTCAGTTTCGGGTCGAAAATCGTGTAGTACGGAGTATAGGCGGTAGTACCTTTCATCGGGTACATGATTGGAGTTAACGTATAGAATCCACCTCCATACGTAGGAGTAGAGTAGTAGTTTTCAAGGAAATCACCTGCTTGTCCTACTTCCGCATACGATACTCTCAATTTGGCGTGATTAACTATATTGTTTTTCAATGCATCTAATTCCGTCAGGATAAAACCAGCCGAAATAGAAGGATAGAAGAAAGAGCGGTTGTTACGTGGCATATTGGATACATAGTCCTGACGTCCGGTGAGGGTCAGATAAAGCATATTTCTGTAAGAAGCCGATACGTTACCGAAGAATCCCACCGTACGGTTTTTCCATGTCTCTTCCTCTGTCTGTTGAGTAGTGGCGTTGTTGATGTGGTTCCATCCCGGGAAGTTGTAGTTCGTACCATATTCATAATACTTCTTTCTGTTGCTTTGGATAATTTCGTTACCCACTACCGCGTTCAGTCCCCAGTCTTCATTGATATGCCAGTCGTAGTTGATGGTCAGCAATGAGTTGTATGTAGCATTTGTCCAGCCGTAGTTCTCGATCTGTCCGCGACCGCCACCGGTGTTGCTACCATATCCGTAGCTGTCTACATAGTGAGTGGTGTAAGCATCCACACCAACCATGTATTTCGCGTTCAACTTGTGGTTCGTTGTGCCGAAATCAGTCTGATAGCTTGCATACACATTTCCGAAGAAGCGGTTGGTATCTTCCGTAAATTTGTTGTTTTCCATCGCCCAGTAAGCGTTGTCAAAGCTACCACGGAAAGAATTCTGTGTGTACGGGTTACCGTCTACGTGACTTGGAATACCGGCCAGATCATAGCTGGGAGGAGCTGCGTAAACCGTTCTCAACAGACCGTTACCGGAAGTCACTGCCTTGTCGATAGAAGTAGTGATATAGTTAGCTGTAAATCCGGAACTCCAGTTGTTAGTCAGTTTCGTGTCAGCACTAACCTTTACATTATATCTGTCCATACCAGTGCTTGAGATAATACCGTCCTGATGTGTATTTCCCAATGAGATAGAGTAGGAGCTTTTGTCGAGCATCTGCGCTACATTCAATGAATTGCTCCAGGTGATTCCTGTGTCGAAGAAGTCTTTTGCATTGTCATATGCCTGTGGAGTAGCCCACGGGTCAAGACCGGCTGCTGCACGCTGGGGAACATAATATTTTCCTTGTTGCTTACCGAACTTCTGCGTGTATTCGTTATCTGTGTTACCTCCATACGTTGCGTCGTTTGGAAGTTCGGAAATCTTAGGTCCCCAAGACGTTCCCGAAGTAGTGCTGAATACTCCACCCGAACCTTGTGCGTATGTTTTCTGGAACTCCGGCAGACGACCGACTACATCGAAGCTGACATTAGAAGAGAAGCTAACCTGCGGTTTGCCTTTTTCCAGTCCTTTACCACTCTTGGTTGTGATGATAATCACACCATTGGCAGCCTGTGCACCATAAATAGAAGCGGAAGCGGCATCCTTCAATACCTGAATGGATTCTACATCATTGGAAGAAAGGATAGACGAGATGTTCTCACGGGTCATCACACCGTCAATGACATAAAGCGGGGAATTGGCATCATTTCGGAAAGATGACTTACCACGGACCAATGTAGAAGTATTTCCACCGCCCGGTGTGCCGTCAGTCGTAATGTTCATACCGGCAACACGTCCCTGCAAGCTCGACAACACATTTCCCGTAGGAATATCTGCTACATCCTTCATCTTGACCACAGCCACCGAACCAGTCAAACTGGCCTTCTTCTCGGACATATAGCCGGTCACTACTACTTCATCAATCAACTGGGAATCTTCCGTCAACTCAATGCGTAAAGTGGGCTGTGCCTTTACTGTAACGGCTTTATATACTATATAGGATACAGACAATGTGGCACCGGAAGCTACAGACAGAGTGAAATTTCCGTCAATATCCGTAATTGTTCCATTACTGTTGGAACCTACTTCCATGACAGAAGCACCGATAATGGATTCACCACTCGATTTTTCAACGACAGTACCTTTTACCTGGACTTGCTGGGCAAAGGAATAGATGCCCGCAAAGAGA
>OHFB01000914.1_pt1 | contig 13159 bp, 9 predicted proteins | sample 1567461 | NCBI WGS metagenome assembly OHFB01 (sample SAMEA3879566, study PRJEB24766) | human gut metagenome | biome: human-associated habitat; feature: feces | place: USA | collected 1985/1987
GCGCCGCAAGTACCCGCAGGTGCCAGAGCCTATATCTTCAGTATACCCGAAACTGCTCCGGCCACTCTTCCGGTGGTGAGCGATAATAATTCGCCTTTCGGTTATTTCCGTTTCAATACAGGAATGCAATTACAGTATCTGATAGACAACAGCGACGGAGAATGGGCCAGAGAAACGGATGCCCGCAAGGCAGCTTTGCAGGCGGACATCTATATGAATCATGATTGGAGCACCGGCGTGGTAGGCTGGCGCATGAACAAGAATGGAGGAAAGGGTAATGGTGAAAGTGCATGGAATGTGGCTTCGTGGACTAACAATAAGCCATACGCATTTAACGGCAGTTGGAAGACGCTTACTTTCGAGATACATACCAAGTATGCCAACTTGGGCGAGGCGATTGATGCTTGGAGTGCGAGCGGTGTGCACTCACTGTTCACTATCCTCAACTTCGATGTCCTGTCGGCCGGATTGACCATGAAAGAGGGAGCGGATTTCCGTATGTTCATCACTAACTTGCGTTTGGTTCCCTATGTGACTCCGGAAGAATAAAATATAAACATGAAACAGATTAGATATGAAAACTTTTAAATCTATACAATCGGGAATAATTGCTTGCCTGATAATAACCTTTATAATGGGATTATTTTCTTGCAGCGATGACAATGAAACGGTAGATAATTTGCTGCCTCCTACCATTGTAAAAGTATGTGTTTGGGATGAAGACATTGAAGAATGGATTATTCCTGGAGCAGAAAGTAAAATTCGGATTGGTACCCCTTTGCGTATTGAGGGTACTAACATGGCGCAGACGATTGCCGTCTATATCAATGGTGGGCTCATTTCTGCTTTTCATGCAGAGGACAATGCGATAGAGCTTGTTATTCCGGACATTCCTGTAGATGAGGGAGAGATTAAAGAGGTGAACGTCAACTTGATCCGGGTAGTGAATAAAGCGGGAGCCGCTACTTGTACGGCCAACGATTTTCAATTCTTTGGCAGGCAAATTACTGTGACCGGTTTTTCGCTGACAGAAAATGACGGAAGAACGTGGGAAGCCGTGCAAGAACTGCCGATAGGTGGTAAGATACGTATTGAGGGTAACGGACTGAAAACAGCCAATGAACTGTATATTAATGGTACTTCTGTTGATTTGGCCGGTATTCCTGCCGAAGAAAAGAACGATGCCTTCCTGGTTGTGACTATTCCGGAAACTTTGCCTTTCGGGAATGCTGTCGAGAATCCGGACAGCCGGAATAAAATGCGCCTTGTGACGGCTTATGATGATCGCACGCTGGATTGTGTTATTGCGGGCAAGCAGGTAGAAATCAACCGAATTACGGACGCAAATGGTAATGCCATTACGGAAGCCGGGCGCAACTCGGTGGTGGTCATTGAAGGAAAATACTTTGCCACTTTTCAAAAACTGTCTTTTAACAACCAGGAAATAGAGCCGACAACGATAGAAAGCAATCGTATCACTTTCACTGTACCGGTAGATACGGAAGATTTTACAGTGGGCGACGGAGAACTGACTGTTGTCAATGCGTATGATGAAATTGGTGTTAGCCGGGAATTTACTCTTTTAGGTTTTGTCCCTAGTGTGACGGAAATTTCATATACGATGCCTAAACCCGGTAATGTGATCCGGCTTACAGGTGTCAATCTGTACGATAAGGCGAAAGTCTTTTTCCCTTCTTCCACAGGTGAAAAGGAAGGTCTCGTTCAGAGTGCCTCATCGGATGCGACTTCCATGGATGTACTTGTGCCGGAAGGTGTGGGAGATAAGGCAGGATATATTCGTATAGAGAGCGAAGGTGCTGATGTTGAGGTGAAAGGAATTGTCATGTTCTACAAACAGGGAGTGTTCTTGCAGGAGTTCACGGATGAAGAGTTGAAACTGGGTAGTCCGTCAGGGAGTCCTATGGCGTATAATAAATCAGCATTGTATAGCCCAGATAACCGTCCGGCAAATGATACTCATCCGGTGAATCCCGATTACTTTATTTACTTTAAGAGTAGTTCTGTTCCGGTAAGTACCAGTAACCATGGGGCTTACTTGAGATTCTCGACAAGGAGTCAATTGGAAAAGCTATTGGAGAAAACGGATATTGAGATAACCAGAGAAACTCTGATTAAAGATATTGCAATGCAGGTCGATATGTATATGCCTACCCCATGGATAAGCGGAATGTTGGCCTGGCGTGTGAATAAAGACGGAGGTGGATTGAATGGAACCCGTAATATTAATATTGCTCCGTGGAGAGTGGACAAACCATTTGACTTTAATGGAGAATGGCATACCTTTACTTATAGATTCACAGACTTCATATTGGATACGGCAGGTGAATCGGAAACAATGACACTGGGAGCCTGGTTGAGCAAATATGCTATAACTTATACGTCATTGTTTACTTTCTCTAATGGTAATTTCATGTATAAAAATGGTCAGACTGCAGATCCTCAATGGAATTGTGTGAATATTACAGACTTTGAAATGGGACTTGCCAATATGCGTTTGGTTCCGCTAGTGCCAATAGAATTATAATAAAAAGGATAATATGAGAATACGAATGAAAAGTTTCTTACTTATGTTTTGTCTGTTCGCCGCAATAGCGGCGAACGCAAAAGAAGAGCCTATTCAACTTTTCCCTCGGACGTATGGGTATTTCTCCAGAGGAGACAGCGAAACACAGACGATTACTTATGACCATGCTTACGGACAGTACGGCTGGAAAAATACAAAAAATGTGGATCTTTCCGTTTATAATCATATTGTTTTAGAGATAGAGGCTACAGACTCTCGTGTGGAAATCTATGTACTTTATGAAGGGGTTGAAAAGAGTACTTGTATAGGGGGAATAGATGCCGGAAAAACGAAAGCCGTTTGTGAACTTGAACATATAGATAAGGTGCAGGCGATTTACATAGCTAAATCAAAGGTAGGTATAACCAAGATTGTCAAGTTTGTGCTGACAGATGAAATAGATTAAGTATTTATTTGTTGAAAAAAACAGCCCTCGCTACGGAGTTATTCTCCGCGCGAGGGCTGTTTCTGTGTATAATCTATCTTGTGTTCAGGTAATACATCGTGATTGGTGTTTTTTTTATTATCAGCCTTGCTTTCTTGTCAAGTAGCTTGTTTGCAAGCTGATTAAGTAAGGAGGTATAAGAAGGGAAGCAGGTATAGTTGCGTTGGGATACCGGTATTGTTCCATTAAAGTACCGGTATCATTAATTTCCCACGGCCGTGACAAGATCTTCCCACGGCCGTGGTAGGAACTCGTCACGGCTGTGGGAAGAAGCTACCACGGCCGTGAAGAATTAAGTATACCGGTATCCTGATCGAACAATAGTTATTGAATGATATAAGTATGCCGGTTGTATGACGGATGTTTAATGGCGGCTTTTCTTGAAAGGTAAGTAAAGCTGGAAGGATAGGAGATATGGGAGAGCAAAATCATAAAATAATAGGCTGACAATAAAACTTATAAAATGTTATTGTCAGCCTATTGTCAGGGCTTATTGTCAGCATCTAAAGGATTGAAAATCATTTATCTAATGAATAGGAATGACGGCTGACAATAAGAACTGCAAAATTTATATGTAAATACAATCAGTGATGTAGTTATTAACTCATCTCTGCATTGATTGGATTGAGCTTTTTTATCTACTTTCTCTCTTACTTTTCGATTCGTTCATAAACAGATAAGATTTCTTATAGCCTCCGTAGTCTACGACTAACTTTTCCAGCACGATGCCCGGATCAAAAGGTTTGAAAGTGATTGTTTGCATACCGTCTGATGTATTCGGTACATTCAGTTTTGCTTTTTTCTCAACGATGCGTCGTGCGACTGTCGGATAGTATATGCTGTATACATTTTCAGGAAGCTCGTTTAAGTTATGATTGAAATTGATCGTCTGATCCTTTCCTCCTTCAAATCCGATACTATACTCATGTCCTTTGCGATCGTGGAAAGCAAGAGTTGATTTGACTATCACATGGACAGTCACCTTGTCAATTCCTTTAGGCAACTTTATCTTGTAGGAGATAGAAGCTCCGTCAGTTGGTTGTGTGTAAGGCATCAGAGCCATGCCACTAAGGGTACGCCCCATATAGGGAATCACTGTCCATTCCGTATCAGGCGCTGCTTTAGCGCTGTAGTAATGTTCGGCTTCTATGGCTATATATCCGTCTTGTCCGGTGAATACGTATCCGCCGACAGCCTTTTCCGGATTTTCGATTCGGTAGATTTTAGGCAGTGTATCAGCGGGGAAGTTATCATTCCATGAGGTATAACCGATATGTTTCTGAATCATCATATTCTTCCATTTGCCGCCGGACATAATGTTGTTATAATCGTCACTCAACGCTTTATCCCGTGCAAAAGCCTGTTCCACTTTATCTGCCCATTCGTTAGCTTGCGGATTGTTTTCTTTGTACAATTTATGGTTCATGGCTTGTGCATAATACATTTCGTACAGGTTTGCCATGGCTTGAACGGGGAAGAGGATTAATTGCTTGTAGGCATCTTTATATTCCGGTTTCAGTGATATGTATTGTCTCAAAGCTTCCGCTTCCAGTTTCAGATATTCATCAGATACTTGTTTCCATTCGCCGGTCTCCAGGTTATAAGTATTCCGGTCGAGCATTTCTCCCGTCACGCGGCCGTTGTATTTGCTGTACAGGTTTAAGATTCGCATGGCTTCATCCGCCTGGTCTTCGCCAAACTGCTGTGCGCAGAAACGACGGGGATGCTCCAGCAAGTTGGAGACGTTGAATTGCTTGGGATTCCATGCCATATCCATGAAGAGCGTGATCGGATATTCCATTGGCTTTAAATCGCCTACATTCAATATCCACAGCTTTTCTACTCCGTAATCGTATGTGAGTTGAAGTTGCTCCCACATATTTTGTATAGGGGTTACGTTCAGCCATTTAGAGTTTCTCGGAGCACCTACGTAGTCTACATGGTAATACATGCCCCAACCGCCCGGATGCTTGCGTTCTTTGGCATTTGGCAGGCGGCATACATTGCCCCAATTATCATCACACAATAGCATGATAACATCATCGGGCACACGCATACCTTTATCGTAATAATCCAATACTTCTTTATACAACGCCCATACTTGCGGAGTCTCTTTGGCCGGACGTTTGGTGACTTCTTCAATAATCTTGCGCTGATTCTTGACTACATTCTCCAGAAGTTTCACATTGGTGCTTTTACTCATGGCTGCGTCACCGTCTCCGCGCATACCGATGGTTACGATATCTTCTGTACCCTGCATCCGTTCGATGCCTTCACGGAAAAACTGATCGATCACTTTTTGGTTAGTTGTATAATCCCATGCACCATATTCTTTGCGCTTGCGTGACCATTCCTGATGGTTGCGTGCCATCGGTTCGTGGTGGGACGTGCCGATAATGACTCCCATTTCACTTGCTGTTTTACTATTCTGCGGGTCGTCAGCATAGAAAGCCCAGCTCCACATGGCCGGCCAAAGGAAATTACCTTTCAGGCGTAGTATCAGTTCACACACCCGTGCATAAAAACGATGGTCGCCGTAGTTGGTGCCGTATGTGTGTTTTACCCATCGGGTAAGACACGGTGCTTCATCATTCAGAAAGATACCGCGATAGGTTACGGCCGGCTCTCCGTCCGAGTATTGTCCGGGTTTAATATATACATTTGCTTGTTTCATGACGGGAACATCTGCCCACCAATACCAGGGAGATACTCCCATCTGTTCAGAAAGCTCGTAGATACCATAAATAGTGCCGCGTCTGTCGCTGCCGATGATAACTACCGCTTCATCTATTCCCTCGCAAGGATTGGCGATGACTTGCAGGATGTATTTTTCATTTTTTCCATCCAATTCCTTTTTGTCTATTTTGCCTGCTGACATCAGCTTCTTTATAAAAGGAGTGCCATAAGTACCTGCAATGATACACCGTTTCGAACTTGTGCTTGTTAAGAGTTCGGGCTTTTTTCCGCATACCTGCAGTATGTCTTGTTGAAGATTGCCGGCAGCAATCATTACCCCTTTGTCTTCGGAAGAATCTATGTATATCGGACAAGGAACTCCGTTGGCAACCAACGGAAAATGATTACCGGCCGGTGTGAATATTACAAATTGTTCAGCGGCAAATGCCGCTATACTCACAACAGAGAGGTAGAAGAATAGAAATAACTTTTTCATGGTTTCAATATTTAGTAATTTGTTGTTAATCATTGATCTTATGTTTCACAGTAACCGGATATTCTATTTGTTGATAATTGGTAATTGGAAACTGGATGCAGGAAGTCCTTCTGTATTATAGATGGAAGAGGGTGGATTGTTTTCCCATGCATAGCGGATGCTTGCCGGTATTCCTTTTCCGTTCCATAAAGCAATTACTTTATCCCCTTCGGTATAGGCCTCTACAAATTTATATTTTCCATCATTGGCAGCAATGGCAATGCCTTCTAATGATTTAGCTTGCTTTAAAGAGCCTGTTCCTTGCCTGAAAGAGATAACGATCCGACCGTTTTCTTTTAATTCGGCAGCTTCAGCCATAGGCCCTTCCGCTACGATATTCTTCTCACCGAAAGAAAGTTTGTTCATTTGAAGCACACAACGGTGTGCCAAGTCTTTTTTGTTGAGTGGATGAATATCATTACTTTCACCTAAATCAATGGCAGTGGCCAGTCCGACATTCTTTAACTGGAGACTTGCCTTGCGTTGTGCTTCACGTACTTGTGCGTTGCCACTTTCTACAGGCACTTTGCTTCTTTGTTGGTAATTCGCAAGTTGCACAATGACGAAAGGCAGGTTTTTATTGTTCCATTGGGTACGCCAGTCGTTTACAAGATCAATCAGATGTCTTTCATAATGTTTGCTACCTTCAGGACCCGTATCCGACTCTCCCTGATACCAGATTATGCCTCGTATTCCGTAGTTGCGTAGCGGATGAATCATACTATTATATAGTCCGGTGGGTTCATTTTGGAATCCGATAGTGGAAGGAATACGCTTCATTGTACAGCCTATTTTATGCTGCCACATAGCGGTCAGTGGAATTGTCTGACCGGCTATTTCCAATTGGTAAGGCTTCCCTTTTACAAATTCCGGACGTCCGGCACTGCTGACAAGGCGGATGACAATCTCGTTTTCACCGGCACGGAGTAAGTCTGTCGGGACTTGGTAAATACGCGGAGGATATTGATAACTTGTTCTTCCTACACAGATACCGTTTATATAGGTAGCATCCGAGTCTTTTAGTGTTCCCACGCGTAAAACAGCTTGTTGTCCGGCTAATGATTCGGGTATGTTAATTCGCTGGCGGAAGTAATGGACTCCATTGAGAGGAGTGTTCCAGCTACCTCCCCAATTGGAGTTGAATACATCCACTTTTTTCCAATCTGAAGCGTCGAAACCGTCACTTGTCCATTTTTCTTTGTTCCCAAGGTCATTTGCCGATTGCTGTCGATGCCATTGATTCACTTGTTCTTTTTGGGCGTTCTTCACAGAATCCGGATAATCAGGATGGAAGTACTGTGGGGACTGGAGCTTTTCCCGGAATCTGGCATATTTCTCGAGTGACTGGCGGGTAGACCATGATGCTATGTTTGTCCCTCCCCAGCTACTATTGATAATGCCAATTGCAACTCCTTTTTCTGCCTGCATTTCTTTTGCAAAGAAATAACATAGGGCTGCGAAGTCCAACGTATTCTCCCGGGTACAGATTTTCCATTCATTATTGCTATCTTGTTGAGGCTCGATAAAGTTGTAAGCGTACGACGTTTTGGTATAACGGATCAGATTGTTTTCATACGACATGATTTCATCCCTGTATTTATCCATGACGCGCTTTACGGTAAGTTCCATATTCGATTGTCCGCTGCATAGATACACGTCGCCGATGTATACATCTTGTATTATTTTCTGGTTGACTCTCAATTCGTAGGGACCTCCGGCCTTGTGCTTCTGCAGGTTGACCGCCCATTCTCCTGTTTGGGAAGCCCGGGTTTTGTATTGCTTTCCGTTGAATTCAATAACAACAGTTTCTTTAGGATCTGCAAAACCCCATAATGGGATAGGGGTGTCACGTTGTAAAACCATCTTGTCGGAAAAGATTCCGGGAAGTCTTACTTCTGCCTGCATTCCTATTGTATATAACAACAGGCTCAAAATGATGCAAATGTTCTTCTTCATAAATATTATATTTAGCGAGATTATCTTCTTTGTGTCTTAAATTCCAGAAATGGTTTATTTTTCGTCTGTACTGTGACACGATGCAAAGATAGTTGGTATTGATAAGAACGGGCTTTGGGTATGTTTCAATTATTTATTCTGTTGATACTAATCTACTATTTCTTGAAGTTTTTTTCTTTGGGGATAAAATGAAGAAGTGTGAACAAACCGGTTTGTTCAATAAATGTTTTTGATTTTGTTTCAAAATCTTTTTGTATTGTATCTATGAGACTGTCGGATGAATAATAATGGTTAATGTGTTATATTCCGTATTAATAAGATTGGTATGTGATGCGTATAATATACTCTTGATTAAACAAGAGTAAGTAGAGATTTTAATGATCTTGAGAATATCGGTAAGCGTCAATCGCTTTTTTTACAGAACCGTGTAACAACAATAATTTTTGTGCATGGTCATGATCTAATCCCAGTTCCTCCATAATCATCCTGGTTCCTCTTTCTACCAGTTTATGATTACTAAGTTGCATGTTTACCATCTTATTTCCTTTTACCCGTCCGAGTTGAATCATCACCGACGTGCTAATCATGTTCAGAATCATTTTCTGTCCGGTGCCTGATTTCATTCTCGAACTTCCTGTGACATATTCCGGACCGACAATCATTTCGATGGCGACATCTGCTTCTGCCGCCATCGGAGAATTCGGATTGCTGGTGATGCAACCTGTCAGGATGCCATGCTTGCGGGCCTCCCGTAAGGCACCGATTACATAAGGAGTAGTGCCCGAAGCGGCAATGCCAATCACTGTATCTTTTTGATTGATATGATATTCCGTAAGTTCTTCCCATCCTCGGCTCATATCGTCCTCGGCACCTTCTACCGGATTGCGCAGGGCTGTATCCCCCCCGGCTATCAATCCGATAATCCAGGTTGGGGGCATTCCGAAAGTAGGAGGAATTTCGGAAGCGTCCAGCACTCCCAAGCGCCCACTGGTACCTGCACCCATGTAAAAGATACGTCCACCCTGTTTCATGCGGGGTACAATTTGGTTGACGAGCTGTTCGATTTGTGGAATGGCTTTTTGTACGGCTAACGCTACCTTTTGGTCTTCCCGGTTAATGTCTTCTAATATTTCTCGTACGGACTTCTTTTCCAGATTGTCGTAGAGCGACGGTTGTTCAGTTATCTGCATATTGATAATGGCAATTGACTAAAAATACAAATTACAAGGATTGAGATGAAGCGGTATGATATAAAATTAGCCCCTCCATCGGACTTTGCAGAATCTTTCCGATTCTGATTCCTGTCTCTTGTGCAGCTTCTTGTAATATCTCCCTGTAGCAGTGAGCCACTGATCCGATAAAATGTACAGGGTACTGCGTGTAATCATATTGCATTACGTTTCTTCGGAAGAAAGCAATAAAACTATCAAGCACTAATTGTCGTATCCCCGGCTCTTCCAGATGTTGCGCTATAAAGGGGGAGAGACTTGCCAGAAAACGATTCGGGAAGGGTTGGCGATACACCCGGTCAATGATTTCGGGAGCCGTCAGGTCGAACTGTTTTAAGAAAGCTTCTTTGATGGCGGGTGGAAGCTGGTTCTTCAGGATGTCTCCTACCAGTAATTTGCCAAGGACAGCGCCGCTTCCTTCATCTCCCAGGATGAATCCGAGAGGGGAGATGTTGTTGACAATCTCTTCACCGTTGTAGAAACAGGAGTTGGAACCTGTGCCGAGGATGCAGGCAATCCCAGCTTCATGTCCGCATAGTCCGCGGGCAGCGGCAAGCATATCCGAGTTGGTTTTGATATTTCCGATCACGGGTAGGCTGTCGGCAATGGCTCGTCGGAGAACGGGAGCTCTTTCGGGAGTGCATCCTGCACCATAAAAAAAGACGGAGTTGATCGTTCCTTCCGGTAGTTGTGGCAAAAGGGAATGTGTCAGCTCTTGTTGAATCTCTTCTTCTGATTGGAAGAAGGGATTGATTCCTTTCGTTCCAATTCGTTTGATTGGGGTGTCGTTGAAAACGATGCACCAGTCGGTTTTGGTAGAACCACTATCTGCAATGAGTATCATATCTTAATGTATATTTTCTTTTTATATAGAATGTAGCCTATTGCCCAGTTGAGAAGGACAAAAAGCAGGGCAAATACCAGTGAGCCTCCTCTTGAAACAATATTCATCTTTCTCTTGTGCTTCTTAATCTGCTCTATAGTCTTTCTGGTAATTCCGCAATGAAGTGTAACAAAATCAACCCCATCCTGTGCATGCAGCCTTACAACATCTATGAAATCCTTCGCTGTAAGTGTCGCCAGATCCCTCTGATAGTGAATAACGCTGTCATATACCGGAACCGTTCCTATCATCGCTGTGCACTCAGATGTAAGCTTGCGGCGGAACGGCTGCGTATTTCCATGAGAGGATAAATCCATTATTGCCTCTGCCCCCATGTCAACCGCTGCCTGTACCTTCTTCATCTCAACATCATAATCCTTGCAGTCGCGTGATACTCCAAGATTCACATTTATCTTGGTTCTGAGCATTGAACCGACACCATTAGGGTCTATGCAGGTATGTAATCTATTTGCACATATTGCGACCTGTCCCTTGGCAACCCACTCTCTTATCTCCTCCTCTGTACGATACTCCTTCTTTGCCACAATCTTCATCTCCGGAGTTATAATTCCCTTTCTTGCTGCCTCCATCTGTGTTGCGTATTCTCTCATTTTAACTTTTCTCCCATTTCTATAATTATGATTTGCAATTGCAATTTTCTGCCTTTATGCCTATTATAAAGTTCTCCGGGCAGGGACTTGAATGACCCCTCCCTAATACCACAAAGAACCGGTCCCAATGACACAGCCATGGTCAAGCGGCCCTGAGCCATGTCCAAGATCGAGCATTGATGCAAGCGCATGTGAAATATATTCCTTAGCCCTTGCCACTGAATCAGTGAGACTATAGCCTTTGGCAAGATTTGAGGCGATGGCACTTGAAAGTGTGCAGCCTGTTCCGTGAGTGTTAGGATTGTCGATTCGTTGACCCTCAAACCATGTGATTTTATCATCTTTAAACAGTAAGTCATTTGCATCGCTCACGCTGTGTCCTCCTTTCAGGAGAACTGCACAGCCATAGCTGTCATATATTTTTCGTGCTGCATTTATCATGCCCATATTATCTGCTATTGGCATACCTGATAAAACCTGTGCCTCCGGAATATTAGGTGTGATGACTGCAGCAAGCGGAAAAAGCTCCTGTATCATTGTTCCTACTGCCTCACTCTTCATAAGCGATGAGCCACTTGTCGCTACCATCACAGGGTCAAGCACAATATTCCGCGCCTTGTAATGCCTTAGTCTGTCCGCAATCACAGTAATCAAGTCTTCCGATGAAACCATTCCTATCTTAACCGCATCCGGAAAAATGTCTTCAAATACCGCGTCAAGCTGTTCCTTTAAAAAATCCGGTGTAGATTCCTGAATTGCCCGTACACCCATGGTATTCTGTGCTGTCATTGCAGTGATTGCACTCATGGCATACACACCATTGGCAAGCATTGTCTTTATATCTGCCTGAATACCTGCACCACCACTTGAATCACTCCCGGCAATCGTGAGTGCAGTTTTCAGCTTCTTTATCTCCATTTTTCCTATGCCTCCTTAAAGTTACCTAAGCCAAGTTCCACTGCTCTGCATTGCAAGCTTAGGGTTTCCTGCTTTCATAATCGCGGACACTGCACATATACCTGCTATCGGAATCCCCTGCAAAATATCAATATTGTTCTTATTAAGTCCGCCAATCGCATTCACCTTAATCGGAACTGCTGCACATATATCTCTAAGGGTATCTGTGGATGTAAGCACGGTCTTGACCTTCGTTGTTGTCGGATATATCGCACCTACTCCAAGATAGTCTGCTCCCTGATCATATGCCTCTACAGCCTGCGGCACAGTTTTCGCTGTCGCTCCTATGATAATACTGTCTCCCAGTATTTTTCTCGCAATATATACCGGCATGTCACTCTGTCCAAGATGTACCCCTTCGGCATCAACTGCCATCGCTACATCTATTCTGTCATCAATTATAAGTGGCACATTATATTTTTTTGCAATAATATGTACCTTATCAGCCAGTAGAATATATTCCCTGGTTGTCCTGTTCTTCTCCCTGAGCTGCATTATATTCACTCCGCCCTGAAGTGCCGACTCGACCCTCCACATGAATTCATCTTCAGCAAAGCCTGTACTATCCGTTATAAAATAAATCTTAGTATCAAAATCTTTTCCACTGCCCATAATCAAAGCCCTTTCTTAATGATTGACAAAATAATCTTTTCCTCAGCTACCGGCATTCCTGCTAATTCACTTCGATATATTCATCCACCTGTCCATGCGTAAGCGTTGTAAGATAATCCATAAGCCGCACCATAAATGTTCCGTTCCCTTCATCTGTCTGTGCAAGCTGCCCGCATATTCCAAGCACCACACACGCAGTCATGGCCGCCTCAAGTCCGCCTGACTGCAATATACCGGTCTGCGATAGGTATGCTGCGCACAATGATCCAAGCATACAACCTGTTCCAGTTACACTTGCCAACTGCCTTGTTCCATTTTTTATATGTATAAGTTGCTTTCCATCTGTAACAATATCCGTTTTTCCACTTGCAAGGATTGTTGTGTTGTATTTTTCCGCCAACGTCATCGCTGCTCTATCTATACTGCCACTATCAACCTTTTCATCCGCATCGACTCCTGCACTGCTATACATATCACAATACAGTGCGTTTATCTCCGAATAGTTTCCCTTTATTACTTCCGGAATACCTATATTTAAAAGCTCATTTGTATAATTTCTTCGAAGATCAGAACACGCAATCCCCACCGCATCTAACACAACAGGAATATTCTTTTCCTTTGCGGCAGCAAGTGAAAGCTTCATAGCTTCCATGCGCACATCGGTTATATTC
>OHFB01000922.1_pt1 | contig 13078 bp, 10 predicted proteins | sample 1567461 | NCBI WGS metagenome assembly OHFB01 (sample SAMEA3879566, study PRJEB24766) | human gut metagenome | biome: human-associated habitat; feature: feces | place: USA | collected 1985/1987
GCAGAGGGATCCGGCCGCAGGGTTGCGAACTCTTTCACGAAAGGATGTATTTTTAACGCCTGAAATGCTCCTTAAAATCGTTCGAATATACCATAACGGTCGGTTCTGTTCCCGACGGCGGAATGGACCGTTAAAGACGCTGAAACGGCGGTTTATGGGCGGATTCGTCTTTTGTTTGGAACCGGTTCCCGAAAAAAGATGGATTTTCCCCGGCAATCGTATATTTCAATGTCCGTCATTCGACGGTCGTTCGTTCGCGGCCGGAGTCCGTGTCTGTAATGCCGACTCTCTCTTAAATCCTTTCTTCGGAGGGAGATTCGGGTCGCTGCGCCTCCAAAAAGGACGTTATGATCGCGTTTTCCTTCGTTGGGACTGAAGCGGACGAATTCGCTTGCGGGAAGTGCCGGCTGCGGTGGCTGCGGCAGCAGTTGTGGGGGCTGTCGATCGGGTCCGCTGCGCGGCGAATCGGTAGCCGGGAAAGGTGGACTGCGAAGATTCGGCTTTCGGAGGAGGCGTTTCCGCCGTGCGGGGACGGATCCGGCCGTTGGTTGTGTCCGCAACCCTTTAATCGTTTGTATTTTTCCGGAATGGGCGGCATGGATTGTCGGCTCTTTGCCGGAGAGAAGTTTATTTTTGCGGGAAAATGCCGGCAAGGTTCGGTGCGGGTCGCCGGAGTGTGCCGGAAGCGGGGAGAATCCGTTTTTGGCGGGACAGCCCGTGCTTGCCGATCTTTTCGGCGCTGCGGCGACGTTTTGCCGCGAGGTTGCCGTTTTCGATCCGACTTTCGCCGTCGGACGGCGGATAGCTGGGCGAAAGTTGCCGTTGCGTGCGGTTTCGGTTTTTTCGGATAAGCGACTTTGTTCGTATCTTTGCCGTGCGGCGGTCGGTCGTCGGATTGACGGGCGGCGGTGTTTTCCGCAATTCATGGAAAAGGAGATATGGTTTTACATTACGATATCATCGTGGTCGGCGGCGGTCATGCCGGCTGCGAGGCGGCTTCGGCGGCAGCGCGGCTCGGCTCCCGCACGCTGCTCGTGACGATGGACATGACCAAGTTGGCCGATATGTCTTGTAATCCGGCCGTAGGCGGTGTTGCTAAAGGGCAGATAGTCAGAGAGATAGATGCTTTAGGGGGGCAGATGGGGCGGATTACCGACCTTACGGCTGTCCAGTTCCGCATGCTCAACCGCTCGAAAGGGGCGGCGATGTGGAGTCCCCGGGCCCAGTGCGATAAGTCGCGTTTCTCGGCCGAATGGCGGCGTACGCTGGAGAATACCCCCAACCTCTATCTTTGGCAGGACACTGCGGTCGAACTGCTCTTCGGGCAGCGGCCTGCGGAGGAGGGTCGGCCGCAAGTGCGCGGGATTCGGACACAGATGGGGGTGGAGTTCTCGGCCGACTGTGTGATCCTGACTGCCGGGACGTTTCTGGCGGGGGTGATGTATTGCGGTCGTTCACACGCCGAGGGCGGCCGTGCGGGGGATTCGGCTTCGCACGGAGTGACCGAATCGCTCGTGGCGATGGGTTTCGAAGCCGGCCGGATGAAGACCGGGACCCCTGCACGACTCGATGCGCGGACGATCAATTTCGAAATTCTGGAACCGCAATACGGGGATGAAAATCCCTCGAAATTTTCCTTTTCCGCCGATACGCATCCGGTGCAGAATCAGCTTCCGTGCTTTTTGGTCTATACTTCGAAGAAGGTGCATGACATTCTGCGGAAGGGTTTCGGCGATTCGCCGCTTTTCAACGGTACGATCCGGGGGATCGGTCCCCGTTATTGCCCGAGTATCGAGGACAAGCTCAACACATTCGCCGATAAGGACCAGCACCAGCTTTTTCTCGAGCCGGAGGGTCGTTCGACCAACGAATATTATCTGAACGGGTTCTCCTCGTCGTTGCCCTGGGACATTCAGTGGGAGGCATTGCACGCCATCGAGGGGTTCGAAGATCTGCATATTTTCCGTCCGGGTTATGCGATCGAGTACGACTATTTCCTGCCGACGCAACTGCACCATTCGCTCGAAACCAAGCTGGTGGACGGACTCTATTTCGCCGGCCAGATCAACGGGACGACCGGCTATGAAGAGGCCGGGGCGCAGGGGGTGATGGCCGGTATCAATGCGCATCGCCGCAGGATGGGGGAGGAACCGCTGGTATTGGCACGCGACGAAGCCTACATCGGGGTATTGATCGACGACCTGGTGACCAAAGGGGTGGATGAGCCTTATCGTATGTTCACTTCGCGTGCCGAGTATCGGATTCTCTTGCGGCAGGATAATGCCGACATTCGATTGACTCCGATCGGATATAAAATCGGGCTGATTTCGCAAAAAAGGTACGATAGTTTCTGCAAAAAAAATCGACTCGTAGAATCGCTCGTAGCATTCGCTCGCGGACTGAGTGTCAAACCGGACGAAATTAACGACTGTTTGAAATCGCTCGGTTGCGACGCGATTTCGCAAGGTCGGAAACTGCACGACTTGTTGATGCGTAACAATGTGACCTTCGATCTGCTCTCGGGTGTTTTACCGAAGCTCGGCGATTTTCTGCGCGAGCAGGAGATGGATGCCGAGGTCGTCGAGGAAGCCGAGATCCAAATCAAGTACAAGGGGTATATCGAACGGGAGAAATTCATTGCCGACAAATTGCATCGCCTGGAGAATATCCGTATCCCGGCCGATTTCGATTTCCATTCGATGAATGCCCTGACGATCGAAGCCCGGCAGAAACTCACCCGAATCCGACCTGCGACGATAGGGCAGGCTTCCCGTATTCCCGGAGTTTCTCCGGCGGATGTGAATGTGTTGCTGGTGAAATTCGGTCGGTAAAGTATCGGGTAATGCAGTTTAACCGCTATGTTCCCAAATTTGACAATCGTTTTTGGATGTATTTGTCGTTTATCAATGCGGATTAAGATCGGTCGATAAATTGTGCGATTGTATTTTTCTATCTTTTATATCGGGAGTAGCTGCGGCTATTCCCGATTTTTTTACGGCTGTTTGTAAGTGGTGGCAAAGAAAATATGCAGTAAGAAAAAAGGATGTTCCACGTGGAACATCCTTTTTTCTTGAGTTTTGCAGGCGTCGATTACATGACGATCGTGCACCAGTTGTGTTTGTCTTCGGTGCGGCCGTACTGGATGTCCTGCAAAAGCGTATAGAGTTGCAGAGAAACCTTGCCTACTTCGTCGCCGTAGGTGTAGGTTTGCTTCGTGTCCATGTCGTAAATGCTGCCGATCGGCGAGATGACAGCTGCCGTACCGCAAGCGCCGCACTCCTCGAAAGTCGGGAGTTCGTCCACCGGAATATGACGCTCCTCGACCTTCAGACCCAGGTCTTGAGCCAATTGACGGAGGCTCTTGTTAGTGATCGACGGAAGTACGGAGTTCGACTTCGGCGTGATATACGTGTTGTTCTTGATGCCGAAGAAGTTGGCTGCACCGCACTCTTCGATGTATTTGTGTTCGGTTGCGTCGAGGTACATGATGCTCGCATAGCCGAGCTCGTGTCCGTGCTCGCCCGACATAAGGCTGGCTGCATAGTTACCGCCCACCTTCACGTCGCCTGTTCCACGTGGAGCAGCACGGTCCTGTTCGCGGTCGATTGCGACCTTCATCGGCTTGATGCCGCCTTTGAAGTAAGCGCCTACGGGCGAGCCGTAAACCACCAGCAAAGCATCCTTGGAGGGTTTTACACCCAGTCCTGCCGTCGTTCCGAACATAACGGGACGCAGGTAGAACGATGCGCCGGTGCCGTAGGGCGGGATGAAACGCTCGTTGCGCTTAACCACTTCTACGCAGGCTTTGACGATCATATCAATCGTCGGTACGGGCAGGCAGAGGCGTTTTGCCGACGACTGCAAGCGTTTTGCATTCTCTTCGACGCGGAACAGACGTACTTTGCCGTCAGCGCCCCGGAAGGCTTTCAAGCCCTCGAAAAGAGCCGTGCCGTAGTGAAGGCAGGATGCCGACATGTGCATGTTGATGTACTCGTCGCTTGTAATTTCCATTTCGCTCCACTTGCCGTCCGTGCAAGTATAGCGGGCATTGAAATCGGTCTTCATGTAGTTGAAGCCGAGAGAGCCCCAATCGATGTTCTCCATTGTTTTTTAATATTAAAGGTTGTATCTTTTGTTCAAGAAATATCTTTATTATCCGACTGTCGCACCCGGATTTGTCTGATCGTCAGGTTGTAACAGCCTTAATTTGCCCGAAGCGTCCTGGGCCATCAGAATCATGCCACGGGAGAGGATGCCCTTCAGTTCGCGCGGTTCCAGATTCACCAGTACGAGTACCTGTTTCCCGACGAGTTCTTCGGGTGTGTAGTATTCGGCAATGCCCGAAACGATTTCGCGCTTGTCGATGCCCGTATCGACGGTCAGTTTCAACAGCTTTTTCGTCTTGGCGACTTTTTCAGCGGCGAGGATCGTCGAAACACGGATATCCATCTTTTGAAAATCGTCGAAAGTCGTCGTTTCCTTTTGATCTTCAACGTGTTGTGCTGCTTCGGCCGAAGCATTCGCCGCTTTGGTCGCCGCCAACTTGTCGAGCTGGCGTTGGATTACGTCGTCCTCGATCTTTTCGAAGAGAAGCACGGCTTCGCCGATCCGATGTCCGGCAGCGAGCAGGTCGGTGCTGCCCAGTTTCTCCCAGCCGAAGGGTCCTGCCTGCAACATCCCGACGATCTTCTTCGCCGAGAAGGGCATGAACGGTTCGATGGCGATCGAGAGGTTTGCGGTGATCTGCAAAGCGATGTTCAGGATCGTCTTGACCCGTTCGGGATCGGTTTTGATGAGTTTCCACGGTTCGGTGTCGGCCAGGTATTTATTGCCCAGACGTGCGATGTTCATCGCCTCCTTCAAGGCTTCGCGGAACCGGTAGTTTTCGATGTTGTTTTCGAGGGCTTCCTTCGCGCCGGAGAGTTCCCGAAGCGTTTCGCGGTCGTAGTCCGTCAGTGCGCCGCAGGCGGGCACTGCACCGTCGAAGTATTTGTGTGTCAGGACTAAAGCCCGGTTTACGAAGTTGCCCAGCACGGCTACCAGCTCGTTGTTGTTACGGGCTTGGAAGTCCTTCCAGGTGAAGTCGTTGTCCTTGGTTTCGGGGGCGTTCGCGCAGAGCACGTAGCGCAGCACGTCCTCCTTGCCGGGGAAGTCGGCCAGGTATTCGTGCAGCCAGACGGCCCAGTTGCGCGAGGTCGAGATCTTTTCGCCCTCGAGGTTCAGAAATTCGTTGGCAGGGACGTTTTCAGGCAGGATGTAGCCGCCGTGCGCCTTGAGCATGGCCGGGAAGACGATGCAGTGGAAGACGATGTTGTCCTTGCCGATGAAGTGCACCATTTTGGTCTCTTCGTCCTTCCAGTATTTCTCCCAGTCGGGCGTCAGGTCCTTGGTCGCCGAGATGTAGCCGATCGGCGCGTCGAACCAGACGTAGAGCACCTTGCCTTCGGCCCCTTCGACCGGTACGGGAATGCCCCAGTCCAGGTCACGGCTCACCGCACGCGGTTGCAGACCGCCGTCGAGCCAGCTCTTGCATTGCCCATAGACGTTGGTTTTCCACTCTTTGTGCCCTTCGAGGATCCATTCGCGCAGGAAACCCTCGTATTGGTCCAACGGCAGATACCAGTGCTTGGTGGCGCGTTTCACGGGTACGGAACCCGATACGGCGCTGTGCGGGTTGATCAGTTCGTCCGGCGAAAGGGTCGATCCGCATTTTTCGCATTGGTCGCCGTAGGCGCGGTCGTTGCCGCAGCGGGGGCAGGTGCCCACGATATAGCGGTCGGCGAGGAACGTCTGGGTTTCCTCGTCGTAGTATTGCTCCGAGGTCCGCTCGATGAATTTGCCTTCGTCGTAGAGCTTGCGGAAGAACTCCGACGCTGTCGCGGCGTGGGTCTTCGACGAGGTGCGCGAGTAGATGTCGAACGACATGCCGAGCCCTTCGAACGACGATTTAATCAACTGGTGATAGCGATCGACGATCTGCTGGGGCGTGACGCCCTCTTTGCGGGCCTTGATGGTGATGGGCACGCCGTGCTCGTCGCTGCCGCAGACCGAGATCACGTCGTATCCTTTCAGGCGCAGGTAGCGCGTGTAGATGTCCGACGGGATATAGACGCCCGCCAGGTGGCCGATGTGTACCGGGCCGTTGGCGTAGGGCAGTGCCGAGGTGACGAGATAACGCTTGAAGGGTTTACTCATATTGGGTAGAAAAGGTCTAACAATTACTATTTTGTGTCAAATGTAGTGATTTTTCTAATAATTAGAAACTAAAACCCGACTTTGTTGTATCGGATTTTTTCGTTTCGGGAGCGGGAAGGAGCGGTTCGGACGGAATGCCGCCGCCGGTGTCGTCGGGCGGGATCCGTAAAAAACCGGAGCCTGAAAGCTCCGGTTTTTACGGATGTTGCCGGCCGTATTATTGCTTGCTCCGCAGGGGTTTGATGTCCTTGATGCGGAGCTGTACCGAAACCGAGCCCCGGTAGTGGTTCTCTACGATCTGATAGCAGACGTCGATCGGATGTCCCGCGCGGATCCACTCGTAGTGGGTCGGCTGCTGGAAGGCGATCGTCTGAATCGTCGTGTTGGGTTTCTGGCGCTGCATCAGGTCCATGCGCAGGTGCTCGCAGTCGGCGCCGACGAGCTTCGTTTCGCCGTGGCTGACCACGCCCCGCGTGACGAATACCGGTGCGGGGTTGCCGGGGCCGAACGGCTGGAAACGGTTCAGGTCGCGGCGGAACGCCGGGGTGATGTTCGAGAAGAAGAGTTCGCTGTCGATCTCCACCTGGGGTTGCAGCGTTATCGGGTCGATGTTCTCTTCGACGTAGGCATTGAAGCGGCGGGTGAACTCCTCGACCCGTTCGGGACGCATCGTGAGTCCTGCTGCGTACATGTGCCCGCCGAAGTTCTCCAGCAGGTCCGAACAGGATTCGATTGCCTGATAGAGGTCGAAGCCGGGCACCGAGCGGGCCGAACCCGTGACGAACCCGTTGCTCATCGTGAGCACCACCGTCGGGCGGTAGTAGGTTTCGATCAGGCGGGAGGCCACGATGCCCACGATGCCCTTCATCCAGCGGGGGTTGTAGATCACCGTACTCTTGGCGGCCTTCAGCTCCGCGTGGGCCTCGATGAAGTCGTGGGCTTCCTGCGTGACGCTGCGGTCGATGCACTTGCGGTCCTGGTTGAAGCCGTCGATCACCGAGCCGAACTCTTCGGCCAGGCTTTCGTTGCCTTCGATCAGCAGATTGACCGCCGCATAGCCGCCCGAAGGAGCGGCGTTTTCGTCGTTTTCGTCCATCCGCATACGGCCTGCGGCGTTGATGCGGGGTCCGATTTTGAAGACGATGTCGTCGATGGTGATGTTGTGTCGATCCAGGCCGCAGATCTTGATGATCGAGAGCAGCCCCTTCGAGGGGGAGGCGTTGAGCCGCAGAAGCCCGTAGTGGGCTAAAATCCGGTTTTCATCCACCAGAGGAACGATGTCCGAGGCGATGCTGACGGCCAGCAGGTCGAGCAACGGCTCGATTTGCTGGAACGGAATTCCGTTTTTCTGGCAGTAGGCCTGCACTAGCTTGAATCCCACGCCGCACCCCGACAGTTCGTCGAACGGATAGGAACAGTCGGCGCGTTTGGGGTCGAGAACGGCTACGGCGCGGGGAATTTCCTCGGCCGGGAGGTGATGGTCGCAGATGATGAAATCCACGCCCTTGCGTTTGGCATAGTCCACTTTCTCTATGGCTTTGATGCCACAGTCCAGGGCGATGATCAGCGTCGCACCCTTGCGTGCGGCGTGGTCGATGCCCTTGGTCGAGATACCGTAACCTTCGGTATAACGATCCGGGATGTAGAACAACAGGTCCTTGTGACCTATCTGGCGCAGAAATTTATAAACCAGCGCGACGGCGGTCGTGCCATCGACGTCGTAGTCGCCGTACACCATGATCTTCTCACGGTTGCGGACGGCCCGCTCCACCCGTTCGACCGCCTTGTCCATATCCTTCATCAGGAACGGGTCGTGCAGGTCCGAAAGCTGGGGGTTGAAAAATTTCTTAGCCTTCTCTAACGTGTCTATGCCTCTCTGTACGAGTAGATTGGCCAGGACCGGGGAGATGCCCGTCGCGGCAGCCATCGCGGCAACCGCCTCCGGATTCCCCTGAGGCTTCACTACCCATCGTTTTTCTATGGGCATATTTGTTATTATTTATATATTTTAACATTCAAATTCTCGCATAAATCTTCGACGAGGCGTCGTTTGACCTCCTCCATCGGAACCGGGCGACCGATCTCCTTTTCGATCGACGTGGCACCCCGGTCCGTAAACCCGCAGGGGTTGATATGGGTGAAATAACGCAAATCGGTTGCCACATTGAGTGCGAAGCCGTGCATGGTCACGTAACGCGACGCCCGCACACCGATCGCGCAGATCTTACGCGCCGGCTGCGCTCCTTCGATCCAGACGCCCGAGGCGCCGGCGATGCGTCCGGCCCGGATGCCGTAACGGGCTACCGTCCGGATGACTGCGCCCTCGAGCGCGTCGATGTAGTCGCGCAGCGAAAGTCCGATGCGCTCCAGGTCGAGGATCGGGTAGCCCACGATCTGTCCCGGCCCGTGGAAGGTGATGTCGCCGCCCCGGTCGATGTGGTAAAATTCGGCGCCGATGCTGCGCAGATACTCTTCGCCGACCAGCAGGTTCTCCGCATGGCCGCTCTTGCCGAGGGTATAGACCGCCGGATGCTCCACCAGGAGCAAATAGCCCGCGCCCTCCGCCGGGGTTCCCTTGGCCCGCAGGAGGGTGTCGAAAAGCCTCTGCTGGTACTCCCAGCAGGCTTTGTAGTCCATTTGTCCGAGGTCCCGGTATTCGACAAACATCGTAAATTACGTTACGACACCTCTCCGTCCGGCTCCGTACGGATACCGTAAATCCGGAAAGCGTCGGTTCAACACTTTCTTTGTCGCAGACCTTTTCCCGCGCGGCGGGAAGACTCAGGCTTTCGCGGAAACCTGTCGCTTCAGACGCACCGAGCCGAGCGCTTCGTCTGCCAGGTACGACGAACGCACCATCGGACCGCTCGCGCAGTAGCTGAAGCCCATGTCGAGCGCCTGCTGCCGGTACCAGTCGAATTTTTCGGGAGTAATGTACGCCGCAACGGGGTGATGCTCCAGAGTGGGACGAAGGTACTGGCCGAGGGTCACGATCTCCACGCCGGCGGCGTGCAGGTCGCGCAAGGTCTGTAAAACTTCTTCATCGCTCTCACCGAGTCCGACCATCAGGCCGCTCTTGGCGACGGCGCCCTTTTCGCTTAAATAGCGCAGCACGTCGAGGCTCGTACGGTAACGGGCCCGCGAACGCACCAGGGGGGTCAGCTGTTCGGTGGTTTCGATGTTGTGCCCGATTATATCGGGCTTCGACGCGACGACCACGTCCAGCGGGGCGGGCTGTGCGTCGAGATCGGGAATAAGGAGCTCAATTGTGACGTCGGGATTTTCCGCCCGGATCGCGCGGACGCATTCGGCCCAGTGGGCCGCGCCGCCGTCGGGCAGGTCATCGCGTGTAACGGAGGTTACCACCACATGCCGCAATCCCATCAAACGGACGCTTTCGGCGAGTTTGGCGGGTTCTGAAGGATCGGGCGGCAGAGGCCGGCCCGAAAGGGTGGCGCAGAATCGACAGTTGCGCGTACAGATTTCACCCAGTATCATGAAGGTCGCTGTCCTGCGGCTCCAGCATTCGGCTTTGTTCGGGCATAGACCGCTGCTGCAGATCGTGTGCAGGGAGTGGTCCCTGACGATGCGTTGCACGTCCGCGTATTCTGCGGTGCGGTGAAGCCGGATTTTCAGCCATTCCGGTTTTTTCAGGACGTTTACCTTCTCTTCATGCAATTTCGGCATTTTAAGTTCATTATTTTCCCAATTGATGCAAAAATACAAAAAATATCAATCGCTTCTCCTTTCTGTTGCGAAAAAGATGAAAAAAGCCTTTGCAGGCGCAGGGGAGGCGGTCGGTCCGGTGCGAAGGACCAGCCGGGGCCGGATGTCGGAACGGGAGGGAGGAGTATGCGGAGAGCGCATCCGGAACGGCTCCGGATGCGCTCTCCGCAATATGTTCTGTCGGCGGGAAGGTTATCTCTGTCCGAGGTGCAGCTGCCATTGCCAGGCCGTGCGGAGCGTTTCTTCGAGCGGCCGCTCGGCACGCCAGCCCAGGAGGGTGTTCGCCAGCGTGGGATCGGCCCAGATCGCCGTGATGTCTCCGGCGCGGCGCGGCGCAAAGCGGTAGTTGAGTTTCAGTCCGTTGGCCCGTTCGAATCCGCGGACCAGCTCCAGCACCGAAACGCCCCGTCCGGTGCCGACGTTGAAGACCTCGTAAGGGGTGGCGCCGCGCTCTTCGATCAGGCGGTGCAGGGCAGCTACGTGGGCGCGGGCCAGATCGACGATGTCGATGTAGTCGCGGATGCAGGTGCCGTCGGGCGTCGGATAGTCGTTGCCGAAGATGCTCAGGCATTCGCGGATCCCGGCGGCGGTCTGCGTCACATAGGGGACCAGGTTCTGGGGGACGCCTCTCGGAAGCTCGCCGATCAGGGCCGAGGGATGCGAGCCGATCGGGTTGAAGTAGCGCAGGGCGATGCCCCGCAGACCGGGATGGGCGGCGACGGCGTCGCGCAGGATGTCTTCGGAGATCTGTTTGGTGTTGCCGTAAGGCGACGTGGCGGGCTTGCGGGGCGTCTGTTCGGTGACGGGCTGGGCGTCGGGTTCGCCATATACGGTGCAGGAGGAGGAAAAGAGGATGTTGGGCCGTCCGAAATCGCACATCAGCTCCACGACGTTCAGGAACGAAAGCAGGTTGTTGCGGTAGTATTTGAGCGGTTCGGCGACCGACTCCCCGACCGCTTTCGACGCGGCGAAGTGGATGACCGAACGGAATTCGTGGCGTTCGAACAGCCGTCGCATCGCCTGCAGGTCGCAGCAGTCGATCTGCTCGAAGGGCACTTCGGCGCTCGTGATGCGGCGGACGCCCTCCACGGCCTGAAGGTCGGAGTTCGAGAGGTTGTCGGCGATCACCACATCGAATCCGGCCTGGATCAGCTCGACGGCCGTGTGCGATCCGATGTATCCGGCGCCGCCCGTTACCAGTACTGTTTCTTTCATAAGGCTATGTCGTTTGAATTTCTGAATTTTTAGCATTGTTCTTCCTGCCTTCCCTGTTGCCGGATGGTTTTCCGCTGTCGGCTACTGCCGTTTCGCGGCATTCGGGTCGTTTGTTCCGGCTTCTCGCCCCTTCCCGGTGGTAGAGGCCTTGAGTTGCGATTCCGAAAAATCGGGACGGTACGATTTCATAATCGGGCCTGTCTTTCGTCTGCGGGGCCTTTTACAGTTCCTGCATGGCCAGGCAGTCGGAACGGTCGTCGGGTGAATCCCCGTTTATTTGGCGGCGTACACCACCTTTTTGGTTTCGAAGAACGCTTCGTCGAAGAATGCGGGGATCGGGTACTCCGTCCACTTCATACCGGTACGGCTCAACTCGTCCGCGAGGTCGCCGCCCTTGAGGTAGAGGATGCCGTTCGGAAGCGAGCCTTTCTGTCCCTTCCCGATTTTCGCCCAGATCCATCGGACGAACTCCGGCATTGCCGTGACGGCGCGCGAAACGACATAATCGTAGCGTTCCTGCAGCGTCTCGACACGCACGCAGCGGGGATCGAGGTTCTGCAGCCCGAGCCCGGCGGCGACGCCCTGTACGACCTTGATTTTCTTGCCGATCGAGTCCACGGCCGTGAAATGCGCCTCGGGGAAGAGGATCGCCAGCGGAACGGACGGGAAGCCGCCGCCGCACCCCACGTCGAGCACCCGCGCTCCCGGGGCGAAGGGGCAGACCTTGGCGATGGAGAGCGAGTGCAGCACGTGCCGCAGGTAAAGTTGGTCGAAATCCTTGCGCGAGATCACGTTGATCTTGGTGTTCCAGTCGGCGTACAGTGCGTACAGCGCTTCGAATTGCCCGCGCTGCGGGCGGGTCAGGTCGGGGAAGTATTTGTCGATCAGGGCAATCATAAGGTTTGTGGGCGTTGAAGTTTTTTTTAGGCAGGTCGGAGTGGTTCGTTCTGCGGCGTTCGCCGGTCGGAAACGTCAGGATTTTTCATCTGCGGCGATCAGGCGGCACATCTGCTCCCGGGCGCGGTGGATCTGGGTCTTGACGGTGCCCAGCGGGAGTTCGAGCTTCATGGCGATCTCTTCGTAGGAGTACTCTTCGAAGAAACGCATGACGATCAGTTGTCGGTAGCGCGGCGGCATGGCCTGGAGGTAGCGTTCGATCTGCGTGCGCTGCTGTTTGCGGATGATGTTCTCTTCGGGCGTGGGGTTGTTGGAGGGCGGTGCCGTGAATTTGTCGTCGATGGGCAGGTCCTCCTGGCGCCGCCGGATGAAATCGACGAAGGTGTTCCGGGCGATGGTGTAAACCCACTGTCCGAAGGTGTAGGCCGGGTTGTAGCGGTGGATGTTGATATAGACTTTGATGAAGGTTTCCTGCAGCAGGTCGTCGGCGTCCAGGGGGTTGTTGGTGCGCTGTATGAAAAGCCGGTGTATAGCCTCCTTGTAACGCTCGAAAAGGTATTCGAAGGCGATGTTGTCGCCCTGCAATACCAGCTCCACGAGCACCCGGTCGTCGGCTATGATATAGTCGGCTATCTCCATACCCGCTCGTCTTTGCGCAGCAGCAACAGCCCCAGCAGCAGGGCGAAAAACGGACTCAGCAGGTCGTACAGGAAGTAACGTCCGCAGATTTTCTCTTCACCCAGGCGGCGGCTGATGCGCCGCGCCTCGACGAGTACGATCGCAAAACGCGCGAGCAGCAGTACCCCTGCGGCGATCTTGAATTCCCAGGGCATCACCGCCAGGGCGACGATCGCCGCCAGCCAGAAGAGAATGCGGCTGCCCAGTTCCCACTGGATGAAGTTCTTGACCCACAAGGGATAAAAAGGAATGGCTCCCCCGAAGAAACGCTGGGTGCCGATCCACCACTTGAGCCCTCCCCAGCTCTTTTCACGCAGGGTGGCGCGGGGAGAGAGGACCACGCTGACATTGCCGGGGGCGATGATCC
>OHFB01000947.1_pt1 | contig 12890 bp, 11 predicted proteins | sample 1567461 | NCBI WGS metagenome assembly OHFB01 (sample SAMEA3879566, study PRJEB24766) | human gut metagenome | biome: human-associated habitat; feature: feces | place: USA | collected 1985/1987
AGTATATCGAGAACCGATATAGCTATACACGGTGATGAGTGTTCGTATTGCCATCCTTGTTTCCTAAAAATCGCCAAATTTTCTTGATAAGGATTAGCGAAACACTTTCACTAAACAATATGTCGCCATCCGCGGGGACGGCACCGCAAAGTTAGTGAATGTTTTCCAATACACAACACACTGTGGAGTATTGCCGCCGCAAAGATCGTGGAAAAGTTCTAAAATACCAATGGTACGACGCGTGCTCTTCCTTTATTACGGATGCATCCCGTCCGTTTTGCTCCGATCGGATACCTCTTCCCTGAGGGGACATTCGCCGATCGAAAAAAGCCGGGATTCCTTTCGGAACCCCGGCTCTCCATCCAAATTAACTAACCCATATATAACTATTTGACAGGTTTTTCTTCCGCCTTGACCCGGATCTTTCCGAATCCTTTGATCAGCTCCTCGGGCGAGGTCTTGGCACTGTCATAGGTCACGGTCACCTCTTTCGAGGGAACATCGACCTGAATATCCTTGATCCCCTTGCCGATTACCGGCACGTTGTTCATAATGCGGGCCGCACAGCTTTCGCAATCGATATCGACCGTGAACACCGTAGTAACGATCTCGCCCTTCTTCTGCGGCGTCTTCGCTTCCACGGCGAACACCCCGCATCCCAATACTGCCACGAGGCAGCACAAAATCATTTTTTTCATCGTCGTATAACTAATTTAATTCGTTCTTTCAATCAATAAAAATTGATACGCAATCCCGCATAAAACTTGCGCCCCATCAGAGGTCCCCAGATCACCGACGAGTTGAAACCCGCCGAGAAAGGATCGTCCGCATTCAGAATCGGGTGCTTCTGCTTATAATCGAGAATGTTCTCGCAGCCCACGTAAATATCGAACTTGCCGACTTTGCGGGTCACCTGCGCGAAGAACATCGGATACGTCGGCGACATCTCGGAATCGGCCAGGTCGCCCGTCTGGGTCGGCAGGCGCGAAGGACCGTTGAGCTGAGCCGTCACATCGAACACCCAGCGGTTGTAGCGGGTCGAATACTGCAAGTTGAGCAGCGCCTTGTAACGGCTTACCAGCGGACGCTCCACGAGCGCCGTACTGCCGTCCGGACGATCGATCGTCATACGGCTGTTCGTATAGCGGTACGTAGCGAAAATATCGAACCGCTCCACCGGAGTCCACGAAAAATCGACCTGATAAGTATCGGTAAAGGAGCGTTTGTCCGAGCTGTAAATATAAATGTCGTTCGGCGAATACTCCTGATCGGCAATCACCGAATTATAAAATTGCGTGCGGAAGTAGTCGAAACTCAACGTCGCGTCCTCCTCTTTCACGAGCGTGAAAATCTGCGTCAGGCTACCGCCTGCGGTGAGGGCTTTCTCCATCCGGTTGAGCGCTTTGAAATTGCCCGCACCGCCGTCTGCGACCATCCAGGTCGTATATCCCCCGTAAGCAGAGCCGGGATTGAGAGGTCCGCGCACAGCGGCGGCTCCCGCCGAAAGAGCCGTCGGTCTTTCGAACGTAATATGCCGTCCCGTAGCCAAAACGCCGATATTATCGGTGATGACGTTGGTCGAACGATAACCCAGCCCGGCCGAACCGCGCAGGATCGTCGTCGGGGTGATGTTCCACTTGATATGACCGCGCGGAGTAACGTAGAACTTATCGTAATAACCGTTGTAGTCCCCGCGTATGCCCGCAACTACGGAGAGCTTGTCCTTGATCGTGTAGGTATATTCGGCATAGGCGCCTACCTCGTTCTCCTGACGGTCGAGATTCCAGGCTCCGGCGGCATCCAGCCACGGCGTCGGGTTGAGCAGCGACTCGTCAAGGAATTGCAGATGCGACTGCACGCCGACGATCAGCGAATGACGGAAGGAGAAATAGTGGTTGTACATCATGTTCAGCGAAACCATGTTGTCCGTACCGTCGTAATCGTTGAGCCCGAAGTAGGCCCGTTCGCGGAAGCGGTCGTAATCGGCCACGAAAGCGATGTTCGAACGAAGCTCGTCCTGCTGGTCCTCGTCATAGACACCGGGACCGACCGGCATACCGAATTTGAAGTAGGCGTTCAGCTCGCGGTTCTTGATCTGCGAGCCGTACATGGCCCCCTTGTCCCAGTCGGTATCCATCTCTTCACGCATCGAAGCCTTGTAGTGCTTCTGACCGCTCAAGCGATTTTCCGCCAGATACTTGAAGCCCCACCGCACCTGCGCTCCGTTGTCAGCCGTATAAAGCCAGCGGTTTGCAACCGCTCCCAGGCGGGTTTTCGGCAGATCCATAAATCCGTCGCCGTTGTCGTCCATGTCGCCCAGCAAATGAGTATCCAACGATCCGTGCAACAGGAGGATCGTCGATAATTTCTTATCCTTGGTTACAGGAAGCGCCGTCGAAAGGTTCAGCTCGGGACGCAGTTCGTCGTCAAGGTAGAAGTTGATGAACAGCCGCTCGTCGTCGGTCGGTTTGCGGTGCTCGAGGTTGATCTGTCCGGTGATGGCCTCATGTCCGGCAGTCACGGACGAAATACCCTTCGACACCTGGATCGAATTGAGCCACATGCCCGGCGTATAGCTCAGGCCGTAGGGAGCACTCAAACCGCGCATGATCGGACGGTTTTCGTCCAATATTTGCGTGTAAGTGCCGGCCAAACCGAGCATCTTGATCTGACGCGCACCCGAAATGGCGTCGCTGTAACCGACTGTCACCGAAGCGGAGTTCTCGAAACTCTCGGCCAGGTTGCAACAAGCCATCTTGCAGAGGCCCGCGAAGGAGATCATCTCCCCTTTGAGAATGCCGTCCCGCTTCACGTAGTTACCGCCCAGCGTACTGTTCACCACGACCTCCTCGAGTTCCACCCCGTCGTTCGACAGACGAAAATCGACCCGCTCCACGCCGCTCTCGACGCGAATCGTATCGCTGGTATATCCGACGAAGCCGGCGACCAGCATATCGTATCCCTTAACCCGGTGTATGGTATAATTTCCTTCGGCATCGGCACCGGTTCCCACCGTCGTTCCGGCCCAGTACACCGATGCACCGATCAGCGGCTCGTCCGTGTCGGCTCCATATACGACACCTTTGACATTCTGAGCCCGAGCCGCGCCGAATGCCGATGCAACAAAAAAGACTAATACTGCTAAATACTTGAATTTCATTTGATTTTCCGTTGATTGTGTAAACATGATGCAAAAATAATATTCCATTCTTGCAATCCGGTTGCAAATCGGGCAACCGGCCTGTTGCAGGAAAAACACAGTACACGCAGGCACTGCACTTTTTCATGCGTCGTTACACGAAAACGGGAGGAGCACGCAGTCCGGAAGAGAGAAGATGGACCGTGCTATGGGCCAGACAGAGACGTTCAGAAACCGTCGCCCAATGAACGGAATCGAACGGAATCGCCGTCATCTCCGCTGCCAATATGGCAGGAAGATCGACGATCATGACCTTCGTATCACGCTCCCATTGGGAAGACGATACGGAAGTATATAGCTCCGACACCTTGGAGTGATCCACTCCGCAGCAAACGGCCTTAAAACCGGCCGAATGCGAATCGCATTCGGTATGGATGTCGCAACCCCGGCAGCATATATGCACCTCGCCTTTCTCCTGCCCCATACAGTGGCACGAAAGTACGGCGTATGCCGCTGCTCCTACCGAGAAACAGTAGGCGACCAGCAGCATCCACACGGACATATATCTGCGCAGCTTTACGCTCATTCTTCGACTAAATTACACGTTTTGAGCCGGGCGACCCACGCCTGGGCGTCGCGCTCGGCGGTTTCCGCATCCACGTCGTACTCGCCGAGGAGCAAATCGCGGACATCGTCGGTACCGAACTCACGTCCCTGCAACCGGTTCCACAACCAGAGCGAGGTTTCGTTCAATGCAATCACTTTGGTCATATCCACTCCGTAACGGCCCTGCATCACCACGATATGCTCGCCTGCCATTTCACGGACCTTATATTCCTCTTTGATTCTCATCGGTCGGTTTTCTTCTTCAACGTGCAAATATAGGAAAATATTTCGAGAAACCTAATATGACGCACTTTTTATCCCCTCCGGGCTCGGGTAAAAGCCAAAAACACTACCTTTGTGTATATGGAATCGACAGCACCGAACAGACGGCAACAGATCGCAGCGCTGCTCAAGCGCTACTGGGGGTTCGACACGTTCCGCCCCGTGCAGGAACAGGTCATCCTCTCGGTGCTCGCCGGACGCGATACGCTGGCCCTGATGCCCACGGGCGGCGGCAAGTCGCTCACCTATCAAATTCCGGGACTGGCTTCGGAGGGCGTATGCATCGTGGTCACCCCGCTGATCGCCCTGATGAAAGACCAGGTCGATCGGCTCCGCAAGCTGGGCATCCGTGCTCTGGCGATCCATTCGGGCCTGTCGGCCCGGCAGATCGACATCGACCTGGACAACTGCGTCTATGGCGACGTGAAATTCCTCTACGTCGCTCCCGAACGGCTCGCATCCGAGGCCTTCCGCCTGCGGGTGCAGCGAATGAACGTATCGCTTCTCGCCGTCGATGAGGCCCACTGCATCTCCCAATGGGGCTACGATTTCCGGCCCTCCTACCTGCGGATCGCCGAGCTGCGCGAGCGGATTCCCGGCGTCCCCGTGCTGGCTCTCACGGCCTCGGCCACACCGCGCGTCGCGGACGACATCATGGAAAAGCTGCGCTTCGCGGAACCCCATCTGCTGCGCAGCGATTTTTCGCGTCCCAACCTCTCTTATGCCGTGCGCCATACCGACGACAAAAACGAACAGCTCCTGCGGATCATCCGCAACGTCGGCGGTTCCGGCATCGTCTATGTCCGCACCCGCGAAGGAGCCGAACAGGTCGCGGCTTTCCTGCGCGACGAAGGTATCTCCGCAGAATATTATCACGGCGGGCTGGGACACGCCGAGCGCTCGATGCGGCAGGAAGCCTGGATTTCGGGGCGTACCCCCGTCATGGTCGCTACCAATGCCTTCGGGATGGGGATCGACAAGCCCGACGTCCGCTACGTGGTACATTATACGATGTGCGACTCACTCGAAAGCTACTATCAGGAGGCCGGACGTGCCGGACGCGACGGGCGACGCAGCTATGCCGTATTGCTGATTTCTTCCGACGATGCGGGACGCATCGCCAAACGCTTCGAAGCGGACTACCCTCCGCTCGAAAAGATCCGTTCGATCTACGAAAAAATCTGCAGCTACCTCCAGATCGCCATCGGCGACGGTGCCCAAAGTTCCTTTCTATTCAACCTGCGCGATTTCTGCACCCGGGAGCACCTCTATACGGGTCTGGTACAGAACGCCCTGAAGATCCTGAGTCAGAACGGCTACATGACCCTCCTGGACGAAGCGGCCAACCCCGCGCGCATCCTCTTCTGCGTCAGCCGCGACGATCTCTACCGCCTGCGGGTGATCCGCGACGATCTGGACCACATCATCCGTGTTCTGCTGCGTCTGTACGAAGGGGTTTTCACCGACTTCCGCCCCATCGACGAAACGGAAATAGCGACCTGGAGCGGCTATACGCCCGAAAAGGTGCACGACCTGCTGAAACGGCTCTGGCAACTGCGCGTGATCCGCTACATCCCCTCGAACCGCTCGCCGCTCCTCTACATGGACGAAGAACGGCTCCCCACCGCCGATCTCTACATCTCCCCCGAATCGTACCAGCAGCGCCGGAAACAGACCCGCGAACGATTCGAGCGGATGCTCGCCTATGCCACGGCGGAAACCGGCTGCCGCAGCTCCTTCCTGGAAGCCTATTTCGGAGTGCCGGAGCCCCGGGAGTGCGGCATCTGCGACCTCTGCCTCGCCCGCAAACGCGCCGCCCGCGCTCCGCAGGCGGAAGCCTCGAAAAAGACCGTTCTGGAGCTGCTCCGCAACGACGCTCTCGATCCCCGGGAAATCGTCGCTGCACTCCGATCCGATCCGGCACAAATCGCCGAGCTCCTGCGCAAATTGAGCGGCGAAGGCAAAATTTCCATACTCCCGGATGGAAAAGTCACGATTAATCGGTAACTTTGCGCGATTTCATGAACAAACCGATCACATTTCAAAATAGCATCAGCAACGAGGAGGCCGCTCTGCTTCCGGCCATCGAATTCCGGGGCCCGATCGTCGTCGTGGACTCGGAACCGAGGCTCAGGGAGGCCTGCCGCTACCTGGCGGCACAGCCCGTCATCGGGTTCGACACCGAAACCCGGCCTTCGTTCCGGGCGGGCGTCGTCAATCGGGTCGCACTGCTGCAACTCTCCTCGCCGGAACAGAGCTTCCTGTTCCGGCTCTGCAAGATTCCTCTCGACAAAGCCATCGTCAAAATCCTCGAAAACAAGGAGATCCTGAAAATCGGCGCCGATGTAAAGGGCGACCTGCGGGCACTGCACAACATCCGGCACTTTCAGGAAGCGGGCTTCGTGGATCTTCAGGAGCTCGCCGGAGAGTGGGGCATCGAAGAGAAAAGCCTGCGCAAACTTTCGGCGATCGTACTCGGCCAGCGGGTATCCAAAGCTCAGCGCCTGAGCAACTGGGAAGCCGCACAACTCACCGACAAGCAGCAGCTCTACGCCGCAACGGACGCCTGGGTCTGCACGCGTATCTACGACCGGCTGCTGCACACACCCAAACCAAAGAAAACGAAGAAATGATCCCGCAAATACACCTCCGACGCGGCAAGGAAGAGTCGTTGCTGCGCCGCCATCCCTGGATTTTCTCGGGCGCGATCGAATCCGTCCGTTACGACGGAAACGAAATCCCCGAAGGTGCCCTCGTCGATGTCTATACCCGTTCGGGCGACTTCATCGCCCGGGGACATTACCAGATCGGTTCGATCGCCGTGCGGGTGCTCACCTTCGAACAGGAACCGATCGACGCGGCCTGGTGGCAGCGGATGATCTCCACCGCACTCGACGTGCGCCGCACGCTCGGGCTCACGGATGCCCCCGACACCACCTGCTACCGTCTGGTTCACGGCGAGGGGGACTCCCTGCCGGGACTCGTCGTCGATATTTACGACACGACCGCCGTGATTCAATGTCACTCGGTGGGCATGTACCACGCCCGCCTGACAATCGCCGATGCGATCCGAACGGTTTACGGCGACCGGATCACCGCCATCTACGACAAAAGTTCCCAAACCGTACCGTTCAAGGCCGGCCTGAATCCCGTGGACGGGTACCTTTACGGCAAAACGGGAGGAATGCCCCGCACCGTGCTCGAAAACGGCGAAAAATTCCTGGTCAACTGGGAAGAGGGCCAGAAGACGGGCTTCTTTATCGACCAGCGCTTCAACCGCGAACTGGTACGCCGCTACGCCCGAGGACGCACGGTCCTCAATACCTTCTGCTACACGGGCGGATTTTCGGTATATGCTCTTGCGGGCGGAGCACGCGAAGTATGCTCGATCGACTCCTCGGAGCGGGCCGTCGCCCTGGCCGACGCCAACGTTCGGCTCAACTTCGGAGAAGAGGCTCCCCACACTTCGCTGGCCGTCGATGCCGTCGAATACCTCAAGGACATCGGCGACCGGTACGACATGATCATCCTCGACCCGCCGGCTTTCGCCAAGCACCACAAGGTGCTGGGTAATGCCATGCAGGGCTACAAGCGGCTCAATGCCCGGGCGCTGGCGCAGATCAAAAGCGGAGGGCTCCTCTTCACTTTCTCCTGTTCGCAGGCGGTCAGCAAGGAGTTGTTCCGCACCACGGTCTTCTCGGCCGCAGCCATCGCCGGACGCAAGGTCCGCATCCTGCACCAACTGACCCAGCCCGCCGACCATCCGATCAACATCTATCATCCCGAAGGCGAATACCTCAAGGGATTGGTACTTTACGTCGAATAAATCCGCTCTCGAACCGAATCCAAATAGTCGATATGGAACGCGAAACGATCGTCCGGGAATTTCTCGACAGACACAAAATCCGGTACGACATCTATCACCACCCGGCTTCCCCGACCATCGAAGAGGCCAAGGCACATTGGCGCGAGGACGGGTCGAAACATTGCAAAAACCTCTTCTTCCGCAACCACAAGGGCGACCGTCATTATTTGGTCTGTTTCGACTGCGACCGCTCGCTGGCGATTCACGATCTGGAACACCGACTGCGGCAGGGCAAACTCACCTTCGCCTCGCCGCAGCGCATGGAACGCTACCTGGGGCTCGAACCGGGTTCCGTGTCGCCGTTCGGCCTTATCAACGACGCGGAACACCACGTACATCTCTTTTTAGACCGTCATCTGCAAACGTGCGACAGTTTGAGTTTCCACCCCAACGATTGCCGAGCCACGGTGGTCATTTCCCGCCCCGAATTCGAACGCTACCTCTCCCTGGTCGGAAATACGTACGAATACCTCGACCTCTACGACTGACACGTCTGAAATCCGCAGCGCAGTGCGAATGAAGGGGCTCTCTAACAGTCCGAATTTAAGTTATCACCCCTGTCAGGATGAACTCTGACAGGGGTGATTTTCAATTTCGAAAACTTGTTAGGGAACTCTTCGCACCTTTCGATTATTTCCGTCGGGAAGCGTTCCTTTGCGCCTCCTCCTGCTGACGCAGCAACTCTTCGTAACGCAACTGGAACTTGGATTTCTTCCTGTTCTTGTTTTTCGCGGCATTGGCCTGCATCACGGCATGAATTTTCTCGTCGTCGATCATCCGGCGGATCACGAGCGTCTGTCCGATCGTGAGAATGTTGGCCAGGAAGTAGTAGTAAGTCAGACCGCTCGAATAGCTGTTGAACCACAGGAGCATCATCACCGGCATCAGATAAACCATCATAAACTTCATACCGGCCATCTGGGGCTGCGACGAAGCCGTCTGCTGGTAATTGATATACGAGAAGGCGAACAGCGCGACGGTCATCAACAGGGCGAACAGGCTCACGTGATCTCCGTAGAAGGGGATGTTGAACGGCAGCGACAACACGCTGTCGTACGACGAAAGGTCGTCGGCCCAAAGGAAATGCTGGCCTCGCAGCTCGATCGAGGCGGGGAAGAAGCGGAACATCGCAATAATGATCGGCATCTGGATCAACAGCGGGATACAACCGCCCATCGGGTTGATACCGGCCTTCTTGTAGAGCTCCATCGTCGCCTGCTGGCGCTTCATGGCATCCTCCTGGCGCGGATATTTCTTGGCCAGCTCATCGACCTCGGGCTTGATGACGCGCATCTTGGCCGTCGATATGTAACTTTTATAGGTCAGCGGCGAGATGATGACCTTCACCAGCACGGCCAGGATCAGGATAATCAGGCCGAAACTCGGGATAAATTGACGCAGGAAATCGAACACCGGAATCACGAACCAGCGGTTCACCCAGCCGAAAATACCCCAGCCGAGCGGAATCAACCGTTCCAGATGCAGTTCGTCGTCCCCCTCGGTCGTCGCCACATGCTTGAGAATGGCGTATTTGTTCGGACCGAAATAGAAAGCGAAGTTGTAATGGTCGGTTTGCGCCGTATAGGGAACCGTCAATTTCGCCGAAAAATCCTTTATGTAACCCGAGCCTTTTTCCGCCGTCGTAAACTTCATATCAGCGTAGGAGAAGTTTTCCGGGGCGATCATCACCGACGAGAAGAACTGCTGCTTGAAAGCCACCCAGTTGAGCGACGACGAAACCGTCTTCTGCTTCTCCCCGTCGCTCATCCCCAGATCGTCGGCCGACGACTCGCCGGGAGCCCGGTAATAGATGGTCGTATAGGTATTCTCGTTCTGAAACCCTTTCTCGTTCTGATAGGAACGGTTGCTCCAGTCGATGCCGACAGTCGTCTGGCTGGCCATCTGCGGTGCCATATTTTTCAGATAGACATTCAGATCGACCAGATAATCCCGCGCCGGCGACTGTATGTTATAAACGACATACTCGTACCGTAACACGGCGTCACGCGCCACCGGCAGATCCATCGTGATGCGCTGCGCACCGTCGGCATCCTTCTCCATCGACACCAGATTGAAGGTGTAATCCGCCGTATTGACCAATACGTTGTTATGGCCATTCTTCACATAGAACGTCAGGGCGAAATTGGCCGTTGCCGGGTCGAAAAGCCGCACCGGCTGATTCCGCTCGTCACGAGGTGCATACTTGGTATAATCCTTCAGCGTAACATCCTTGACCTGACCGCCGCGCGTCGAGAAATCGATCTTCAATACCTCATTCTCCACGGTGAACTCCTCGGCTTCGGCCTGCTGCGCCGCAGCCAGCAGCTCTCCGAACTGCATGATCCGACGCTGCGCCTGCAGGCTGTCCCCGGACAACCGCTCTCCCGCAGCCGCAATAGCTGCGGAATCCGCAGTCGGCAGCGGAGCATTGAGCGCCAGGAGCGAATCCTGCTCGGCTTGGATACGCGCCTGTTCGGCGTTGTACGCCATGAGCTGTTCCTGATACTTTTTCTGTTGATGCGAATTATAGAACGTGAAACCCAGGAAGATCAGGGCCACGATGACAATTCCGGCGATTGATTTTTTATCCATGCGTAATCTAAATTCTTTGAGGATACCCCGAAGCAGGGTTGCAAACTATTTTTTCTTATCGTCTTTTCCCGCCAGCGCCGCAGCTACGAACGCGACGAAAAGCGGATGAGGCCGCTGTACGGTGCTCTTGTATTCGGGATGGTATTGCGTACCGACAAACCAAGGATGGTCGGGAATTTCGACCACTTCGACCAGCCCCGTATCGGGGTTCGCACCGACGGCTTTCATTCCGTGGCTCTCGAAATCCTTCAGGTATTCGCTGTTGAATTCGTAGCGGTGGCGATGGCGCTCCTGAATCTGGGTCGTACCGTAAGCCTGCGCAGCTTTCGATCCCGGCTCCAACGAACAGGGGTAAGCTCCCAGACGCATCGTGCCGCCTTTGGCGGTAATGCCCTTCTGTTCCTCCATCAGGTCGATGACCGGATGCTTCGTCGCCGGATCCATTTCTGTCGAGGTGGCGTCCTTGAAGCCCAGCACGTTGCGAGCGAATTCGATCACGGCACACTGCATACCCAGACAGATACCAAAGAACGGGACCTTGTTCTCACGGGCATACTGCACAGCTTTGATTTTTCCTTCTATGCCACGGTCGCCAAAACCACCAGGCACCAAAATACCATCTACACCTTCCATAATTTTCTGCATATCAGTTTCAGGCGCTTCGATATTCTCGGCGTTTACCCATTTTATTTTCAGTTCGCTTTCATTAGCAACAGCGGCATGTTTCAATGCTTCTGTAATACTGATGTAAGCATCCTGTAATTCAACATATTTACCAACTACGGCAATCGTTACTTTGCGGTCATAATGCTTCAGTATACGCTCTACCATTTCATGCCAGTAAGTCATATCTTTTGGTTTATCAGGCATATCCAATTTTTTGAGCACGATGGAATCCATACCCTGTTCTTCCATCAGCATCGGAACCTGGTAAATACTTGCCGCGGTCAGATTCTGAATTACAGCTTCCGGATCAACGTCGCAGAACATAGCCATTTTTTCGCACATATCTTTGGAAATAGGACGTTCACTGCGGCAGACAATGATATCCGGGGAAATGCCGATGCTGCGCAGCTCTTTAACGCTGTGCTGGGTCGGCTTGGTTTTGAGCTCACCTGCAGCAGCTATATAAGGAACAAGTGTTACATGGATATACAAGACGTCGTTACGGTCAACTTCTTTTTTTACCTGACGGATAGCTTCAAGGAACGGCAAGCTTTCAATATCGCCGACGGTACCGCCGATCTCTGTAATAACAAAATCAGCATTATCATCACGGCCAACGCGGTAAACGCGCTCTTTGATTTCATTAGTAATGTGAGGGATTACCTGCACTGTACGTCCCAGATAATCGCCCCGGCGTTCTTTATTGATAACGGACAAATAGATCTTGCCCGCGGTCACATTGGAACTCTTTGACAAATTAATATCAATAAAGCGCTCATAATGACCCAGATCAAGGTCGGTCTCAGCACCGTCATCGGTGACAAAAACTTCGCCGTGCTGATAAGGGCTCATTGTCCCCGGATCAACATTGATATAAGGATCAAATTTCTGGATCGTTACCTTATAGCCGCGGCTTTTCAGCAAACGTCCAAGCGAAGCCGCTGTGATCCCTTTCCCCAGCGAAGAAACTACACCGCCTGTTACAAAAACGTACTTTACCATGACGAACCTCCATAATATTTCAATTTGATTTTAAAAACAATATTCTACATTCTACTACAAAATCGGCTTTAATGGAATTATCATTTTGCCGCTTTTGACTTAAGAATATTCGTTTCTTTTATATGAAAACGTAAGATAATTAAGATAAAGAAAACTATAATGATAGAAGCGGAGCCATGATGTTGAGGTCAAGGATTGAAACTGCAATAGTAGAACCATGAAGCAGCTTGATATGACAGCCTGAAAATTAAAATAACCTGCCACATAGCTTAAATGTTAAAATTCGTTAACATTAAAATATATGACAGGTTAATTCATTCAATTATCTATGGTACAGCTTGTTGGTCTGATATTCAGGTTCACAGGTTAAATTAACTCCGAGCTTCCTGAATATGTCGCGGTCAACGGAGGACAGGATAACGGTTGAATGGACGTCACAGCCCTCAAGCTCAGACAGCTTGTCAAAAGCGCGTCTTGCATTGTCGTCCTCGGCTGCACAGATTGAGAGGGCAATGAGAATTTCATCTGTGTGGAGGCGTGGGTTATGGTTGCCGAGATGGTCAACCTTCAGCTTCTGTATAGGCTCTATAACCTTAGGGGAAATGAGGTCTATCTCATCAGGTATTCCCGCAAGTCTTTTAAGTGCATTCAAGAGCATTGCCGCTGATGCACCAAGAAGGGAGCCTGTCTTACCTGTTATGACTGTCCCATCGGAGAGTGCGATTGAAGCGGCAGGAT
>OHFB01000950.1_pt1 | contig 12835 bp, 10 predicted proteins | sample 1567461 | NCBI WGS metagenome assembly OHFB01 (sample SAMEA3879566, study PRJEB24766) | human gut metagenome | biome: human-associated habitat; feature: feces | place: USA | collected 1985/1987
ATCCTCAATCTCCACTCGCTTCATCATTCTTGTCTCCGGATTCAGAGTAGTCTCCCAGAGCTGCTCCGCATCCATCTCGCCCAGACCTTTATATCTCTGAAGAGTAAAGCTTCCCGGCTTATGGGCACGTCTGTATCTCTCCAGTGCCTTATCATCGTACAGGTATTCCTCCTGCCCCTTCTTAGGCATGACTTTATATAATGGCGGCATGGCAATATACACATGTCCCTCAGTGATCAGATCCGGCATAAAACGGTAGAATAAAGTCAGGAGCAGTGTGGAAATATGCGCCCCATCCACATCGGCATCAGCCATGATCACAATCTTGTCGTAACGAAGCTTCGTAATATCAAAGTCATTTCCGTATCCTTCGGAGAATCCACATCCGAATGCATTGATCATGGTCTTGATCTCCGCATTGGCAAGCACTTTGTCAATGGTTGCTTTCTCCACATTCAGGATCTTACCTCTGATAGGAAGGATTGCCTGATAATTACGGTTGCGGGCAGTCTTTGCAGAACCTCCCGCAGAATCTCCCTCTACGATAAAGATCTCGCACTGGGACGGATCCTTTTTCTCACAGTTTGCCAGCTTTCCGTTAGAGTCAAAGGAATATTTCTGCTTTGTCAGAAGATTGGTCTTGGCTCTCTCCTCTGTCTTGCGGATTTTGGCAGCTTTCTCCGCGCAGGAAAGGATTGTCTTAAGAGTCTCCAGATTTCTGTCAAAATAGAGTACCATCTGCTCTCCTACAACCTTTCCGGTTGCGCGTGATGCATCCTGATTATCCAGCTTTGTCTTGGTCTGTCCCTCGAAACGAGGTTCCGGATGCTTGATGGAAACAACTGCTGTCATTCCGTTACGGATATCTGCACCTGTGAAGTTCGGATCCTTGTCTTTAAGAACGCCAATCTCTCTCGCATAAGTATTCATGACTGTAGTAAATGTAGTCTTAAATCCGGTCAGATGAGTACCGCCCTCTGCATTGTAAATGTTATTACAGAAGCCCAGTACATTCTCACGAAATTCATTGGTAAACTGGAATGCCACCTCTACCTGAATGCCGTCTGCTTCCCCTTTCAGGTAAACCGGATCATGCAGGACTTCCGCACTGTGGTTCAGATCCTTGATAAATCCAATGATACCGTCCGGCTCATGATAGGTAATATCCTCGACCTCTGCGCCTCTTTTATCCTCAAAGCGAATGGTCAGTTCCGGATTCAGATATGCAGTCTCATGAAGTCTGCTCTTTACTTCTGTTGCTGAGAATCTTGTCTTCTCAAAAATCTCCGGATCAGGCAGGAAATTAATACTTGTTCCGGTCTGTCTGGTCTTACCCAGCTTCGGCAGCAACCCTTCCTCAAGTTCAATGGTCGGGATTCCCCGTTCATAGTGATCATGATGCACATATCCGTCACGACTGATCTTAATGTCCAGATATGTAGACAGGGCATTCACAACCGAAGAACCTACTCCATGAAGTCCTCCGCTGGTCTTATAGGCAGAATTATCAAATTTACCGCCCGCATGAAGAGTTGTAAATACAAGTCTCTCTGCCGACACTCCTTTCTCATGCATATCTACCGGAATTCCTCGTCCGTTGTCTGTTACTGTACAGGAACCATCTTTCTCCAGAACTACATGGATCAGACTGCAGTATCCTGCCAGATGTTCATCTACTGCGTTATCTACGATCTCATAAATGAGATGATTTAATCCTTTTCGTGAAACACTTCCGATGTACATTCCCGGACGCTTCCGAACCGCCTCCAGGCCTTCCAGGACAGAGATGCTCCCTGCATCATAGGTGTTTTTCTTTGCCATGTCTGTTACATTTCCTTTCTTTATATTAACCGGATTGCTTACTGTAAATCCGGGAATGATTTTTTGCATTACAAACATTTGTTCGTATTATAACCCAATTTTTATTCTTTTTCAAGTGCGAACTTTCCCTTGTCAGCTGAATAAAACACAAAAAATAATCAGAACCGAAATTCTGATCCTTTTCTGACTGTAAGCCTGTTCTGTTATAATTTGAGTGCATTTATCTTATCATTGGTTTTTTCAGCTGTCAACTGTTTCGTTTGCCCGCAAGGCTGAACTTCCAGTGCCTGTTTTCAAATTCTTAATTATCTTCGATAGCGTACCAAATGAAAGAACTTCAGCAGCTGCCCATACAGGCACCCCTCCATCATGATTATCAAAATTATGTTTTATAAACACATGTTACTGTCAAGCTTTCTTTTGTAAAAAATCGGCAACTTTCCATTGTTTTTTGAGATTATGCCTATTTCGACATGGGGTATCCCAATGTCAGCTCTCTGCAGATAATGATGATGATACACCTGTCAAATATTCATAGTTACTGGTATACGTACCTATTATATAATATGAATTCCTGCGGTTCCTATTTTCTCATACTCTTTACATTTTATTTTTTGTTGGCATCGGAACAAATTCCAGCTTTAATTGCATCCCTAATCCCTGTGCAAGTTTTTTCACCATACTCAGGCTGGGATTTCTTGTTCCATTCTCAATCCGGCTTATATCTGCCTGCGTAATTCCGGTTTTAGCTGATAAATCTTTCTGTGTCATATTCTGCTGCACTCTTGCGTCAATCATCGCCTGGATAATATCATATTCCGGTTGCAGTGCATCATATTCTGCCTTTACTTTAGGATTCTGCAATGCTCTTTTTTTATAATCTTTATAGCTACTCATCGCCATACCTCCGTTCATAATCTGCTTTATACTTCTTTGCCAGTTCTTTTTCTGCCTTTGGTGTCTTCTGTGTTTTTTTATAATTGTCCGCAATGTTTTTGCCAGCAACTTAGGCTCCAGAGAATCCAATAATTCCTGCACAGGGCATCTTCCATCTTCTGTATCATATAAAATGATCTCGTACATTAGTATGCTCCTTCCTCTTTATAATTATAATATGTCGTATTCAACATATTGTCAAGATGCAGTCGACGTCTTTCTTTTTTTGCAATACTTTTCAGCAGATTTTTTAATAAATTAGCGAAATCTGGTATAAGAAGTAGCATCCCACTGCCACAGTAAGATACGGTCATTTTATTTATGCAAAAAAGGACTCTTGTTTTTCAAGAGTCCTTTTTTATTGCCTTGTATTCTGCATCTGAAGAAGTGAAAGGGAATAGGATAAAAACCGGAATTTCTTTTGCAGAAAACAGAGTCAGAACAAAAGATGGCTGCCGGAATCGGTATCGCTATCGGTTGGAACATTGTTGTCGTTTGAGTGATCAGTGTCGATTGGGACATTGTTGTCGGTTGAGACATTATTGTCATTTGAGTGATCAGTGTCGGTTGGGACATTATTGTCATTTGAGTGATCAGTATCGATCGGGACATCCGTGTCGATTTGTGGAGGCTGCGGATCTGTTGGTTCTGGATCCGGATAGGACGGATACCAGGGAATCGGAGTTGCTGTCGGCTCCGGAGTTGCTGTTGGAATCGGAGTTGCTGTCGGAATCGGAGTTGCCGTTGGTTCCGGTGTAGGCGTAGCTGTCGGTTCTGGAGTCACCGTTGGTGTGGGCGTAGCTGTTGGAGTCACTTCTGGCTTTTTTTTCGCCAGTACTTTAATATAAAAACTGAAACTCTTCGATCCAACTTTTGCGTAAATGTATGTCCCTCCTTTGGAACGGGCAGTAACGAATCCTACTGAATTAACACAAGCAACTTTTTCATTTCGGGAGCTCCAGGATATCTTCTGAGTAGTATCGTTTAATCTTAAACGGTAACTCTGGCCTTCCTCAAGAGTGATATATTTTTCTCGTTGGTAAGGCTCTTCGACTTTAACTATACAGGTATATTTTCTGCTCTTCCGCGCCGCAGACCTATTATCATTCCTTCCTTTCCTTCTTTAACGATAGAGACTGAGGCCACTTTATGTTCGCTGCTGGAAATGCGCTTAATAGAAGCACCCTTTAAACATAAAAAAATTCTCTCATATCGGACAAGAGTTACTTTTGTCCTGCTCAATCTTGCTCTAACAATAACCCTGCATTGCAAAGTTTGTTTCCCTATTGTTGCAGTGATGATAGCTTTTCCGGCATTTTTACCTGTGACTTTACCTTTTTTGGAAACAGATGCAATATTTTCATCAGATGAAGACCATTTTACAGCTTTGTCCGTACCTGATACCTTTAAAGTGGTGCTTGTTCCTGAAGGCAATGAAATCACAGTTTGGCTAAGCTTTGGAGTCGCCGCTCTTACTGATGATGAATCAAAGGATATGGCCGATGACAAAATCAAGGCAATGGCCAGGAATATGCTTAGTGTTTTTTTAAATTTTTCATGCGTCCTCCTTAATATTATTTTATAAATGACGTGTTATTCTTTAAGTATCTTTACAGTAGAAATATTTGTAAGAAACAGAAGCTATTTCTTTGTCTTGAATTTCTTCATTGATGAGTATGGACTGTAAACTCTGGATTTGTCTTTGGAGGTTTGGTTCCATGCCCGTATGGTCACATACCAGGTGCCTTTCTTTACGTTTGTAAAGGTTACAGTAGTGGTGTTTCCGGTACGTTTCAGATATTTCTTACATTCACCTCTCCTTTCTACTACAATATATTTATGGTTAATATCCCTTACAGCCAGTAAGGAATTATCCATCTTGTTGCTTAAGCTGTTAAAATGTATGGAGCAATCGGTATATCGTCTTATTCATCTTGGACTTCGCGTCCGTTGCCGAGACTGATAACCAGCTCCTCATTTGCAGCGTTCGTTTTATGCAGGTTGAACTGCCTTCGGTACGTTCGTGTCACACCACAGTAGATGGAATAGGCAATGAGTAAAACTGGTCTTTATCCATTGCATAATCTGATTTTAAGGAGTGACAAATTTATGAATATGAATGCAGTAGGTATTGATGTTTCCAAAGGAAAAAGCATGGTTGCTATCCTTCGTTCTTATGGTGAGATCATTTCAAAACCATTTGAAGTCAAACACACAGTCAGTGGGATTCGCTCTCTCATTGAGCAGATCCAATCCATTGATGGCGAATCTCGTATTGTCATGGAACACACCGGTCGTTATTACGAACCTCTTGTCCGTGAACTTTCGAAAGCTGACCTTTTTGTATCTGCCATAAATCCCAAACTCATCAAAGATTTTGGAGACAACTCTCTCCGCAAAGTAAAGTCCGATAAAGCGGATGCAGTAAAAATTGCACGCTATACTCTTGACAGTTGGACGGAACTCAGACAGTATAGTCTCATGGATGAAATTCGTAATCAACTGAAAACCATGAACCGCCAGTTTGATTTTTACATGAAACACAAAACCGCTATGAAAAATAATCTAATCAGCATCCTTGACCAAACTTATCCGGGAGCTAACACTTATTTTGACAGCCCTGCCCGTGAGGATGGAAGTCAAAAATGGGTTGACTTTTCAGCCACCTACTGGCATGTGGATTGTGTTCGTAAACTCTCTCTAAACGCCTTTATCGACCACTATCAAAAGTGGTGTAAACGCAGGAAGTACAACTTCAGCCGTTCAAAAGCTGTTGAAATCTATGAAGCATCTAAGGAGCTTGTTTCTATACTTCCAAAAGACGATCTGACAAAGTTAATCATCAAACAGGCTGTAGAACAATTAAATACGGCTTCACAGACTGTGGAACAGCTTCGTACCATGATGAATGAGGCTGCTTCTAAACTGCCGGAATACCCTGTTGTCATGGCTATGAAAGGTGTAGGTAAATCGCTTGGTCCACAGCTTATGGCAGAGATTGGTGATGTCTCCCGATTTACCCACAAAGGAGCCATTACAGCCTTTGCAGGCGTTGATCCCGGTGTAAATGAATCCGGTTCATATGAGCAGAAAAGCGTTCCTGCTTCCAAGCGCGGTTCCAGTACTCTTCGTAAGACTCTGTTTCAAGTCATGGATGTTCTCATCAAAACAAAGCCACAGGATGATCCTGTCTACTTGTTTATGGATAAGAAACGAGCACAAGGAAAGCCTTATTACGTCTACATGACAGCCGGTGCGAATAAGTTTCTTCGCATCTACTATGGTCGAGTGAAAGAATATCTGTCTTCACTCCCAGAATAAATATCTCGTCAATACCTTTATTTTAGACCAGCGAATATCGGTGGTCTTATTTTAATGTTCAAAATCTTGCAAAAATTTTTGCCTGAAATCATCAATTTGCTATTGACTTTTTATTTGCAGGCTCGGTAATTGAATTGCCGAGGATTCCCGCTTATTATCCTAAAAATGAATAATCGTCAGAAGAACTGTCAGGCTGAGTGATAAGTTTAACTGAATAGGGTAAGTCCCCTGCGGAGGTTGCGAAAAGCAATAAGCAGGGGACTTTTGTCAGCTATGTACAATATTGACTTAAATCAAAAAAAGTTTCATATAAGTCATGAAATAATTAACAGTATGTTGACTGAGATTTTATAGAATAACAAATTAAGTCAAGCGAACAGGCAAAAATATTTGACTGGAAATTTACAAATTGCAAATTAGGTCAAGAAATTAGTGTGGATTGTATGACTTGAAAATCAAAATCTATTGATTAAGTCAAAACACCAGTTAATAATTGTTGATTTATATTTCTGTTTTTTCAATTTAAGTTAAGTCATCAGAGACAGATTTATTCTGTTTCCGTAACTTTGATTTTTTTCTGGAAATCTCTGGTATATTGAATCTCATAATCAGAAGTTACGAAAAATGCCTGTACATCGTCCAGAGACTCGGCCAGTTTCATGCCATCCTCCAGACCAAGAGCAAAGCAGGTCGTGCTCAGCGCATCTCCATCCACAGACTGATCGGAAATAATGGTAACTGCAATCAGCCCGTTATCATAAGGATAGCCGGTTTTAGGATTGAGCAGGTGATGATACAAAGTGCCATTCTGTTTAAAGCATCTCTCATAAATTCCTGAGGAAACCACTGACTTATCCCTGATGTCCATAACAGCAATAGTTTCGCTTCGGTCTGCAAATGGTTTCTGGATTCCGATCTTAAAAGCAGAATTGTCTGTTTTTTCGCCAATACAGAGAACATTTCCGCCAAGATTGATGATCGCACTTTTTACATCCTGAGAAACCAGATAATCCTTCAGGCGGTCTGCGATATAACCCTTGGCAATGGCACCGAGTTCGATTGCAGTATCGTCTGTCTTTAATGTAATCTCATTTTTATCTGTATCAACAGAGATATTGTGATAATTACATTTGGGCAGTGCTGCCTGGATCAGACTGTCCTTGGGCACTTTTGGATTTTCAGCAGTAAAATCCCACAGAGAAGTCAGCGGTTCAATAGCAATATCAAATGCACCCTCAGATAATACAGAATAATCAAGTCCCTTAGAAACCAGCTCCGCCAGAGAAGCCGACACCTGATAAGTATTCTCTGTCCCCTTCACAGGTGTAAGTTCCCGATGGTTTAACTGATATAATTCACTGTCATCTGCGGTGCGGCTGAATATTTTCTCATACTTGTCACAAAGATTCATGCATTCTGTAAGCAGCTCTCTGTCCTGAGAATCATAGATAGTGACCGTAACTGCAGTATTCAGTTTGATCGCAGTGGCAGAGATGGGATCCTGGGAACCGGCATCCGTATTTTTGACATTTTCCGTTTTTGCCGAACATCCGGAAAAAACAGCCGGACATAATATAAGAGATGCTGCGAGCATTGAAAAAGTACAGCGTGTTATTAATTTTTTTGCAGATATATGATATAATATCATAAATGTAACCTCATAGTTATTTTATGGAATTGCTATAAGCAATAGTTCAGGGAAGAAATATCTTTTGATCCCAACACCATAGTATATCAGAAACAGCAAACTTTGCACAGGTACAAAGGCAACATAAAAAATCCAAAAGGAGATACCGGATAGAAATGAAATATGCCGGAAACAAAGAGAGGAGTAAATAATGTCCGATGCAGTAAACTGCGAATATTGTGTAAACTACAGTTATGATGACGACTATGAATGCTACACCTGTGAAATAAATCTTGACGAAGATGAAATGGTGAAGTTCATCACCGGAAACTTCAATCAGTGTCCATACTTCAAGATGGGTGACGAATACCGCATTGTACGTAAGCAGATGTAGAATTTATAAAAAGTAACAAATATTCAACTAAGCGAGGAATTAAGATAATGGAAAACGTTTATATTATGAATCATCCGCTGATCCAGCATAAAATATCCATGCTGAGAAACAAAAACACAGGAACAAATGAATTTCGTAAATTAGTAGAAGAGATTGGAATCCTCATGGGATACGAAGCTCTCCGGGATCTTCCTGTAGAAAATGTAGAAGTAGAAACCCCTATTGAAACCTGCATGACACCAATGATCTCAGGAAAGAAGCTGGCGGTTATCCCTGTGCTCCGCGCAGGCCTTGGAATGGTAAACAGTATTCTCACACTTGTGCCATCTGCAAAAGTAGGCCATGTAGGACTCTATCGTGATCCTGTAACCCATGAACCACACGAATACTACTGCAAACTCCCGGAAGCAATTGATGAGCGAATTTCAGTGATCGTAGATCCAATGCTCGCAACCGGTGGCTCCGCAGAAGCAGCCGTTGACTTTGTCAAAAAACAGGGCGGAAAAAACATTAAATTCATGTGCATCATCGTAGCCCCTGAAGGACTCAAACGTCTCCACGAAGCGCATCCGGATGTTCAGATTTACTGTGGACATCTTGATCGTGAATTAAACGATCACGCCTACATCTGCCCAGGCCTTGGAGATGCCGGAGACCGTATCTTTGGCACAATATAAGAATAACGTGATTCGTTACATCTTATATCTATACTGTACTATACTGCGCATATGAAGAATTCACCCTGCATCAATATAGCAGAAATTTGTTTTATGATATACTGACAATTTGTTACTGTTCACTCCGTTCACAGTAACGTAGCCAAAATTCATTCCAGATTGCCTCGCGGGACAGTGGTGTGTGAACAGTAACGACAATTTTCCAACTACCAGCGTGAGCAGGATTCTCTTTTGGGGTGAATCTTGTAGGGAGTGTAGCAACTCTTAGGCCTGCGGAATCTGCGTTATGAAAAAAGAAGGCAACTGTCTGAGCCGCAGGCGAGTTTTGCCTTCTTTTTTCATGCACTTAGCAGATTTTGCAGGCCTTAGAGTTCCTGCTCCCGAAACTGAACCCCAAAAGAGAATCCTGCTTACGCGTCCCTTAATGAAAAAATCAACAAAAAACCGAAAAAACCTCTTGACAACCCAAATCTCATATGCTATCTTATACCAGAACGCTGCCGAAGACAGTAGGTGCCGCAAGGCATAAGTTGTAAACGCCTACCGAGGACTAAGTATTCTTTATATTTTTATGTAAGATTACGCAAGCCCTACTGCCAGACAGTAAGGCTTTTTATTTACTCATTTGCAGCGGTATACAAAATCTATAAGGAGGTGTACCATTTCATGGCAAAAGTAGAACTTAAACAACCAATCGTAGACGAAATTATCAACAACGTGAAAGATGCAGAATCTGTAGTACTTGTTAACTACAGCGGTCTTACAGTTGAACAGGATACTGCTTTACGTAAGGAATTAAGAGAAGCTGGTGTTGTATACAAAGTATACAAAAACACAATGATGCATCGTGCATTCGAAGGTACTCAGTGCGAAGAACTTATCCAGCACTTACATGGAACAAACGCTATAGCAATCTCTGCTACAGACGCAACTGCTCCTGCAAGAATCCTTGATAAATTCGCAAAGAAAGTACCGGCTTTAGAATTAGTTGCAGGTATCGTTGAAGGAAACTACAACGATCAGGCAGGTATTCAGGCACTGGCTGGAATCCCGTCCAGAGAAGAACTTCTTGGCAAACTGCTTGGAAGCATCCAGTCTCCGATTACAAACTTCGCTCGTGTGCTTAATCAGATCGCTGAGAAAAACGGCTCTGAAGCAGCAGCTGAATAATTTTTGATGCCAGAGGCATAAAACGAATCTAGTAACTATTCGAAAATCACCATCCACGAGGATGCTGAAGAGTTACCGAATTAAATAATATTATATGGAGGGAATTTAAAATGGCAAAATTAACAACAGAAGAATTTATTGCAGCAATCAAAGAATTATCTGTATTAGAATTAAACGACTTAGTAAAAGCTTGTGAAGAAGAGTTTGGTGTATCCGCAGCAGCAGGTGTTGTAGTAGCAGCAGCTGGAGCAGCAGAAGCAGCAGAAGAAAAAGATGAGTTCGATGTAGAACTTGCAGAAGTTGGACCAAACAAAGTTAAAGTTATCAAAGTTGTTCGTGAAGTAACTGGCTTAGGTCTTAAAGAAGCTAAAGAAATGGTTGACGGAGCTCCTAAGGTTGTTAAAGAAGGCGCATCCAAAGCAGAAGCTGAAGAAATCAAAACAAAACTTGAAGCTGAAGGCGCTAAGGTTAACCTTAAATAATTATCTTCCTATTATATATAGAAGATTTGCAAGCAGGAATGCCACTGGTATTCCTGCTTTTTTTACAGAGCCGGAGGATTACAGACTATGATGAAAAGAAAAACGGCAGTCATATTTGGTATCATCATTGCAGCCCAGCTTTGCCTGACTCCATATGCAGGTGTAAAAGTACAGGCGGCTGAACTGGAAGAAGGACAGATGTTTGAAGATTCATCAGAAGATTCAGAGACTTTTGGAGATGTGTCAATACCGGATACGCAGTCGGCAGAGAAAACTGAAGAGAATGAATTTGGGGATGACGACGGTTTCAGTGATGGAGACGTTGAAACTTTTTCAGCGGAGGATGCGGATCAGTTCCGCGAAAATATGCAGGAACTTGTGCTGAATGTGCAGGATGGAGAGGATATTACTGTAAAGTTAAATACACTGCTGGCACAGGCCAGGGACAGGGCAACGGATGAAAAGCAGTGCAAAGTTATCGTGCCGCCCGGAAATTATACACTTACGGGAACTTTGCATATGTACAGCAATATCTATCTATATGCAGAGGGTGCCACGATAACAAAGACTTCACCGCGAAAAGAAATCCTGCTCCGTCTTGGCGACACACAGAAATCTGCAGGCGGATACGAGGGATACCGTAATATAACTATCGATGGCGGAACCTGGGATTCAAACTATGAATGTGTGGAAGACAAGGGAGGACCTGGAGGGTTTGTAGGTTTTAGGATCGGTCATGCTACGAATGTTACAGTGAAGAATGTTACATTTCTTAATAACCTTAAATCGCATTTTCTGGAACTTGCAGGAGTGAAGAATGCGGAAATTACAGGATGTACGTTCAGGGGCTACTGGAAAGAGTTTACAGGCGGCGGACAGGAATGTATCCAGCTGGATGCCTGTATGCCGAGAATTTTCCCAGGATATCTTCCATATGACGGAAGTGTCTGTGAGAACATTGTGATAAAGGATAATACCTTTGAAGATGTATTTGCCGGCATTGGAAGCCACAGCATGATGTTTGATAAACCGTATAAAAATATCACGATCAGTAACAACCGGTTTAATAATCTGAAAAAGAGAGCAATATGGTGCCTGAATTATCAGGATACGGTTGTGACGGGAAATACCATGACAAATGTGGGCGGTGGTGTTTATGTGCGTTCTGTTTATACCAGAAATGCACATACTGTCAGCGGTCAGGAAGTATCTCCGGAGGGAAATCAGTACGCAGAGAATATTCTGATCGCTGATAATCAGATCACAGTTCTGGAACCAACCGTAATAGATGGCAAACAATGGAATGGATATGGAATCTGGATCACAGGCGAGGTATCTCTGGGCTCAGCAGGAGAAACTATTCCTTCTGAAGATGATGATCCTGAGAATACAGCAAATCCGACGACCAATGGAATTCCGGCGGGAAGATATATTATTCGCGGAGTTACAGCCAGAAATAATACGATCAGCGGAAATTGCGACGGAATTAAATTTTCCCTTGCAGAAGACTGTTCATGCAGGGGGAACACAGTCAGACTTTCTGATAGTCATACCTACAACAATATGGGGATCAGTGTTGCCAAGGGAAGCAATATCAGAGTTTCCTATAACAATCTTTCCGGCGGAAACGGATATGGGATTTATGCAGTCGGAACAGAGGCTTCACAGAAAATCTGCCGGATTTACGGAAATACAGTCTCCGGATTTATGAAAGATGGGATTCTGGCTTCAGGGCTTGCAGCAGGAAGCCGTATTGAACACAACAGAGTCAGTACCAGTGCGGCAAATGGCATACTTGTAAAATGTATTGATAAGAGTGTGGTTGATGGCAATTACAGTTTTAAAAATAAGGCAAGAGGAATTCTTCTGCAGAGATGTGAGTCAGCAATGGTAGCGGATAATTTTGTTTCTGAAAATGCGATCAATGGAATTGAACTCAATATAAGAAGCAATCATTCTTCTGTGCAGGGAAATGTCTGTGGTTCCAATAAAAAATCAGGTCTGCGCATTGCCGGATCAAAGGGGATTTCGGCAGACGGAAATTCCTTCCGCAGCAACAGAGGATATGCGGCGGAATTTATCCGTTCTCATATCAGCAGTTATAAAGGCAATCGTTTTGAAGAAAATGGATATTCAAATCGTATCCATGTAAGAAACAGTAAAATCCCGAAGAAATAGCGTTACTGTTCGCTCCGTTCACAGTAACGAAATAGCGACTGTTGCAATTATTTGAAAAAATTAAAAAAATATCAAAAAAGTGATTGACAGGCGCAACTTGCTGTGCTATAGTGAAGAATGCTATATTATGGCAAGATGTGCCTTTATGTCTTTTGGCAAAAAGGGTCAAGTTATAATAAATTTAAAGAAAAAACAGGGGTGAAACGTCAATGGAAAAAAACAGAATTCG